>JAEEGL011688332.1_pt1 | contig 20536 bp, 17 predicted proteins | sample 9134231 | NCBI WGS metagenome assembly JAEEGL01 (sample SAMN16246548, study PRJNA631951) | gut metagenome | biome: gut microbiome; feature: rumen; material: fiber-attached | host: Bos | place: Iran: Karaj | collected 2018-10
GATGGCAGCGTGCATTGCAAGAATATCTTCATGCGCAATCACAAGGGCAATCAGCACTATCTGATTTGTTTCCCTTGTGACGACGATTTGGCCATTCACGATCTGGAGCATTGGCTCAAAGAGGTGCTGGTGGCGCAGGGGCAGAACTCGCCCGGCAAACTGTCGTTCGCTTCGCCCGAGCGAATGATGAAGTACCTTGGCCTCGAACCGGGTAGTGTCAGCCCGTTTGGACTCATCAACGATGAGGACCATCATGTCATCCTTTTTCTCGACCGCCGACTGCAAGACGCGCCCTCACTCAGTTTTCATCCCAACGACTGCCGCGGAACGGTAGTCATCAGCCAAGACGCTTTCCGTCAATATCTGGCTTGCGTCGGCAACCAAGTGGAATATATCAATTGATGTCTGTTATGTCTAACGCAGATTTAGTACAGTATATCACTGAGCAGGCCGCCAAGGCCGGCGAGATCAACGCCAAGCTGATGTTTGGCGACTATGCTTTGTATTGTGACGGCAAGGTAGTCGGATTGATTTGTGACGACTATCTCTACCTCAAACCGCTCAAGCAGTTGGAGCCTTTGTTGCACGACTGCGACCGCGATATGCGTCCGCCGTACGAGGGAGCCAAACCGCATTTTGTCATCACCGATGTTGACGATTCGGATTATCTCTCCTCGCTCGTCCGTACCGTTGCTGCCCACCTCCCGCAAAAGAAGAAATAAAAAGCACGACCCGTTCGTTGAACAATGGGAAAAAGTCTAATAAACCTAATTAGGCCAATAAGCCAAATAAGGCCAATAAGGCCTATTAAATACAAACAATCAAACAATCATTTAATAATGCAAATAGACAATTCGTTTCTGCCTTTGCGCGGTAATTACAAGAACCTATTGGCTTATCAGAAAGCAGAATGCATCTATGATATCACTTTCTATTTTGCCAATACCTTCTTAGAAAAAGGCGATCGCACTATAGACCAAATGGTTCAAGCGGCTCGTTCCGGTAAGCAGAATATTGTTGAGGGATGCGCAGCTTCAACAACCTCCAAAGAAACGGAGATAAAGTTGATAAATGTAGCCAAAGCCAGTTTGCAAGAGTTGTTGGTTGATTATGAGGATTTCTTGAGAGTCAGAGATTTGAAACAATGGTCGTTGCAAGATCCAAGATATCTGCAGACGCGTAAAGTAACGTGTGAACATAATGATTCGGCGTACTATCGTGAGGCTATCAAACAGCGCTCAGCGGAAACAATTGCTAATATAGCCATTACTCTGATTCATCAAGAAGATAAGATGTTGCTTAAGTATCTGGAGGCGATCAAGGCACAGTTTGTACAACAAGGCGGAATCCGCGAAGAAATGACTCGTGCTCGTCTCAATTATCGTCAAAGCAACCCTAAAGCAAATTAGCCTACTTAGCCTAATTGGACTAATTAGGCCAATAAGACGTTAGAGTAACATAAAAGGCAACTAAAAGGTAGCATGATATCAGCAGGTAGTCTGCTCTCGTTACCGTGTCGTTACCGTGTCGTTGCTGCCCACCTCCCGCAAAAGAAGAAATAAAAAGCACCCTGTTTTTGATGAATAATATACCCTACAAATACTATACTGCGCATATTGTCATCCTGTCCTTAATTACAATAGCAGAGACCGCGTTCATTGTGTTATTTTTATGGCCGATGGGATTTGTTTGTGCGTTCGCAACTTGTATTTTCCTTGGTATCTTTTTGCTATGGCCGGCAATAGCTTTGCTGGTGGGGTGGATTTATGTGATAACCAAAACGCGCAAACGAGAAAACTGGTTTGAAAAAGTATTGTTCACGTGGGCAATAATTCTGGCGTTGGCTGTTCCGCTGACATCTGCAATAAAAGAACTACTGAATAGTCAAGCACGTTATTTTTACGATTTGCCTGATAATAATACTTTGACCATTTGGCAGAATAGGATCATTTTTGAGAAATACACATCTTTCTTTCCTCCTTGTACCAATTATATCCAATTGCCGGGTGTCCTTGAGAATTGGGAAATGGTTATAGATACAGCAGGGCGTGCTGCTGTTATAATGTACAATGCGGATGAAATCAAGCAGTTTTCTCCCAAATATCCGCTGGTTGCGACTTATTCAGGTGAAGCAGGCCAGTATTGGTTTTGTACCGAGTTTCCTCCTGAAACATGGATGATGCATTGTGAATATTCCTATTGGCCGGACGCTTTATCGACTTGTGGAGAATACCAGTTATCAATAGTTACTAATGATAGTGTTACGCATATAAACGGATACTATCCTTATAGGGAATATGCGTCATACCATCAACGTGAACCCTACACTCAATCCTTGGATAGTTTGATCATTTCTTTCCACAAGAAGACGGATCATTATAACCATAGTCATTGGGCTGATAGCACTCAATACTCCGCATTCCACAAGAAATAGCCATTGAATTAATATGAATATGAAACGAGTACTCATCACATTAAGTGTAGTTGCGCTGTTAGCAGCATGCAAAAACGAAACGGCAAAGCAAACCGGCATGGATTTATCGCATATTCAAGCGTTCGTACCTGCGGACGATGTTGATTACTATGCAGACTCCATTAATGGCTATGCCACTTTTTCTGCGGAGAATAATATCTTTATTATACCTGAAGAAATAACCAAAGAGCAATATGAGAATTTGCTTACGGATAAATATGTCTTCATCCCCCAAAAAGTAAATTCAAATACGGCTCTTTATGCTAAATTAGACAAAAAGACTCAGAAACATGTGGCACTTTACGATTCACTTATAGGGTATTGTAAATTATCATCTTTTCTTTATTACAAAGAAACCAAGCAATACGAATGTTGTATGGAATTTCCGTTGACATTTGAATCATTTATGATGACCGAAGATGGCATTATTGATTCCACATTTATGATATCCGATGTTAGTTCCTACGGAACGAATAAGATCTTTGCGGCACAAGAAGGTCATGATTGTGATTTCCATGGTGATTTGTGGTTTTATTGGTATGATGAAAAGAATTGTCATATGGTTCCCATCTGCCACTATGTTGATTATCGTTGGAGCGAAGAAACCTATGATTTCGACTTATGCTGGATAGGTGATAATGAATTATTGGTGTCAGCCATTTCTGATGGAAATAGTGGTGTATATGGCCGTGCCGGTGGGTACAGGAAAACAGGGCTTGCTCCGTACGGAACCCCTGTTTATTACAAATTAAAACTTACCATTCAATAATTTCACAAGATATGCTATCCTTGTGAATTTCAAGTTGCCACCCTCTTCGCAAACTCCAACAGACACTATTAACCATTGAATAAACAGATATGCCTAAGAAGATTTTTTTTATCATAATAACTCTTGTGTTAGTCTCCTGTCAGAAGGTGTCGCAACAAGATACTGCCCTATTGTCTAAACCTACTCGGGCAATTGTTGATTTCTTCTTGAACGAAAACAAGGAGTGGCTTTCGGATAAAAAACAACTTGTTGTAGAAGGATATTTGGAAGATAACAAGAGTTGCTTTTATCTGAATATATGTGATAATGATTCATCTATATTTAAGCCTTACGGTAAATACAATGGGATGGTGCGCTATAAGGGATATGACATTTTGTTGTATGGCGATTCGTGGAATGAGTTTTTCTGGACTTGCGATACCATCTACGATATCCCAGATATAAATAATCATGTTGTGTTTTATGATCCGATAGAGTGGGATATCTGCATTTGTTGCAATGATACCACTATCAATAGATTGGAGTCTGAATTTCGTGATTTTTCATCCATGCCATATAGAGAGCACCATAGTATATTATGCGATTCACTTCAAAAGAAGATTTTGAACTTCGTCAAATAGAGTACGACTATTAAGAGTCGCGCACCCAAAGAATAAAAATAAAATCCATAAGTAGAAAGAATATGAAAAGAATTGTTTTGACCATATATGTCTTGATGTTTGCTGTCAACTCATGGGCTTCTGCTTTGTCCGGAGAGTTAATCTATTTAGATGGAGAGCCGTGGATGTTGATGAGGAAACCTATTGACACAAATTCCGAACTCTACGATAAACTGAAAGCTGCGCTTCCTGAGAATAGAGTTGTATCAACAAGCAATATAGATGGTTATTGGGCATGTTGGAGCGTTCGTAATAATCTGTTGTGCCTAGATAGTATCTTGGTGGATATATCCGAAGCAAAAGTGGAAAAAAGGATTCGCATTCCGGAGTATAACATGCAACAAATTTTTAAAGGCTATTATATTGGCAATGATATAGTAGCATCGTGGCTAACCGAAGACGTGCGGGTAACTCGTGGAAAGCAAATCTATTATGCACATGTGGGCTATGATAGATATTATGAAGAAGAAACAATCCTCTCTATAAACTATGGAAATATTATAGGTTCGCGTTTATACCACAATCGAATGGTGATAGATGGATACCCTTATCCCAAGAATCCGAAAGCATTTATAGAAAGATTGAAACAATGCTCAATCAACGTAAATCGTTATCCTGATTTAAAAAATATTAAGAAAATCATATTCCAGGTTTGGAATGTAAAAAATGATTCGCTGGGAAATATAATCGATTGCGAAATGACCGCAATACTGCGCTCTGGAGACGAATATAACCATATAGAGACCGAGTTGGCATTGGAGATGAAAAAGCAATTTATGGAAATCGGTCCTTGGCAGACATTCTATATTAATGGCGAGTACGTGATACCAACTCTTCGTTACACATATACGTTCCCATATGTGATAGAGGAATCCCCTCTCTTCTCCCCCTTCTTAAATGGGGTCGGGGAAGATTCGACTCACTTTCGAGTGGTTTCCGACTCGCTTACGGTACCTTGTCGGACTCTTACCATAGGATCACCATATGATTCCCATAGGATCACCATATGATCAGCCTCCGATTGCGCACAAAACATGCGCTTATACTATATATACATAGTATATATACTTTTTAATGCGCGGAATGTCATTTTTTCAAATAAAACGCGCGTACATATGCTAAAACTGACAAATTGGCAGTAATCATGCCTGTGGCACGAGTTTTGACATAGTCAAGATGGATAACTATGAAAAGATAAGTAATCAAGAAATATGAAAAAAGAAAAAGACATACAACAAGAATTGGAAGAAAAGAAAGCAGAAGGAGTCAACCAAGAAACTCCGGAAACTGATCAAACAACCGAACAAACCGAACCAACGGCTGATGAGGCTGGCGAAGAGTCCCCGGAAGCAAAGATCGAGGCGCTCGAAGCACGCATTGCCGAACTGGAAGACAAGAACCTCCGCATGATGGCTGAGTTTGACAACTACCGCCGTCGCACCAACAAGGAGAAACTGGATCTCATAGAGACTGCCGGCGAACGTATCTTCAAGGAGATGCTTCCGCTGATTGACGATTTTGAGCCCGCCACGGCTGCTATGGACCAGACCAAAGATATAGACGCTGTGCGCGAAGGAGTCAAACTCATCCAACAGAAGTTTATCTCGTTCTTGGACAAGCAGGACGTGCATGCCATCGAGACCGAAGGCGCAGACTTCAACACCGACGAGCACGAAGCAATTACCACTTTTGCAGCCGGTGAGGACAAGAAGGGAAAAGTGATCGACTGCACCCAGCGCGGTTACAAACTGGGCGACAAAGTCATCCGCTTCGCCAAGGTGGTTGTTGGTGAATAATTGAGATTTACCATTTTGTCATTTGCCATCTACAACGAGTCATTGGCTGAGCCTCATTTCCAAATCTCGAGTCGATCTGTAAATGGCTCAATACCTAAATGGTAAATAAATGAACAAATTGTAAATGAATAAATTGTAAATAGCCTTATGGCAGAGAAACGTGATTATTATGAAGTGCTTGGCGTTGAGAAGAATGCCAGCGCTGAAGACATAAAGAAGGCTTACCGCAAGAAAGCCATTCAGTACCACCCTGACAAGAACCCGGGCGACAAAGAGGCCGAGGAGAAGTTCAAGGAGGCGGCTGAGGCGTACGAGGTGCTGAGCGATCCGCAGAAACGTCAACGCTACGACCAGTTTGGCCATGCAGGAGTAGGCGGAGCAGGTGGATACAGCGGCGGCGGTATGTCGATGGAAGATATATTCACCCATTTCGGTGACATCTTCGAGGGCGCAGGCTTCGACTTGGGCGATCTCGGCAATATGTTTATGGGCGGCGGCGGCCGCAGTCGCGGTCCGCGTGTACGCCGTGGTAGCGACATGCGTGTCAAAGTGCGCCTGACGCTTGAGGATATTGCCAAAGGCTGCGAGAAGAAGATCAAGGTGCGCAAACTGGTACAATGCAAGGATTGTAACGGTAGCGGTAGCGCAGACGGCTCCTCCGAAACTTGTCCTACGTGTAAGGGTGCGGGCCGCGTGATACGCCAGCAGCGCGGTATATTCGGCATGATGCAGGTGCAGACCGAATGTGACACCTGCCACGGCGAAGGACGTATTATCAAGAACAAGTGTCCTAAGTGTAACGGAGAAGGAGTTGTACGAGATGAGGAAATCATCACTATCAATATCCCTGCCGGTGTCATGGGCGGCATGCAACTGACTGTTCCTGGCAAAGGTAACGCTGCGCCGCGTGGCGGTGTGCCGGGTGATCTGCTTGTCCTGATAGAGGAAGAGGAACACAAGGATTTTGTGCGCCAGGAAAGCGATTTGGTTTACAATCTGCTCCTCGATGTGCCGACGGCCATCTTGGGAGGACAAGTCCAGATTCCTACTTTGTCGGGCGACGTCAAGATAACCATCACTCCGGGAACGCAGCCGGGCAAAATGCTCCGAATGAGAGGCAAAGGCCTGCCGCGTATCGACCAATACGGACGCAACTACGGCGTAGGCGACTTGCTGATCAATGTAGGCGTTTATATCCCTGAGAAGTTGAGCAAGGACGAGAAGAAACTGATCGAGCAACTGCAAGACAGTCCGAATATAGCTCCGGGCGCAAGCGACAAGAAGAACTTCTTTAAGAACCTGTTTGGATGCTGATGGTGAGAACTTATAGATTACCTCTTATTGGATTAATGGTGTGCCTCTGTGCGATTGCTCGTGCCGAGGCATTCCCTGTTTTTGGTGTAGATACGACTAGCAGTAGTTTCTTTGCCGATTGGTATCAGACTACAGACCTCGGACACTATTTGGATAACTGCAACGACTATGTCGTTTATGAGTCGGAGACAACGGGCGAATGGAATCTGGGTGATCGTAATGTCTTCTCCATTGCCGGCAACTCGTTCCGTCAGAACAAGTACCGTCTCAACGGTATGCGTATCGACAGCCGTTTGCAGGTTGGTAGCACCTTGCTCCACACCCAGATGGACCGCACCGCTCTGGCGCTCGATTATCATGGCGGCGAATTGTCCTTTACCGACGATTCCGTCCAGCGTGCCGTGATTCGCCTGACGGGAAATATAGGTAACCTCGGTGGTATATCGCCCGGCACGCGCCAACTGATCAATCTCTTCCACTCGTCGGGCGAAGAGCGTACAATGGATCGCCGACCGGTGGATATGCGCAATCATATCATAGGCGCAGGTACTTTGGATGCCACGTTCGGTATCCGCGCGTACGGGCGTACCTATTATCAGCACGCGTACGTCAATTACGGCCAACGCAGCCTGACGGCTTTCGACCAAACGGGTATAACGGGCATGTATCCTTCCGAGTACTACACCGCGCAGTTGGACGGAGAGATACCGCTCAACGCTCAACGCACAAAGCTCAACTATTTCCTAGTGACCAATGGTCGCTCGGACTATGGATCCGAGTTGTACTACAATCGCAACGAGCAGGCTAATTTGCGTTCGTATCAGGCCGGACTGTATAGTACTACGCGCTTTGCCAATGACGGCAAACTGGTTGCCGGTTTGAGTTACGAACTGGGTAACATGCGCCACGATACGCTCAACTTCGCACGCAATCTGTTGGACCAGGACGGCGAAGCGTTCGATCCCTGGTATGCCGACGGCCGCTTGCATAGTGTTAATATGTCAGTTCAGTACGACCAACCGTTGTTGCCGTGGCTGCGTATCCATGCTGAGGCCTACAACTCCATTCTGCATTTCCGTCCGACCACGGGCGATTGGAGCAATGCTGTCTATGCGCAGTCGATTGCCGATCCTATGCCCACGCCGCTCTATACATACAATTGGCATTCCGATGCCTTCACTTCCGGTTTGCTGGAGAACGAAGCGCTTGTCATCGCAGAGAAGAATCTGGCTAAGGGACTTAATCTCTATGCGCATGTCGGCGTTTCGCTGGACGGTATATTACTGGGCAAGGGTCAGTCGGTCGTATCGCCGAATGTGCTTGCCAAACTGGCAATCGATTATGAACCGGTATGGTGGTTCCGTTTCGGCGTTTCTGTCAGCCATCATCGCATGTCCTATACATGGGACGAGGTGCAGTACCTGAGCAACGATTATATGAACGGCGAGGTGCGCTATGCCGACAATACCTTGCTGGCGACAACGGGCGGACGTTATCATACGCCCGAAAAGAATCTCTGGATGTATCAGCCGTCCTATGCTGTGCTCGATCTGCCTATCGCATTTACGTTCGGCAAGTCCCGCCGTCACCAGGTGGCGCTTATCAATTCGCTGCGCAAGTATTACAATATGTGGTACACCGATTTTGCGGACGGACTTGATGCCAATATGCAGAAGGAGGGCGATTACTATTATCTGCGTGAGGGCGAGAAGAACTATACCGTCACCACTCAGCCGCTTGACTTGATGTCCTCGCGCGTAGGCGGACGCACACCGTACTATATGTCCAACTTGGTCAAATATACCTATACCGGCAAGAAGTGGTTTGTCCTCGTCAGTTGGCAGAGCTATTTGATGTCCGGCCTTAGCACTATGGGTAACGGACCGCTGCACAACAACATCGGTGTGCTGGCTGAGAGTTCCGCCAATCCGAATACCTATCGCGCGCTCAGCGAAGCCAGCCTGGCGTATCAGGGCAATTGCCGACTCAATCAGGATAAGTCGTTTATCCTGAGGATGCAAGTGACATACAATGCGTGCAAATATTTCTCATTGGGCTTCAATGGTAAGTTCAAGGATGGTCAGCCATTCTCAACCTATACGGCGGCTCCCGCTCTCGTCAACGGTCATCCGCAGGTGGCGCTCGTTAACTCCGACGCCAAGGGAATCAATATGGCTAATAGCGCTTTCGGCAAACGCGAAGACGCGTTCTTCAATCTCGAACTGCGCGCTACCGGACGTTGGTGGGTGCGCGATATTCCTATGTCGCTCGAGGTGATGTGCTACAATATGTATGACTTTGGCACAGCCCTGACCGAATATACTTTTGACGACTACAACCATCCTACTTATCCGCATTGGACAGTAGAACGTGGCATAGCGTCGATGAAAGATAGTAGAACCTCAATGAGTCTGTGTATCCCGCGCGGTTTGCTCGTTACGCTGCGCGTGGGACTGGAGAAAGATAATCATTAGACCTGCTGCCCACAAGGCTATTCCGCAGAAACGACCGAACATACAGTCGGTAAACATGTTGAGCATGAAGAGGATGACAAAGAGGATGGCTGTATGCCGCCCTCTTCCTTTTGCGCAGAACGGAATAGATAGCCATGCTATTACAAATAGAAGCATACCGAAGATACCGATCTCCATGGTCTCTTCCAGATATTGATTGTGGCAGTGGTAGTGTCTGTAAACGTAGTAGTCGAAATTCTGTTTCTTATATTGCTCCACCATGTAGCGCGTACTTTGTCCTGCGCCTAAACCATGCCGGATGTAGTCGGATGGCTGTTGCAGTGCGCAGCCCCATATGTTGAATCGAACATCGTGGTTGTATGACACATGGCGCATCTCTGTGAAGTCTGTCAGCTTGACATCCTTCATGCGTGGATGGAATATCAATAAGCAATAACCCAGAGCCGCACCGAACAACAGCACGCCTACGCTATAGCGCAGTTGGTCGCGGCGCGGCAGCGAGAGAATTAACATACAGATGCCTAACGCAACGCACGATAGTACCGATTGACGACTGCCGGTTAGCCAGATCGACGACAACATAATCGCTAGGCTCGGAAGAAGTAGCCACCAGCGATTGCGCATAGTATAGATAGCCATGACTGCACCTAGCAACTCTACGCTGCACAAGAATAGACGGTGCTTGATGTACGAAATATTGCTACTGAAGAACGGCAGAAAAGTGGTGAAGCTAAAGTCCCACTCGTCTTTGTTTTGCATGAAATTGATTAACTCATGATGGTGAAAGATGATTGCAAAACATACCAGGTAGATAGGTATTGCGCATATACAGGACACAATCAGCACCTTGGCCATCATGCGCCAATCATAGTGCTTGTTCACTCCCCATATACCTACGGGTATAATCATCCCAAATGCAATGTAGCGTTCCATCTGCCATGCCCAAGCATCGTAATCGCTTGCCCACAGACCCGATACTATTTTCCATATATACCAAAGGCCGAACAGGATGAATGGAATGGCAATCTTATTCTCACGCAAAGACATAGGTTTGGACAACCATCGTCCCTCCAATAACCATGCAATAATCCATAATACGCACATATAGCGCAGTAGAATCTGCGGGAACGGCAACAAAGCGACTATGGCTAAAAAGATGCCATAATTCACTTTTCCGATGATGTCCTGATAGCGGTTCATAAATTGGTTATTCCTTGTTTTACGTGTTTGTGCCAGCGATGGCTTATGATATATTCTGCATCATACTGCGCGTCTTCTCCCATTGCTTGCGCATAAGCCGTAGCTATGGTTCGCAATGCTTCGCGGTTGATGTTCAATCGCTCGAAATTGCGTAGGCGTTGCTCTCTGCTCAGGTGCTTGCAGAATCGTATTCTGTTCAGGTCAATCACCTCCACGCGGTTGCCGTCTTCGTTGAATAGTATATTGCCGCCCGAGTAGTCGCGATGCCATATACCGCGTTGGTGCAGTTCCGTTGTGAAACGTCCGATGGCTTCCAGTATTTGTTCGCGATTCGGAAACTCAGGATGGCCGATTAGTTCGTTGAAGGTGTGTGTGCACTCCGATTCCTTGCATGCATACCAACTCTCGCGTAGCACACCGCACACACGCACCTCGCGATATGCAACCGGTGCGGGCGTTAGACCGTCCATACGTTGCGCATATTCGTAACTGCGTCGAGCTTTGCTTTTGCTGAACAAACCGTATATTATTCCGCGCAGTAGATTAGGCGTGGCAAACTGTTTGACTACAGTGCCATCTATGCGGCGCAGAGTGTTGCGTCTTTGGAAGATGACATCTCCCTCTTGCCACTTATGCCATTCGCCCGCTTGTTTCACGCAGCGGAATCGGTTCAGCAATCGTGACCATGTGCGATGGTAGTGCAGCGGCCCGCCCAGATATTTCTCCATGTAGGCCGGATGGCGGCGATTGATGGCATCCACTATCGCGCGTTTCTGCGCCTTGGCTGTATGGCGACGACTGTTTGCCAGCACGCGGTAGTACAATCCCACTTCCTCCAGTCGGATATATTCGCCGCCTAGTTCCATCATGCTCAACCAGAAATCCCAGTCCTCGCGGTATATATCTTGTTCGCAGAAACCGCCCACGCGCTCCCAATCCGCTTTGCGGAACAGACTGCTGACATGTATCATGTTCTTGCGTGCCAGCAGCTCGTGCGAAAATGCCGGCAACTGCCATTCGCCCTCTTTGTCGCCGAAGAACCATGCGCGGCAACCGATGACGCGCACATTGTCGTTCATCACTTCTACGGCTCGGCTGATATAGTTCGGACTGATTTTGTCGTCCGCATCCACAGGTAGTATCCATTCGCCTTTGGCCTCGCGTATAGCATGATTGCGCGCCGCACTCACGCCTGCGTTTGCTTGGTGCAACACCCGCACTTCGGGATGTTGGTCTGCAAAAGCTTGCGCCACCTGGGCACTCTCGTCCTTGCTGCCATCGTCCATTACAATCACTTCTATGGGTCTGTATGTCGATGCAACAATGCTCTCCAACGTCTCGCCAACAAACGGCGCGGCGTTGTACATAGGCACTATGACGGATACCAGTGGTTTCATATCTTGTCTCTACCTTGCGTCAACTTGCGCCAGTAGTAGAGTAGGGGATTCGTATATTTCAGTTGTTTCCACGGGCGGCTCGAATGTGGTTTGTGCAGCACCGGGTTGCTCACTTGCAGAATGTTGTCAAAGCCCAGTTGCACCGATTTATGGCTCAGGAATACGTCATACCAGTTCTTCGTCGGATCCAGCTGCCCGAAATCATATGCACGCAGAAAACCAAGTGTCAGCAGTGTACAACAGAACGACAATCGCTTTTTGCAGACGCCGTCCGTCTTGATACGTTGTGCGTACTCGTACGGAAAAATGATCTTGCCGTTTGCGTCGGTAGTCACTGCTGCTACTATGCCGGTAGTTTTGGACAATATAGCGGTAAGAAGGCGGTCGATTGTATCCTTTTTGACAATCACATCGCTCTCCACAATAACCAGATGCTTATCCTCTGCAATACACTCCTGTTGTGCTTGACATAGCACCCATCGGTAGTTGGGCGAAGGTGTATCGGTCAGTTGACCGATATGTATCACCCGGATACCCAATTCCTGGCTCAGTGCATCCAAACGCTCGGCCGTTTCTTGGGTCGAGTTGTCGTCATAGACCGTCAGGCTGTGACCGCTGGCTACGATGGCACGTATAGCCTCTTCGGCTGTCTGCATCGAGTCCTTGACGGGCATGATTATATGTGCTGTTTTATCTTTTACCATTTGGCCATTATTCCTTTTTTGCTTACGGTAATCATTGCGCCAATCTGATTGCCCCACTGTGTGCCGCAATCTGCAGCCAGACGTACGCCGAAATCCATTCCCCAAGCTTGCGGCACATGTTTTGTCACCTCTAGCAGCAATGCTGTGTTTTCGCTCAGCACCGCTCTGCTGGTATTGTTATTGCCGTAGTTGCGTGCATATGAAGCTTTGATTCGATATTTGAATCCGAATATATCGCCGCGGATACCCAGATGGTGAACGCGCGCGCGACTGTTCTGCGTAGCAATAGAGCCGTCCTCGTTATATAGCGGTGAGGTGATGAACGGTGTGCCCATCGAGCGGAACCAATAGTTCCAACCGTTGCAAAAGACCGAATTGGAGTAGTACGAATCATTGCCGGCATAGCATAATCCGTCTCTGTCGTGCCACGGACCCGACTGGTCTGTCGTATTCATAAATTCATATGTAACGCCTTGAATGAACGGCCAGCGCGTCTGTTTGAATCCGATTCCCCACAATCCGTCCGCTATGTTCTTACCATTACCCAGCACGGCAAAATTGTCTTCAAAGAAATTCTGCCAATACGCATTCACTTCCCATCCGCTGCCTTTTGCGGTGAGCATCAACTGCTGACTTCCCACATGGTTGCCTTGCGCGTTCAGTTGGTCGTTTCTCATCACACCTCCTGCGCGCGCCAGCATTACGTTCAAGAACGAATGCCAGTCGCTGCCTATGTCGCCGTATACCGGACTGATACCTCCCCATTGCGCCGCGTGGTGAAACTCATAACTGAGATTAACCGGCAGTCTGCCGCCGAAACGTAATGCTGCCCATTTGTGGTGAATGTAGCTGTTGCGCATGTAGCAGTTATCTACCATCCATGCGTGCGTCAGTCCTCCCTTGACCTCAAAGTAGCCGTAGCATCCCGGGAACGGTACATAGTTGTCTATGCCTATTGTTATACGTGGTAGCGGTTGACTGTTGCCCGAGAAAACCATGCTACCCATTGTCAGCGCTGTGTCTTGCGTCTCATAGATCATCGGCTTGATACCTGCTGTGATGTCAAAGACGAATAAGCGCACATGCGCGTAAGCCATGTTGAAATAGCCCGTAGCGTATTTCTGCTGGGTAGCAAAAGCGCTTGCGGCGATAGGTGATTGCACGCGTCCGGTCAATTGGACGGCAAAATCATAATCCCACCATCTGTCCGGATGTGCTGCCTCTTTGTATATACCTGCGGACACATTGCCGCTGTACGGACTGCTGCTGATATCTCCGTTAGCGCTGCTTTGTAGCCAGAACGGCGCATATTTGCCGCTCGATGCAACGCCACTGATACCCACGCTGTATTTCAGCGTATCTTGATTGCCCGGTACTCCATCCTTGATGCCTGTCGGCCACCAGTCCCAACTCAGTTCGCGAGCGCTGACGCACTGACTGAGTAATAATAATATGACGAGCAGTTTATTCTTCAAAATAGTATAGTTTGTTTGTTACTTTCCATTCTTCTGTTTCTCCTAAGCCGATATACACACGTTTTCCTATGGTGAAACAGATGTGATTGAGTATTCCTTCCGGCAGCACGGCCACATATTGCCAACTATCCGTTGTCGGATCATATCGTCTTATGTCTTGTAGCACATCGCCGGTCGTGTTCACTCCGCCGTAATGCAGTCCGCCGCTCAGGTATATATATTTTTCTGTAGCTGTCGATGCTGCCGTTGTACGTGTTTTGCCGGGAACTGCCGCACGTTTCTCCCAATGTGTTCCGTCAACCAGTTCTGCCCACCAGTTCAGACTGCTGCCGTAATAACCCGTTCCCATGAAGTGACGGCCCTGGCATGTGCAGCCTGTGCCTCCGAAACTGCGAACAGGATAACCCTTGTATGACACGTTCACATCTATCGAATCCCAACTGTCGGACTCTATGTCATAGCGAAACATATCGCGGTGGTATTGCCAACTGAAACCGTAGCCCACGTAGAGCGCATCATTGCCTACAAACGAAGTGGCGCAATCGGTATTCTCATTCGGATAATCCGCCAAGCGACGCCATGTGCCAGTAGCGGGTGTGTATTCCCACCAGTCGTGCAGATAGCAACTGTCCTGTCCGTACCGACCTATAAATCCCAAACCGATGTATGCCTTGTCGTCTTTCACACATGCCGTTGCGTTCACGCGGCGCAACAGCGGTGTTGCTCCCAGGTCCTCCCAACTGTCTGTTTCCGGCGTGTAGCGCCACATGTCATTCTTTGCTGTTCCTGCGCTGTCGCGACCGGCAAACAGGTATGCCTGACCGTCTACAACAAACGCAGTGGCGCAGGCGCGGGGCGAAGGCATCGCTGCACATTCGTGTAGCGTAATGTCCAGTTCCGGCTCTTGGTCGCATGCCGTCAGCACTGCGCAAATCAATATGTATATGTATTTCTTCATTTTATTTTTAGGGTGCTTCTATAATAAAAGCTCTATTATTTGTATATCCGGGAACTTCTAAAACGTACTAATTTATTGAAGCACCCTTAATTCGTCATGTATCATGCGGTGGATATATTGCTGTATATATGCTTTCAGATAATCCGTCATCGGTTTTATCCGTTCTTGTTCTATACTCGCCGCAATATTATCCTTCAATAGTCTGTCTGTTCTGTAGTCATATACGCCGACCACCTTTTCGCCGTCAAACTGCACCAGCAGACTGTCTGACATGATTTGGTACAGTGGAGCATTGTAGCACACGGCATAAGGATGTTCCTTTGCTTGCGTCAGTGCGTCTTCTCCAAATGCGAAATAACTCTCGTCATAGCCTGACCACGCCAGTACCGATGGCATTATATCTGTCTGGCTGACTGCGCCTTGTGTCCGCCATTCGCCTTTCTGCCATGTCGGGCAATAGAAAGCGATCGGCACTTCATATAGCCCTTTTGCGTTCGTGTACTCCGCTAATGTCAGTTGGTTGGTATGGTCGGCCGTGATGACAAACAGTGTGTTCTTGTACCACGGTTGCTGACTGGCGGTTTCAAAGAAACGGCGTAGCGCATAGTCCGCGTAGCCTATTGTCTTGTGAATGGGTATATTGCCTTCCGGAAAAACCTCGTTGTATCGTTCCGGCACATTGAATGGGTGGTGGCTCGAGGCAGTGAATACAGACGTCATAAACGGTTCGCTCATCTCACTCATCGTTTGTGCGTAGTATTGCAGAAATTCCTCGTCCCATATGGCCCATGTGCCGTCAAAGGCTGACTTGTCGCCAAACTCATCCATACCGTAGTATTTGTCAAACCCCGCACTTCGGGCATATGCCTGAAAACCCATACTGCCGTTCGGCGCGCCGTGGAAAAATGCCGTCTGGTATCCTTTCCGTTTCAGACAATCGGCTATCGACGATACGCTATTGGTCGAGTAGGGAGTTACTATGTACGGCTCTATCAGCATCGGAATGGATGACAGAACCGATGGCATGGCATCTATGCTCTTGCGACCCGATGCGAACGAATACTGATACGTCACGCTCTGAGCCAACAGACTGTCCAAAAACGGTGTATACCCGTTGTATCCCTCTATATCGCGATTGTAGAAACCGATATACTCTTTGCTGAATGACTCCAGAATGATCACTACTACGTTTTTCGAACCTTCTTTTTCCTCATTTTCGAATACGTCTATTCCTTTATGTATCGGACTCATGTGCTGTTCTATTTCTTCCGCCGTGAAATACTGTGGCTCCACGTATTGCTGGTTCTCCAGTGATTTCATCAGTGAGAACGGAGTATTTAGCACCAGTGCCGTCTCACGCGGATTGTCTGTATACTGCATTGCGTTGCTGATGGTTATCGGGCGTGTGTAGCGCCCGAATCCGCCGCGGATACCCATCACGCACATATAGATGGTCGCGACAAACAGCAAACTTTCGCATACATAGTACTTGACTCTTTCCTGTCGGTAGTTTGGCGACTCCAGATTATACATCGATCTGATACCCAAGCCAAGCATAATCAATACTGCCACACCCATTAGTGTCACGTACCAATATTCCGAAATGCCTTGCCCAACTATGTGCCACAGATTGTCGTCATGGGCAAATTCCGTAAAGAAGGTGCATGTCGTTCTTCGGTCCGTAAAACGGATGTATACGATGTCTATCGTATTGATTATCAGTCCGAATATGTTCGGAATAAGGAATAACCACGCTAGTACTCTCTTGTACGCGGCATTGTTTCTCCATTGTGCCGGTAGCGGCAAAAGTATTGCTATTATGTATAGTGAACTTAGGTAAAGAACTGCGGTCAGGTCAAATCGCAAACCGCCGCAGAGCATTTCCCACAAATGAGCCTTACTTACATCTGGAAATATATCGGTGTTCACCGCATAGCAACCTATGCGAAGCAAACTGTATAGCACGAGCACTAATAGCACGTTGCACGCTGCTACCACCCACGGATGTCTCCAAATACTTTTTGCCATTCGTCCGTTTGTTCCTCCGTTTATTGCACTACTTTTGTCTTCTTCTTCAACTCAAAGTCGCGACCCAGATAATTCTGGCGGACAATCGGGTTGGCTGCCAACTCTTCCGGCGTGCCGTGAAAAAGAATCTTACCTTCAAATAGCAGATATGCGCGGTCGGTAATCATCAGTGTTTCATCCACATTGTGGTCGGTAATTAGAATACCGATATTCTTGTCCTTCAGTCGCCATACAACATCTTGAATCTCCTGTACGGCAATTGGATCTACACCTGCAAACGGCTCGTCCAGCATTACAAAATTCGGTTCGATAGCCAGACAACGGGCTATCTCCGTACGACGCCTTTCGCCACCGCTCAAACGGTCACCCAGGTTCTTGCGCACATGAGCTAGGTTGAATTCCTTGATCAGTTGCTCCAACTTCTCGGCCTGATATTCTTTGCTGAAATCGGTCAACTCCAGCACCGAACGGATATTGTCCTCCACTGTCATTTTGCGGAAGACACTCGCCTCTTGCGGCAAGTAACCGATTCCCATTTTTGCACGCTTGTACATCGGGAAGGCGGTAATATCTTGGTCGTTCAGAAAAATCTTGCCGTGATTGGCTGTCACCAACCCTGTTGTCATATAGAATGTGGTAGTCTTGCCGGCTCCGTTTGGACCCAACAAACCTACTATCTCACCTTGCTCCAGTTCGATAGACACGTCGTTCACAACGGTGCGCTTGCCGTATTTCTTAACTAAATGTTCTGTCCTTAGTTTATCCATTGTCTATGCTTTTTGCCTGTCATTTGTATGAACCTTTCGAGACATTTTCGAGACATTTCCGAGACATTTCCGAGGCATTTTCGAGAGTGTATCGAGACAATATCGCATCCCACCCATACCTATATATACTTTGTATATATCCCGTGAAGTTCACGTTAGCGAAAAATCGTACCCTTGCAACCCTTAATTAATCTCAACCATCACCGGGCAATGGTCCGAATGTACAGCCTCTGTTAGTATCTTGGCATCTTTCAGTCGCGGCAGCAAACTCTCGCTCACCCAGTGGTAATCAATGCGCCAGCCTACGTTGCGTGCTCTGGCTCCGGCGCGCCAACTCCACCAACTGTAGCGCTCTGCGCTTTGATCAAACACACGGAACGAATCCACCATGCCGCTTGCTTCCCAACGGTCCATCCATTCGCGCTCTTCGGGTAAGAATCCCGATACACCGATCTGTCGCTCCGGGTGATTGATGTCTATCGGTTTGTGGCAGATATTATAGTCGCCGCACACCACGATATTCGGTCGCTCTTTGCGCAACTCCTCAATCCACACCAAGAAATCCTCCAGAAACTCCATCTTGAAGTCCTGACGCACATCACCGGTTGTTCCGCTGGGTATATACGCATCGATAACGGTTATATCTCCGAAGTCCGCACGCAACACTCGTCCTTCGCGGTCGTATTGGGGGTTTCCCATTCCTACAACCACCTTGTCCGGTTCTTGTTTGCAGAAGATGCACACGCCCGAATAACCTTTCTTCTCGGCCGAGTGGATGTAGCTGCGATAACCCAGTTCTTGCATCGCCAGCACATCTATCTGTTCCGGCTGTGCTTTGCTCTCCTGAATGCAGAATATATCCGGATTCTCCGTTTGCAGCCAGTCCAGGAGTCCTTTGCCTATCGCCGAGCGGATTCCATTGAGATTATAACTAATTATCTTCATTGTTTTTTCTTTGAGCGGCTTGCCGCGTTCTTTTGTCTTTCGACTTTCTACTATGAGCGTTAGCGATCGATCTTACGTCCCATCATGTCGTATGATACGCCGCCGCGAACGATAATCACCTGTCCGTCCTTCAGCACCTTTGTGCATTGTACATCATCGCTTTGCACATTCTCAATCGGTGTCGCGTCCCAACGATACTTGCAGTGGATAATACCATCCTTACCCAATTCAATCCATTTCAGTTCATGTCCTGGGAATGCTGTGAAGTGTTCAGAACCTGCAGGATAAGCGTCTGTGTACGATCCTTTACCGTCATCTTCGGTTGTTTGGCTTGTTTTTCCGTTAAAGCTTGTATTATATGCCGGTGCGTTGTTGCTGCCGCTGACTGGCTTGGCCTCAATGATATCTACACCCATTGCATTGGATTTGTTGTTAACGGCATTATTCAACCATGTATTTGCGTTGTAGGTGATTTTGGTAATCAACAAACCTTTGCCCGGCAGATATTTATCCCATCCGGTCTTCTCGCGGTTCTCTACCATGTAGAATGTTGTTGGATTTGGATTATAGCCGATTAAGTTGTGGCTGTCGCCTTCGCACATCAGCAATGCCGTTGTGTCTGCATTCAGTTTGCCGATGCTTAGTTTCTCTGCTCTGCCCAATACACGTGGAGTCAACCAGCCCATATAAAAACGCTCGTACGATGAATAAGCGGGTGGAGTATTGCCGTCGTTGTTGTAACATCCTCTATCCATAATGTCCCACACTCCCAAAGTATGAATGCCTTTAGCTGGATTATTGGTTTCATAGAAGTCCGGCAAACCCAAAACATGGCTGAACTCATGGCAGAAGGTGCCGATGCCATCATATTGATTGCTTTTAAAACTAATCTCGTTGCCGCAAGCGTAGCGGTCAATCTTTTTACCGTCCACCTCACATATTACTCCTTCTTTTGTGTATAGATTCCATTGATGTGGCCACACAGTATTCTCAATTCCGCTATCTGCTTCACCATAGCCGGCATAGATGATATAGACAAAATCAACTAGGCCGTCATTGTCATTGTCATATTGGGCGTAATCAATGTCATATGCGGTATCCGCTATCAGACATGCTTCTTTGATCATATCTGTGGCATTCTTATCCGTCCAACTGCCGTAATTTTTACCATAATATTCCATCTCCTTGCTCAGTGTGATAGGACCTACTATATCAAAGATCGGGTCATACGCACCGTAACTTTGGTCATGGAAGTATTGCCACACGCTGCCGCTGGATTGAATGTGGTACTTCGTAAAACCGTACTTGAAAGTGTAATCACGAGTAAAATTACGTCCGTTGTGCATGCTATCCATTGTTGCTTTGGGAGTTGTAAACTCTTTATCTGAGAAACTAACCAAGATCACCAACCCGCGTGGAGAGATATTCGGCTTGCCGCCTACTTCTTCTTTTGCTTGTGGTGCACGACGCATAGTCTGTGCGGCAACGCCCTCGTCCAATCGAGCCTTTTTTTGTGCTTCTGTCAGCGGTTTCAATGTTGTCTCGTCCAACCAACGACCCTGTTCATCAGTTGTATA
>JAEEGL010417930.1_pt1 | contig 20534 bp, 20 predicted proteins | sample 9134231 | NCBI WGS metagenome assembly JAEEGL01 (sample SAMN16246548, study PRJNA631951) | gut metagenome | biome: gut microbiome; feature: rumen; material: fiber-attached | host: Bos | place: Iran: Karaj | collected 2018-10
ACAATTCGTAAAGGCCGGTAATATTTTATACAGACAGCGTGGAACACACATTCATCCTGGTGTTAATGTTGGAATCGGTAGCGATGACACATTATTTGCACTTGTTGATGGTGTTCTTAGATTTGAGCGCAAGGGCAGAGATAAAAAGCAGGCTAGCGTTCATCCTGTAGAGAATAAGTAATCAGGTATTTAATCGGGCTTCAAACTTATAAACAGTTTGAAGCCTTATTTTTTGGAATAGAATTTGTTATTATATTATTAGAACCCGCAGACAACATAAGAGGATTTAGACATGCCTGTATTTGTAGATAAAGCAAAAATATTTATAGCAAGCGGTAAAGGCGGAGATGGCCACATCTCCTTCAGAAGAGAGAAATTTGTGGCAAACGGCGGCCCCGACGGAGGAGACGGCGGAAAGGGCGGAGATATCATCTTTAAAGTAGATGAAGGTCTTAACACCCTTGCTGATTTCCATTATGGTGGCAAATATAAAGCCGAGAACGGTCAGGATGGAAACAAGAGACGCTGCCATGGTAAAAACGGTAACGATCTCATTATCAAGGTTCCCGAAGGAACTGTTATAAAAGAAGCGGCCAGCGGCAAGGTAATTGCCGATATGAGCCGTGATAATAAAGAAATGGTTGTACTTAAGGGCGGAAAAGGCGGTAACGGCAACATGCATTACGCCACCTCCACCATGCAGGCACCCAAGTACGCCCAGCCCGGTCAGCCGGCCCTGGAACTTGAGGTTCTGCTAGAGCTTAAGGTAATTGCAGACGTAGGACTTGTTGGTTTCCCTAACGTAGGTAAATCAACCTTCCTTTCCAAGGTATCCAATGCCAAGCCTAAGATTGCCAATTATCATTTCACAACCCTTTCACCTATGCTGGGTGTTGTGGATCTTGATGATGCAAGAGGCTTTGTTGTGGCAGATATCCCAGGACTTATCGAAGGTGCTTCAGAAGGTGCAGGTCTTGGACATGAATTCCTTCGTCATATTGAGAGAACAAGAATGATGATCCACGTTGTGGACGCAGCTTCAACAGAGGGCCGCGATCCCATGGAGGATATTGAGCTCATCAATAATGAGCTTGCAGGCTATAATGCCGATATCACCAAGAAGCCCCAGGTTATAGCAGCCAATAAGATCGACATGCTTCCTGAGGGAGAAGATGCTGAGATCATCCAGAAGATCAGAGATAAATATGAGCCCCTGGGTGTTAAGGTCTTCGCCATTTCCACCCTAACTGGAAAAGGGGTTAAGGAACTGTTATACTATGTAAGTAGGACCCTTTCTGAGATTCAGGACAAGCCTATAGTATTCGAACAGGAATACTTCCCTGAGGAAGCTCTCAGAACAGCTGATGAAGCCTTTGAAGTATTCTATGATCAGGAAGAGGCTGAGTTCGTTATCGAAGGTCCCAAGATTGAGAAGATGCTTGGTTATACCAATCTTGAATCCGAAAAAGGATTTGCATTCTTCCAGAAGTTCCTTGCTGATAACGGAATTCTTGATGAGCTGGAGAAGCTCCACATTCAGGAAGGCGATACCGTAAGAATGTATGGTTTCAAATTTGAATACTACAGAAATGCAGATACACAGCCTGTATTTGACGATGATGATGTAGAAGATGAAGAGGATGAAGAGTAATGACACTTACAAGTAAACAAAGAGCTTATTTAAAGAGCCTTGCTTCCGATCTTGAGCCTGTTTTTCAGATTGGAAAAGCAACTGTTACTCCTGAAATAACAAGTGCTATCGAAGAAACCTTTAACACACATGAGCTGGTTAAGATCACAGTCCTCAAAAATTGTGTAGAGGATGTTAAGGATGTAGCCATAACAGTTTCAGAGAGAACAAGATCGGAGCTTGTTCAGGTTATCGGAAGAAGATTCGTTCTTTACAAACCTTTCAAGGATGATCCAAAGATCATTTTACCCAAGGCATCTAAGAAGAACTGATATTATATGTTTTAAGAACTGACTATTTATACCAGAGGAGGCTTAATTATGGACAGCAGAAGAATTGGTATACTAGGAGGAACATTTGACCCGATACACAACGGTCACCTGTTGTTGGGAGAAGCAGCAAGAGAACAGTTTGATCTTGACAGAGTAATCTTCATACCAAACAACCTTGCTCATTTAAAAAACAGAACTGAGGTATCGAGCGGTGATATAAGATATCAGATGGTAAAGATGGCCATCAGTGATAATCCGTATTTTACCTGTTCTCGTCTTGAGATTGATAAACCTGAGGGCTGTTTTACCATTGATACAATCAATGATCTTAAACTCATGTATCCCGGAGATGAGCTTTATCTCATCCTGGGAGCAGACTCAGTAATAGGCATCGATACCTGGTATGAAGCCAAGGAGTTACTGACATCCTGCATTATACTGGCTGCAGTCAGAGAGGAAGATGACCTTCCGACCCTGGACAAAAAGAGACGTGAGCTTAAGAAAATCTATAATGCAGACATAAGGCTTATGACCTTTAACAGAGTAGATATTTCCTCAACGGATATCAGAGACAGGGTTAAAAGAGGCCGCAGCATCAGATATATGATGCCCAATGAATGCATAGAGTTTATGTGTATCAAAGGATTGTACAAATGAAAATTCTTGAAATATCTCAAAGACTCCGCAAGGAACTTGAAAAAGAGCTTAAGCCTGACAGATTTGATCACACCCTGGGCGTTGCATATACAGCCGCCAGCATGGCATTTGTCCATGGAGCAGATGTAGAGAAGGCACTTATAGCCGGTATGCTTCACGACTGTGCCAAGTGCATGTCCCATGAGGAACAGATCAAGGTCTGTGAAAAGAATAAGATAGAGATCACAGAAGTAGAAAGACGCAATCATTCACTTCTTCACGCCAAGGCGGGAATGTATCTCGCCAGAGCCAAATATGACGTATATGATACAGAGATCCTCAATGCCATCAGATGGCACACCACAGGCAAGGAAGATATGTCTCTTCTTGAGAAAATAGTTTATATTGCGGACTTTATAGAACCAAACAGAAAACCTTTAGAGGGTATGGATGAGATCAGAAAGGAGGCCTTCACCGATATTGACAGGTGTCTGGCCCACATTCTTCATGATTCCGTTTTATATCTTCAGACCATTGGCAAAGAGTGTGATGAGGCAACAATGAATGCCTATCTATACTACAAAAAGTTTTATAAATAATGATGAGGTGTATATGGCAGATATAGCAGTTTCAAAGAAAATGGCACAGATGGCAATTGACGCTCTCGAGGACAGAAAGGGAGAGGATATCAAGGTAATCGATATCACAGAGATCTCTACTCTTGCGGATTATTTCATTATCGCCAGCGGAACCAATGTTAATCAGGTTCAGGCTATGGCTGATAGCGTACAGGAAGTTCTTGGAAGAGCAGGACATATGACCAAAAATGTTGAAGGATACGACACAGGAAACTGGGTACTTCTTGATTTTGGTGATATCATCGTTCATGTATTTGATAAAGAGAACAGACTGTTCTATGATCTTGAAAGAATATGGAGAGACGGTAAGTCCATTGAAAAAGCAGAGCTCAATTGAGCCCTGCTTTTATTTTGCAACTATTTAATAAAATCTCATGATGCCGAATACCTTACCCAGAATCTGGCAATCATCTACAATGATAGGATCCATTGTGTCATTCTCAGGCTGGAGTCTGATATGACCGTTCTCTTTATAAAAGGTCTTAACAGTAGCAGAATCATCGATAAGAGCAACTACCTGATCCCCATTTTTAGCTGTGTTACACTGCTGAACAAAGATCTTATCACCGTTAAAGATTCCTGCATTGATCATGGAATCGCCCTTCACATTAAGAATGAAGGCATCAGATCCCTTAGGACACATGCTTGCGGGAATCGGAATATAAGAGTCGATATTCTCTTCAGCAAGAATAGGAACACCGGCAGCAACCTGTCCGATTACAGGAATGCTGACAATCTCAGTCCTAACCATATTGAAGCCGTCATCACATACTTCAATTGCTCTGGGCTTGGTAGGATCTCTTCTGATATATCCATTCTTCTCAAGGGTCTCAAGATGAGAGTGAACAGAAGATGTTGATTTAAGATTAACAGCCTTGCAGATATCTCTTACTGCAGGGGGGAAACCTCTTACAAGAGTCTGTTCTTTTATGTAGTCTAAAATTTCCTGCTGTTTCTTAGATATATTCCCTTTTTCCATGAATACCTCCTAAATCTTTGATTATCATGATTATATCACAGTTATAAACCTGTGGCAAATATTTGTTCGGAAAATTTGTTCGGAAAATTTGTTCGATAACTATTGACATCCAAATGCATGTTCGATAATATAAATACAGAACAGTTGTTCCGCACGAATGTTTGTTATAGGGAGCCGAATCTATTCGGTCATGGTGGAGAATATGAGTGAAGCAATGAGAGTAGCAGCATCTTTATACAATAACCCAAGATATTTCAGCGAGAGCGAGGAGAGGATCCGCAGGAACCTTCGCAGACGTCAGCGCATTGTCAGAAGACAGTATACAGCCCTTGCTATTATAGCAGCCATCGTGATCTTTACATTATGCTTTTCATTTTCAACTATTCTTTCCGGAGCTGAAGGCGAGGACCATGTGACCAATTTCAAATATTATAAGACAGTTACAATTCATACCGGAGATTCTGTCTGGTCCATAGCCAATGATAATTATGATGAGGACCGCTACAAGTCAGTTAATGACTATATCAGGGAGATTTATTCCATCAATTGTCTTGATACAGCCAGCGTACTTAACGCAGGTGAATCCCTGATCATTCCTTATTACTCAACAGAATATAGATAAAATATTAAAAAAATATTACATTTTTCACAAAAAATACCTTTTCATGATATATAATGACATGAAGAGGTGTTTTATGAAACTTTCAAGCTTACTTAAATATGACAATATTACCATACAGTGCCATGATAACCCTGATGCGGATGCTATCTGCTCAGGTTATGTTTTGTATAGGTTTTTTGAAAAGCATAAGAAGAATGTAAGGCTTATATATTCAGGCAACTTTGAGATCAGTAAGAGTAACCTTGTTTACCTTATTGATGAACTCAAGATTCCTATTGAATATGTGGATACACTTAAGTGTAAGCCTGAGCTCCTTCTTCTTACAGATTGTCAGTACGGAGAAGGCAACGTTAAGAAATTTAAGGCTGAGAACGTGGCTGTTATCGATCATCATCAGGTTACAGGCAAGCTCCCCAAGGAGAACGAAGTAAGAAGTAATCTTGGAAGCTGCTGCTCGGTTATCTGGAATCTTCTGAAGATAGAAGATGAGGAATACTTTATTGATACAGCTGTTGGTACAGCCTTATATTATGGTCTTTATTCCGATACCAACGCTTTTTCTGAGGTATCACACCCTCTTGACCGAGATATGATAGATACTTTGCCCTATGATAAGAGTCTTATTCTTAAGCTCAAGAATATGAATCTTACTCTTAAGGAAGCCAGGATAGCCGGAGTCGCCATGCTTGGCGTTGAATATCACAAGGACCAGCGCTATGCCATACTTCGTAGCGAACCCTGTGATCCCAATATTTTAGGCCTTATAGGTGACTTCATCGTGGCAGTAGACTCCATTGATGTGTGCCTTGTATATAGCGTTCTTTCCTTCGGAGTCAAGTTCTCCATCAGGAGCTGCTCCAAGGAGACCAGAGCTGACGAGCTTGCTTCATATATAGCCAGAAACATCGGATCCGGCGGAGGACACACAGAGAAATCAGGCGGTCTTCTCAAGAACGAGCTTATTGTTAAGCATTATTCAGATTACACCGAGATTGATGACGATTCCGCAAGACATTCCATAAGCAACATCATCCGTGAGAGAATGTCTGATTACTTTGAGAATTCCGATATCATCTATGCTGTCAATACAACCCTGGATATTACCAAGATGAATCACTATACAACACCTCCCATTGTTTTGGGTTATGTAAGACCTCAGGAGTTTATTCAGCCCGGTTCCATGGCCATAGTCAGAACCATCGGTGGTGATATCAATGTTGAGATCAAGGAAAATACTGTTCTTATTATCAACCTGTATGGCTATGTATCGCCTATATCAGAAGAGAAATTCAAGAGCAGCTATCAGAGATCCCGAAAGAAATTTGTTCTTGAGATAGCAGATTACCAGCCTACCATCAAGAATGCAGATAACGGCAAGACATTTTCTCTTATGCCTGTTGCCAAGGCATGCCTTACCTCCGGAGAAAACAATATTTACGCCAGAAAACTCAAAAAGACCACCAAGCTTTTCCCTTATTGGGATGCTGAGAAATACATGGTAGGCCAAAAAGGCGATTATATTTGTGTTAACAAAGATGATCCCCACGACATGTTTATCATGGATAAAAACATGTTTAAATCAATCTATAAGAGTGTTAAATAGTTTTACATACAATAAGAGGATGGCAGCGCCATCCTCTTTATTTTTCATTGGGATTTTCCCTTAATTTAACAATTCTTGCGGCTCTACGCCTGTTTTCATCATCCTGGGCCGCATAGTGCTTTCTTGTGGTATTAACGTCTTTATGGCCAAGTACATCCGCTACGAGATAAATATCACCGGATTCCCTGTAAAGATTGGTTCCGTAAGTACTGCGAAGCTTATGGGGCGTGATCTTTTTTAACGTAGTGACATTTCTGGAATACTTCTTAACAAGATTCTCAACGGCCCGGACTGTGATGCGCTTATTCTGAAGGGAGAGGAAAAATGCATTTTCACTACCTTCTTCAGGAATCTTAAGTTTTCTCTCATCAAGATAATTAAGAAGAGCATCTCTTACTTCATCCGGGAAGTATACAGTAGTATTATATCCTCCCTTTCTGTGGACTCGCAGCCCATTGGTCTTAAAATCAATGTCATCTATATCAATTCCCACACATTCAGATACACGGATTCCTGTGCCAAGCAGAAGAGTAAGCAGCGCAACATCGCGAAGCTTGGTCTTTTCATGATACTTGAGCTGACTCTTGGTGAGTTTCTCACCTGCCTCCACCTGATCTAAGAGAGTTGCAACTTCGTCAGGTTCAAGCCTTATGATCTCGTTCTCATGGAGCTTGGGCATCTTAACAAGTTCAGCGGTATTTCTGGATATGAGCTCTGCCTTATAAAAATAGCTGTACATACACCTGAGGGCGGACATTTTTCTCTTTTTACCCTGCTCGGCGTTGGTTATCTCCTTATCTTTTTTCTCATATAAGGACAGATATTCCAGGTATTCCTCGATGTCTTCGCGTTCTATCTGGTCAAGAATGTCGAGACTGAAATCAACGATCTCTTTTTTCCTTAGAACCGGATTCTCATTGTGAAGATATTCGAAGAATGTCCTTATATCATAGGCATAGCCCAGTCTGGTCCTTGCTGAAGTTGTGGGCTCGATTCCTCTGAAAAACTGTCTGCAGAACCGTGGGAGAGTATCAAGTACTTCCCTCATTTTCAGAGTATTGAGCTTGTCCTGTTCGTTATAATATTTTTCATCATTTCCAATTCTGTTTTGCATAGCACAATTATACCATGAAAGCGTGCAAATTTAAGTAAAAATGCCACTTGATGGGGCTTGAGCAAAAATGATACTATAATACGGTACTATTTTTATGGGTGGTCAGAATTTTGGAACGAAAAGCTAATTACAGAAAGAAAGACGGCCAGCGTCTTACGGCTGCTGAATATAGATCAAGAAGAAAAAAAGAAATAATACTGCATTTAAGTCTCCTGGGAGCCGGTGCTCTTGGACTTCTTATTGCAGTTATTTTTATTGTGGTGAAAACCATAGGTAATTCTCCGGCGGAAGCTGAGGCTGCGGATGAACCTTCAGATGTGGCTACAGCTGAGATAACCGTGGTAGAAACAATTGTTAATGATATCGAAGAGCCCGAAGAAATCAATCCTTTTCTGGAGCCATCCGAGGACGCAGCTTCATTCTTCGAAGGCTATGAAGTGAATGAAGATTCTATGACCTATATCTCCAGTGAAGATGTCATCAGTAAAAATGCTATTCTCGTAAATCTCGACAGTGGGGAAGTAGTGGCTTCCAGAGATGGCAATGTTCGCATCAATCCTGCGTCAATGACTAAGATTCTTACACTTCTTGTGGCTGCGGAACATATTACAGATCTGGATGATACCTTTGAAATGACACAGGCTATCGGTGATTTTGTATTCAAAAAGGATTGCAGCACCGTTGGGTTCAACGTTGGAGAGAAAATAACTGTAAGAGATATGCTGTATGGAACGATTCTTCCTTCCGGAGCTGATGCAGCCATGTGCCTTGCTGAATATATTGCTGGTTCTCAGCAAGCTTTTGCGGATATGATGAATGACAAGCTTAAGGAACTTGGACTATCCGATACAGCACATTTCACCAATTGCATTGGCATATACGATCAGGATCATTATTGCACCCTGGCAGATATGGCCATGATCCTTAAGGCTGCAGAAGAAAATAAGATCTGCCATGAAGTATTAAATGCAAGAAAATATACTACAACACCAACTACAGAACATCCTGAAGGACTTCTTATTTCCAACTGGTTTCTAAGAAGAATTGAAGATAAAGATACCCACGGTGAAGTCATAGGTGCCAAGACCGGCTTTGTTAATCAGTCAGGCTGTTGCGGTGCCAGCTATCAGATATCCAATGACGGAACTCATTATATCTGTGTAACAGCCGATGCCTACAGCTCCTGGAGATGCATCTATGATCATGTGGCGATTTATGATGAATATACGAAGTAAAATTATATTTGAAATCACCCCCATGTTTAACGAACTAGTTGACGCCTCAGTATTTATCCGGGTATAAGCGCCTTACATAAGCGCCTTAACCCAGTGTCAACTATTCGTTAAACATGTGTTTTGCGAATAGTTGGTTTAGTACCACCATACCCTTATTCTTTTGTATTTATGGTCAAAACAGCCACAGCAACCGCTGATGTTCCTGTTACAGGATTGACTGCTATACGACGTATCAATGTGTGAACGACGGTATCCTGGCCAACCTCTTCATCAATAACAAGACGTCCGCCATATTTTCCACATTGCAATACACCCTTAAGGAACTTTGATTCCTTTCTTTCATTTGCATCGTAGAAATCTCTTTCATTAGTATTATAAGTAATATTCATGGTACGCTCTAAGAAATCCCTATAAGAACTATTACAACGGCTATACCACAGTTTAGATCCGTTAACCTCCATTATACACATAGGCAGCGTGTTAAAATATCTTGTCAATATCTCGTCGTTATCATTAGACAGCGTCGAGAAATCATACAGATTAAGACGACCTATTGAGGCATAATAATTTGACTCTTCCGGATTTTCAAAGGTTAGATCTGAGCCGCCATTGATCATCTTTATAACTTCATCAAAAGGAATAGGCTTACCATAATAAAATCCCTGGATTCTTGTACATCCGATTTCTTTAAGGAATTCTGCCTGCTCTGCAAGCTCAACACCTTCGCATAAAGTATCCATTCCAAGACTGATAGCCATGTTTACAAGTTCAGTAACAATGATCTTACCTTCTTCACCCTCATCAAATCGCTCCATGAATCGCATATCAAATTTAATTAGATCAAAATGAAGCTGATGCAATACGTCCAGGGATGAATATCCGCTGCCAAAGTCGTCCATCCATACCGGGAATCCAAGGCTTCGGAATCTGGCGATCTGCTCTTTCATGAAATCAAATCTTTCACCGATGACACTCTCCGTAATTTCAATAGAAATCATCGAATGGTCAATTCCCTCTGCATCTACCCTTTTGCAGATTTCCTCTACGATATCACAGCTCTCAAAGTCCATACGGGAAAGATTTATGGACTGAGGCAAAACAAGGAATCCCAGTTCTTTCAGCTTCTTCATCTTTTTAAGTACATGTTCCAGTACATAAAGATCCAGCTTGTAGATCAATTTATACTCTTCCAATGCAGGGATAAAAAATCCCGGTGAAAGGAATCCCAGTTCAGGATCAATCCAGCGCGCAAGAGCCTCTTCATCGCAAATTTTACCATTAGAAGCACGAACTATTGGCTGGTAATAAACCTGAATCCACTCCTCTTCTATGGCTTTGTCCAGATTTTGAATAATGTGAGTATTGATCTCACTTCTCTTGAGCATTTCCTCGTCATAGTAAGTGACGGTTGATGAAAGTACTCCTTTTCTCTGGTCAGCTGCAAATTTTGCCCTGTCACAGGCCACATTTACGTCTACATTACCAAGTCTGTTAGGATATATTCCAACACGAATAGGCAAATCTTTTCCATTATCTGCTGTCTTACACTCATCCAATACCTTTTGAATAATTTCATCTACTTTGTCTTCTTCTGCAACAGCAGTGAAACGGTCACCACTAAAGCGACAAACCCGATCTTTCCCGAAATGTTTGGCGATTATTCTTGAAAAATCCATAATAAGCTTATCGCCCATGTCAAATCCGTACTGCCGGTTATAATATCTGATTCCGATGATATCGAAATAGACCATAACAGGATCCTGACCTGCTTCAAGAATTTTGTCTTTTGCATCATTGGTCAGATTAAAGAAATGGCGCATATTTGGAAGATCAGTCATTCTATCATAGAAAATCTGATGATTCAGGTCTTCAATATATATCTTTAACTGATTTCTCATGGTGTTGAAAGCTGTGGTCAGGGCTCCAATCTCATTTTTGCTCTTATATGCCAGATCCACATCATATTCACCATTGGCAAGTCTCTTTGAAGCAACTGTAAGCTGAGTCAATGGGCGAGTGATTGCACGCATTATTACAAAAATAATCAGAACAAAAACAAGAATTGTAATAACAGTGATAAGGGCAATATCCTTGATAAGAGTGATCCATGGAGCATTTATTTCATCCGTTGGCGCGATACATACTATTTTCATGCCGGTAGAAAGAGTTGAAAAAGACATCTGTCTTCTGGCACCATGAGTAACATAACGAATAAGGTCGTCTCCGCTATTATCCCTTTTGAAAGTATCTGCGGTAACGCTCAGCTGAAGTTCATCAAAACTGCTGGTAATTGGAAGATCCGGATGATAAATAACCCTTTGATCCTTGTCCAGGAGACAGACAAATCCTGTATTATAGATACGGATATTTTCGACCTGATCGATCAAAATATCACAGGGAATGTCCATGCCAAGAACACCTATTAGCATTCCGGCTTTATATATTGGAATGAAATAAGAATATACCCACTCTTTATGACATATATATGGTCCTACCCACCCGGGGCTTCCCATATTCACAGCGGTATCATACCAGGTTGCTCCAAGGTTCTCTTCCGGCTTAAGATTCGATGCATCAAGAGGAGCCTGTTCAATGAGTCCGGTCTTACCTTCTTTCATGTAAAAGAATCCATGAACATTCCTGCTGATCTCAGGGCTGATGCAATAATAATATGAATTTATTCCCTGTGCATTTCCAGCAACACCTGCAAATATTACCTGAATTCTGTCACAATAGTTTTCAAGATAATTGTCTAAAGTTTTTATCTGTTCAGAAGTCTGTGAATAGTTACTTGAACCTGTTTTGACCGCACCACAGTTAACCAATACAACGCTGTCAAGTTCTTCAACAGCGATATTGGCTGTAATTTCTGCGGACTGAGCTATACCATTGAAATATTTCTCAAGAGTTTTGTCCGTATCCTCATTTATCAGGTTCATCATCCTTACGGAATTCTGGTCTGTCTCTCGCTGGATAATAAAATAACTCGCTCCGAATACAGCCAGTATACTGGTAAGGATGACAAGAACCGTGATTATTGTGATATAAGAGCGTATAGAATGCATTAACGAAACTCCTTGTTCACAAATAGTTACTGGTCATCATAGGCTATGGACATTTCACGATACTTATTCTTTACTGAACCATTCCAGGAAGCCTGAATTCCTCCAAGTCTTTCAGAAATGGCATAATAACGCATTCTGGAAAACAACGGTATCCAGGCTGCGTCCTCCTGAATGATAATTCTTTCCAGGTTTTGATATTCTGTAATACGTTTTTCCGGATCCTGTATGGTTCGGGCACGCTGAACTCTGTTCATTACGTCCTCTCTGGGATAACACAAGCTGCGGAAAGTTGTATTATTCGTATTTCCATAAAATGTATATATAAAGTTGTCGGGATCATTGAAATCAGCCATCCATTGAGCTGTATAGCATGCCAGGTTACCGCTCTTTCTATTGGTCATAAACTCGCTTTCATCAATAACTTGAACTTTAGCATTTATGCCAACAGCCTCCCACATGGATGCTGCCATCTGAAGGACCTGTAATTCCCATCTGGTGGATGCGGAATTAACGCTTACAGTAAGGTCAAAGCCGTTTTCATAACCGGCTTCCGCCAGAAGTTTTTTTGCCCCTTCAGGATCATAGGGAATCTCGTCAAGATGGGGATTAAATCCATATAAACCATGGGGAAAAATGCCATTTTCAATATTGCCTCGGCCGCCATAAACCGCAGACAGAAGAGTCGGGCGGTCAAGGGCAAGCTGAAGAGCCTTTCGCACCCTAACATCATCCAGAGGCGCAATGCTCTCATTAAGTGCAATATAAGCTATACCAATTCGAGGAACGCTGAATATCCTGTCCTTATATTCGCTTCCGTGTATAAAGAACTCTGCAGAATTACCAACCTCATCAAGGTCCAGTACATCAATCTCGCCATCTTCAAACATTCTGCGAATTTCCCTGGCATCATTAACAAATCGAAGATCCAGCCCTTCGCATTTAGGTGGTCCCATCCAGCAGCGCTGATTGGCTGTCAGAAGCATTCCTTCTCCGGGAGTCCATTTTCTTAGTACAAAAGAGCCAGTTCCAATGGTCCATTTAGCATCTTTTCCAAAAAGATCTCCTGCTACTGTGGTGGTTTCCTCATCAAGGATTGAGGCCCCCGGCATAGTAAGACATGCCAGAAAAGCTTCAAAGGGCTGCTTGATCTGTATTACAAAGTCAAGGTCGCTCAGAACCTGAAAGCCCTCAAGATGATCGGTTTCTCCATTTTCAAGGGCATCTGCCCCGTAGATTATATCGGCTATATCCTTGTTACAGGAATCAGGATGAGTTAACAGTCTTTCGAAAGTAAACTGTACGTCCGAAGCTGTAAAAGGCTTACCATTGCTGAATTCCACATTTTCCTGAAGATGGAAGGTATAATATCTGCCATCTTCAGATATCTCCCAGGCCTTAGCAAGAGATGGAAGGATTTCCATATTGCCGTTTTCGTCGTTTTCCATCTCTACAAGGCGGTTGAAAACATTCTGAGCTATAGTGTAATGAATTGAAGTACACTGAAAATCTATAGTATCAGGCTCATCCTCTACTGCCACAAGAAAATGCGATACATCATATCTCACCGAGCTGGTCGGAATATATGACTCATTTTGCGCTGTATTTGAGCCACAGGAAGTATTAACCAGCAAAAGAGTCAATAAAAGCCCACAGATGACCGCCCTCTTTGTGTTTTTGTTTTTCATGACGGTCTCCTTTCTAAAAATGAACAACAGTTTAAAAATCAACGGTATAATGGCATATTTTTACCACTTAATTGTAACATAGGCATCTCTCAACAAATCTTAAATGTCCATAAATAAAACCATCACGATATAAAGTATTTACCGTGATGGTTAAAAAAATTATTAACTGTATTTATTTCATTACATAATCCCGATATTTTTGAGAATAAGAATCCAGAAAAATATAGTTACAATCGAAAGAACTGTCGTGATGACCACGTACTCTCCTGCCAGATCCGCATCAGCATCCATGCTTTGGGCCATGGGATAAGAAGCTGCAGCAACCGGGGTAGCAAACATACAAAAAACAACAAAGAACTCACTGTCCCTGAAGCCTATGGCATACATAATCAGTGTGATCAGAGCCGGAACAGCCACAAGCTTGGATGTTGTACCAACTGCCAGTGGCAATGCATTCTTTTTCATACTTGAGAAATGAAGTGTTCCACCGAGAACAAACAGTGATAATGGCGTTGCCATATTACAAAGCTCGGATATAGGAAGCACAAGACAGTCAGGCATGGTAAGAGGCAGCATATTAAAGAGAACACCTGCAATAGCACCGATAATAAGCGGGTTCTTCAGGATATTAACAAAGAGTTTTCCAAAAGAAACCCTGCCTCCCCTGTAATATTCAAGAATAGCAACTGAAGCGATATTGTAAATGGGAACAACAAAGGCAACCACTATACTGGCCATTGATGCCCCGTCTTCGCTAAAAACGCTCTGAGCCAGGGGAATCGCATAAAGGACCGAATTACTTCTGAAAATAGCCTGGGTTATGACTCCTCTTCTCCTGTTATCCTTGGAAAAAAGAGGTACCAGCAAAAATGCAAGGATTATAAGGGCAAGTGTTGCTGCCACAGCAAATCCCACATATCCTGCGCCGTTTAGCTTCCCAAAATCGACATCATATAGATTGTTGAACATGATAAATGGGAAAAAGACCTTAAAAACAACACCATTGAGTTCTTTTAGAAAGGTCTCCTTTACAAGCTTTAGCTTAATGGCCAACGCTCCCAGGAGAATATATACCATAAAGGGTATTACCGCATTTGTTGCAACTACAAGATTTTCCATTATTATTAACCTGCAAAATTTACAAAACTACGAAGTTCAAGCTGCTTTCCTAGACATGATCACCTTCATGGAATCAATAAGATTCTGATGATGGATCAAGGTTGCGTCAAAACGCACTGTTTTAAAGGCCATCTGCATAATAGGGCCTGTTGCAAAAGCACAGATAAGAGTCCCAATGCCTACAGGGCCTCCAAGAAGCCATCCTATAAAGGTTGCCAGACTCAAAAGCGTAATACTGACTACTCCGATAGGGATTTTCTTAACACGCTTGGCAAGGGCCACCAGAAGTGTATCTCTGGGTCCACAGCCTAGAGAAGCACTCATATAAGTAAACTGTGTGTAAGCCATGATAACAAGACCAATGAGCATTACCGGAATACCAGTGATCACAGAATCACATTTGGGTACAGCTCCTATCCTGTTAAAGAAATCTACAGATTTACCCACTACGAAAGCATCGATAAACATTGCTATTCCAATGGGTTCTTTAAGAAGAATGTCGATTCCAAGAATAGAATATGAAACAGCTATAGAAGCTGTTCCATATAAAATTCCAAGAGTATTTGAAAGTCCAAGATTCAGAACGTCCCAGGGGCCGGCACCAATATTGGCCTGCATGGTGAGATAAACTCCGAATCCATTAAAAAATAAGCTGATAGCTGCAATTATCATGTTAGTGATAATTGAACAGATTGAACGATTTTCTTTTAAATTACCTAAACCAAACACTTTATAATAGCCTTTCCGAATGGCTAAAAATCAATGCCAAAGAGCCATTCCAACGGCTTCATTATAAAGTAAACGATATCAACAATCCACTGTTTTTTATTAATCTTGCAACAGGGAATCTTTTGAAGCTGTTATGGAACTGATCAGTGAATCCATTGACATATCGGAAAAGCTGTTTCCATTTATATCGGCGAAGAAATTCATCTTCCCGCTCTTATCAAACTTTATACCAAAGTTTGCAATCTCATCATTTTCATCAGTGTTTTCGCCAATCTTCTGGCTCATGTCAGTGATGGTCTTCATGGCATCATCAATCTGACCCATGAGCTTATCCTTTGCTTCTTTGTCCTTGGGATCATCGGAAGCAAGAAGCTTCATCTCATCCTCTGAAAGGATGATACTGTACTCCAGATCTCCGCCAATCTGTGAAAGATCATCATCAGGTCCTGCCACAAAAATATCTGCGTTTTCATATTTCTTCTGAAGCATGTCTGAAACTTTGCCAAACATCTCAACTTCAGGGGAAAATTCAAGTTTAGCGCTTTCGCCAAATAATTTCTCTGAAACGCCTGTTTTTTCTTTAACATTATTCTTTTGTGACGCATTACGGGACTTGGCTCCGGAAATGGGGCCATTTCTTGAACTGGCATCAGTCGGTCGATACAACTGATTAAGGTTGCCGCCTATGTTATTAGCCATAGTCATTCCTCCTTGAAAACTATAAGCAGAATCCTTTCTGCTATAAACTATAACGTTACAACACGGGGTGTAATCAGACTACCCCTAATTAATTTACTTTTAGTTAGGGTCATTGTAACATCGGTGTTCGGAAAATATTATTAAGAAAAGATAAAATCTGGGCCCAAATGAAAATAACTTCCAGAAATCAATTATGATTTAAGGAAGTTATTTTCATTGTTATATGCATTTATTTTTTTCTGCTTTGTTCAAAATCTTCGATGTACTGAATGATAAACTTAACAGTTCCCTCAATGCCCAGAATGCTGGAGTTTATTGAAAGATCATAGCTGTCAGCCCTGCCCCACTTCTTGGATGAATAGTAGTTATAGTAGCTCTGACGCTGCTTATCCTTTTTATTCATCATTTCACGGGCCTTATCATCAGAATTGATATCATCAAAGCGCTCTTTTATTCTCTTAACCTTGAACTCCTCATCCGCATGGATAAAAATGTTGAGAACGTTGTCATAGTCATTAAGAGCATAATCAGCGCATCTGCCTACGATAACACAGGGGCCTTCATCAGCAATCTTCTTGATGGTATCGAACTGAGCAAGAAATACCTTGTGGCTGATGGGCATGTCTACAAAACTTGAGGAATTGTAGCCAAAAGAATAGGTGTCCATTACAAGGTTATATAAAAATGAATTAGTTGGTCTCTCGTCATGGTTCTGGATCATCTCCTCGCAGAATCCGCTCTCCTTGGCAGCTCTGGATAAAAGCTCCTTGTCATAGCATTTGATTCCGAAATGGTCAGCTACCATCTCGCCGATCTCTCTGCCTCCTGAACCAAACTGACGACCAATTGTAATAATAGTATTCATATTTGCAATCCCCTTTCACAAATATCCTTCTAAGCTTATTTTACTCTATTTCAAAACATCAAGCAAATGGGAAAAATACTGAGGAAGGGGTGCATCAGTCTCAATATATTCCCTGGTGGTGGGATGAATAAAGCCTAAAGTCTTGGCATGAAGGCACTGGCCCTCAAGTTTGAACTTGCTTTTCCTTCCGGAAGCATATACTTCATCTCCCAAAAGAGGATGCCCTATATGGGCCATATGGACACGAATCTGATGGGTTCTGCCTGTTTTAAGCTTACATTCTATATAAGTGAATCCATCGTCATAAAAGCGCTTCAGAACGCGATATCCGGTATAAGCTTCTTTTCCGCATGACTTAACCACTGCCATCTTCTTCCTGTCGGTGGGATGTCTGCCAATAGGCGCCTCAACAAAACCCTCATCTTCCTTTATTATGCCATAGCAGATAGCGTGATATACCCTGTTTATACTATGTTCCTTGAGCTGCGCAGCTATATCCTGATGGGCGGCGTCATTTTTACAGATAATAACAGATCCTGTTGTGTCCTTATCTATCCTGTGTACTATTCCGGGACGCATCACACCGTTTATACCGGATAAATTATCCTTGCAATGGAACATTATGGCGTTGACCAAAGTATCAGTGTAATGGCCGGCAGCAGGATGAACCACCATATTCTTGGGCTTGTTGACAACAATTACATCATCATCTTCATACAGAATATCCAAAGGAATATCCTGGGGAAGGATCTCAGGAACCTCCAGGGGAGGGATCTCCATGACGATATGGTCACCTTCGCTTACGTTAAAGCTGGCCTTAACGTTCTTGTCATTACAAAGGACCTTCTTGTCATCAATAATTTTCTTTATATAAGAACGCGAAAGAGAATCAATAAGCTCACTAATAAGCTTATCGATTCTCATTCCTTCATATTCATCAGTTACATAAAAATCAAAAATGTCTTCTTTACGTTCCATTATTTGAATTCCCTGAATTTATTCTGTTGTCTGAAGCTAAGAAAACTAAAATCATTCTCCTTATAGTAAAAAAGAATAAGTAAAACTAAAATCGCAACTCCGACCGTTACATAAATATCAGCCACATTAAATATCGGAAAATGAATGATAACGAAATAGATAAAATCTACAACATAAACATGGGATAACCTGTCAATTAGATTGCCTGCGGCTCCGCTGGCTATTATCACCAGGAGAATCTGCATGGGGTTATACTTTTTCTCATCAGGAAGTCTGAAAAGCACATAGGCTATTACCACCAGGATAAGAACTGCAACCAGTACAAAGAATCCTTTCTGGTTCTGCAGCATACCAAATGCCGCGCCGTTATTTTTCAAAAAGTTAAGCTCAAGAACACCGTTGATAAGCTTGATTGGCGGCTTGTCCTGAAGATGTACAACCGCAAGATATTTGGTAAACTGGTCAAAAAATACTAATAACGCTATAAGAAGAACATCCAAAACCAGTTGGATTTTCTTTTTCTTGGATATTTTATTCATATCAGATAATTACTCCTAGTCTTAATCGTTTGTTTCAATATAGATGATCTCGTTAAGAGCTGCCTTCATCTCTTCATCGGTAACATCCATGGACACAACTGCCTTGCCGATTGCCTTAAGAAGAATGAATCTTACTTTATCTGAATCAGCCTTTTTATCGGATTTGGTCAGTCTGATAACTTCCTCCGGATCAATATCCTCTATTGAAATCGGAAGATTAAAGGGTACAAACATATCCCTTACTTCATAATACTCTTCCATGGAGATCATTTCCTTCTTCCAGGAAATATATGCTGCAGCTATTGCACCAAGGGCAACACATTCGCCGTGGGCCAGTTCAAAATTCTTGGCCTTCTCAATGGCATGTCCCAGTGTATGACCAAAATTAAGAAGCATTCTCTCGCCCTTTTCAGTGGGATCCTTCTCAACAACTGCTTTCTTGATAGCGCAGCTCCTCTCCACCATCTCAAGGACAACATCATCTTCCTTGTCATTGATCTCATAAATATTATCAAGAAGCCACTCATAGAACTTCTGGTCCTTGATAAGACCATGTTTCATAACCTCCGCAAAGCCTGATGCGTACTGTCTTCCATCAAGAGACTTAAGGGTTGAAATATTAATATAAACAAGGCTGGGCATATGGAAAGCGCCTACCATGTTCTTGTAACCTTCATAATCTACGCCTGTCTTACCGCCAATGCTGGAATCAGTCTGAGCTAAAAGAGTTGTGGGAATCTGTACAAAAGAAATTCCTCTGAGATAAGTAGCCGCTGTAAATCCGGCCATATCACCAACTACGCCGCCTCCAAGGGCAACTATAAGGTCATGTCTGTCAAAATGGTTCTCAATAAGATTTCTGTAAATCTTGTTGATGCTGTCAAGATTCTTGTTTTCCTCACCGGCCTCAATAGCATGTACAATGATTGTATCGCTAACCTTTTCAAGCTCTTTTTTGATATCTTCGGCATAAAGAGGAGCCACATTAGTATCTGTAATGATGGCTATTTTCCTTCCCTTTTTGCCTATTTCTTCTATTTTGGATGAAAGGCCCTCAAAGCTTGTATCAAAAACGATATCATAGCAGGGCTTATTATCGTAATTTACTGTAAGTATGCTGCTCATTTCTGTTTCCTTTATCAAAAATAATTAATTAAGAAAAAGGCTGTTGACTATTAATCTATGTCAACAGCCTTATAATATACTATTAGTCTATCTGCTGAGGTCCTTCTGAAATACCACCGCCGAGAGCTCCTAGCATGTTCTGGAAATCACCTGAAATATCTACGCTCTGTGGAGTGATGATAAATATATATCTGGAAATCTTCTGAAGATTACCGGATATTGCAAAACATGAACCTGATGTGAAATCTATGATTCTCTGAGCAATATCTACATCAAGACCTTCGAGGTTGAGAACCACAGTTCTGTTGGCAAGAAGAGTCTCCGTTATCTCCCTTGCATCCTCTACAGATGTAGGCTTAATAACACATACCTCCATACCGGCTGTGCTAACCTTCTTAGCTCTTGAAGGAACAACCTTGGGAGTTACTTTCTTCTTCTCTTCTGCTACTTCAATACTGGGATCATCTTTTCCGATAGGAGCCTGATTGTTGATAGACTCTATTTTAGAACTTGGATCATAATAGTCGTCATCGTAATATTCGCCGTCATCCCCATTAAGCTGAATTGCCTTTAAAAACTTATCCATTACGCTCATATCTATTTACTCCTCAATTAAAATTCCCAACAAAAACCCTAATAATATTATCGTAGTTTTACGCAATCTGTCAACTTTTAATCACTCAGAAGTTGATTCCGATGCGGCTTCTTCAGATTCTGAAGTTGAGTCATCAGCTGAATCTTCATTGGATTCTGCCGAATTGCTCTCCTCAGTATCAGATTCCACAGAACTATCTGCAGCTGATTCGGCGTTGCTATTATTCGTATACACCGAGGTTCCATCTTCATCAACTACGGAAGCATCCAGCACAATATAGTCATAAACATTAAGACCATACATGGTATTGGACTTAACAATTGAATACTCTTCGTTGCTGTAGAGG
>JAEEGL013165185.1_pt1 | contig 20534 bp, 16 predicted proteins | sample 9134231 | NCBI WGS metagenome assembly JAEEGL01 (sample SAMN16246548, study PRJNA631951) | gut metagenome | biome: gut microbiome; feature: rumen; material: fiber-attached | host: Bos | place: Iran: Karaj | collected 2018-10
CCAACTTATCCGTATAGGCACGTTTGCGCAGGTCGTTCAGATAGCCAAGAGCCTCGGCCTTCGTAGCACCCTGACCACCACGCAGCACAGCCTCGGCTAAGTTCAGGTATATCTCACCCAAACGGAACAGCGGGAAGTCAGTCCATGCCTCAGAGGAAGACGGTTTTGAGCCATCCTTATAGACATTATAGAACTTGGTAACGGGGATACCATTGTTCACGAAATTGGCCTCGTTGGTAATCTCTATGTTCGTGGTGGCATCGGTACGGAGCATCTGCCTACGGCAGTCCTTGTCCATGTCGTTCTCACGGGCAAAGATATTGTAGAGCGACGACTTGGCACGTACACCCTGCCAGGCACCCTTGGCGTTGGTCTCTTCCTGAAATTCACTGCTGCCCCAACACAGCAGAGCCGTCATACCTCCCCACGTCATGGTTTCCTCACCTTCGTAGCGGCAAGGCATAATCATTTCCTTCGAGTGGTCATTGTCAGCCTTGAACATATCACCGTAGTTCTCTTCCAACTGATAGCCTGCACTGATAACCTTTTTCGAGTAGGTGATGCAGTCGGTGTAGCGGTTCTCACCCACGTAGGTCTCGGCATTCAGATAGAGACGGCTGAGTGCTGCCCACATACAAGCTTTATTGACGTGGCCGTAACTGTCGCTCCATCCCACTACAGGGTCAGCGAGGTCGTTTTCACAGGCCAGCATCTCACTCTCGATATACTTGAACAGGTCTGCCGCATTAATCTGTTGGGGACGGTCACTGCCCACGGTGCTGTTCTCATCTACAAACGGCACGTTACGATAGAGGTCAAGGGCATACTGATACATCAAGGCACGCATGAATCGCGCCTCGGCACGATATTGCGTCACCTTTGCCTTCACTTGTTCAGAACAGCCGCGATCAGATAGTTTCCCGTCAGAAGCCTCACGCAAGAAAGCATTACATAGGTTTATCTGATAAAACAGACGATAGTATGATCCTTTCACCCATGGTGAGGATGCTGCCCAACTGATATGGTTGAAGTCGGGGATACCGGGGTCGTTCCAACAACAGTGAGCCATGTCGGAAGCCAACTCCTGCATGTTCCACAACACACGGATGAACGATGCCTGCGAACCGCCATCGATACCGACCACGTCCTGCTCGTCGTCACCGCCTTTGTTACCGCCTATCACCAGTCCGGCATAAATCTTTGCCAGACTCTCCTCATAGGCACCAATTTCGTTTCCGAATACAACACTAGAGACCAAGTCATCCTTGTCGATGGGCACGGTGTCCAGGTCGTTGACGCACGATGTCAGCATCATGCTAAATGATAAATGACAAATGATAAATGATAAACTTATCAGAGGTCTTCTGTATATCTTGGTAATCATAATTACTAATTCCTAATTAAAAATTCAGGTTTACGCCTAACATAAATGAGCGGGGACGTGGATAGATTTCCTTGTCGATGCCCTCACCACTGATTTCAGGGTCAAGTCCGCTGTATTTAGTGATGACAAACGGATTCTGCACGGTGAAATAGACTCTTGCACTCTGCTTGTCGGTGAAGAGTTTCGGGAAGGTATATCCCAGCGTGACATTATCCATGCGGAAGAACGAAGCATTCTGGATGTAGTAACTGCTGCGATACTGTCCTGCCTTGAAGTCGTGGTCCCAAGCAGACTGCAGACGGTTTTTCAGGAAACCGCTCTGGTCGTACATCTGCGAGCCGTCCCATGCCTCACGGTTTGACTGCACATTATTATATACATAGTTGCCAAAGCTTGCACGGACGGCAAACGACAAGTCCCAGTTCTTATAAGAAATCTGGTTGCTCAGTCCCATATAGACATCAGGTGCCGACTTCTTATAGGCTATCAAGTCTTCCTCGTCAATCTTGTTGTCGCCGTTTTGGTCAACGTATGCACCCTCGATGGGCTTGCCATTGGTATCATACATCTGCTCGAACACATAGAAGGAATTATAGGGATTGTTCACAGCATTAATCTGAATCTTATAGCCCGTGGCACCGTCGATATCACCATGGATTACGCCCTTATAGGAAGGATCATCGTTGAAAGTCAGTTTCGTAATCTCGTTCTTATTATAGGAGATGTTATAGCTGACGGTCCAGTGCCAGTCCTTGGTATCAACGGGATGGGCAGTCAGCGAGAGTTCAATACCCTTGTTCTCCAGTGTTCCCACATTTGTCAGCAGTTCGTTGCTGAAGTTTGTACCGGCAGGAGCGGTCACGGTGTTCAGCAAGTTGTCGGTCTTACGGTAATAGTAATCCAACGTACCAGTAATCTTATTGCCCAGGAAACCGAAGTCCAGACCGACATTATAGGTCGTGGTCTCCTCCCATTTCAGGTTCTCGTCGTAGGCCTGCGGGGCTATCAAACGATATTTGGTGTCACCGAAATAGTAATTGGCACCTGCCTTCGAATAGGAATAACGGGCCAGATAAGGATAGTCGCCGTTGTTCAGATTCTGCTGTCCTGTGATACCATAGCCCAGGCGGAGTTTCAAGTCAGAAACGGCCTTTACATTCCTCAGGAATGGCTCGTCGTTGATACGCCATGCCAGAGCGACCGACGGGAAGAGTCCCCAACGGTTTTCCTTGCTGAAGCGTGAAGAACCGTCGTCACGCAGGGTGAATGTAAAGAGATAACGGTCAAGCAGTGTGTAGTTCAGTCGCCCGAAGAAAGAAACGAGATAGTTCTCGGTCTTGTTCTCCTCCATGTCCTTATAGTACTCAGTGCCTTTCTCTTTGGCGAATTTCTCTGAATAGGGATACTTGGTCCAGTCGGATTTGTAGAAATGCTGCCAGGAATAACCTGCCATCACGTCGATATTGTGTACACCAAAGGTGTTGGCGTAGTCCAGATAGAACTCCAACAACGTGTTTCGTTTCAACTGCCAATAACTGGTGTTTTCACCGAAACCAGCCTTGTAGTTGCCTGCGCTCCATGTCATAGGGGAGTTATCAGTAATCACCACGTCGCCCTCACCCTTCGACACGTCATAACCAAGGTTCAAGTTGGCACGCAGTTCGGGAAGGAAGTGGAACTTGTAATCAAACTGTGAATTACCGATGCTGCGATAGACGGTTGACTTGTCGCTCTTGGAGTCGAGCATAGATACAGGATTTGTAAGTCCAATATCTACGGGCAGCCCGTTCACGGGGTTGAGATACATGAAATAGCCGTTGCCATACTCTGAGCCAGTCATATAGACGGGCTGTGTCGGGTCGTACTGCGTAGCCAGATTGACAGCACCCATGTCGGGGAAGCGGTTGGTGGTATAGATGCCCTTCACGTTCAACTGGATATTCAGATGCTTGTCAAAGAGCTGTGGATTGAGGCTGATGGCACCGGTCAGACGGTTCATGTTTGAGGTCTTTATGATACCGTTCTCATTGGTGTATCCCACAGAAACGCGATAAGGCATATTGGGCAAGGCTCCCGACACATTGACATTGTGGTCGGTACTGACGGCAGTACGGTAGATTTCCTTTTGCCAGTCGGTACTGTTGGTTCCGATGGCGGCTACTTGTGGACTGCCTGCTCCGAATTTGTTGTTCACAAACTGCTTGAAGCTCTCATCCGACATCACATCCACATCGTTGGCACGTGTGCTGATCTTCACGTTACCGCTATAGCCAACCTTTATTATTCCTGCCTGTCCCTTCTTCGTGGTGATGATAATCACACCGTTAGAGGCACGGCTTCCGTAGATGGCTGTGGCAGAGGCATCCTTCAGAATCGTAAACGTCTCGATATCGTTGGGATGGACAGTTGCCAGAGGATTGCGCATACCGCTGATGTCGCCGTCATCCACCGGTACGCCGTCGATTACGACAAGTGGATTATTTGAGGCAGACATTGACGATCCGCCACGAATACGGATGGTGGCTCCACCACCAGGTGCTCCGCCATCGGTGATGACACTCACACCTGCAGCCTGACCAACGAGCATATCGGTAGCCGAGGTGACGGCACCCTTGACTAACTTGTCGGCACCAAGGGCTGTCACGGAACCCGTAAGGTCGTTTTTCTTCACACGGCCATAGCCGATAACCACCACTTCTTCCAGCGATTCCGTATCATCTTCCATGCGGATGGTGACAGAGGGAGCCGCCAGCGCCGTAGCATCCTTGTAACCCACATACGAGACGGTCAGACGATCGCCCTGATTCGCCTGTAACGTAAAGTTTCCGTCGAAGTCCGTCACCGTACCGCCTGTCCCGTTCACTCGGACAGTAGCACCGATGACACCTTCTCCGGTAGCATCCACTACGTGCCCCTTGACCGTTATCTGCTGGCCCAGGGCACTCGCTGAAAGGATCAAGCCGAACAATGCGGCCATCATCCTCAGAGGCATTTTGAAATGTACCTGTTTCATCATTTTACTGTTTAAGTTATTGTTAATTGTTATTTAAAAGAGGTTTCTTTATAAAGTGCCGCTTCCGTTTCACCAGCCTCCGTGCTTGTGTAATGATGAAGCAGGTGTAGAGTTCTTCTGGCTGTCGAAAACGGCACAAGGCTTTCTGATTCACATCGGTAATTGATGCCTCAAATTAACTCGATGCAAAGATAAGAAGAAATGACAAACAGACAAATGGTTAGTAGAAAGATTGTAGAAATGAAAAAGGCGCAAATCCTTTTCTTACAAGAACTTGCGTCATTTCTCAGATAGTCGATTTGTAGTGGCTGTGTAATCATAATCGCATCACATCCTGCTCGAAGGTATCTCGGTTTATGGCCTTATTGCGCATCTTGGTACGATAGTTATAGACTGTAGACGAAGAACAGCGCAAGAACTCCTGCACTTTCTGACTGTCGGTGATGCCGAGTTTCATCAGGGCATAGATGCGCAGTTCGGTGTTCAGCTTGTCTTTCTGTATAAACTGCTCTTCCGGCCGCAGCAGACAGTTGAAGTCCTTGATAAAGTTCGGATAGATATGTAGGAAAGCCTCATCGAAGTGGTCATAGAAGTCGTTCACCTCCTGATTGATGTATCGGGTGGACTTCACCGCCTCATATAGATCATTGAAATTGTGCCTGTTGGCTATCTTGTTCAACTGGCTACGATACTGTTCCATCTTGTAGATGTACTCCATGCACAGATTCATAAAACGGGTGACATATTCCTCTTTCACCTTGTTGGCGGCAACGACTTGCTCATTGGCATCATTTAATTGTCTGTTGGCCATCCGCAATTGTACATTTGTGTCTGTCACCTGATTATTCACCCTCATCAGCTCTTTTTCCGACTTCTGCAGTAAGTGCATCTTTCTGCGAAGCACTATCAGGGTGACAACTAACATGATCAATAGCATGCTGATTACGACAGCGGTGGTGATAAGTGCGTTTCTTGTATCTTGCTTTTGCTTTACTACGGCAGAGTCAATGACAGACAAGAAAGCTGATGTCTCAACCATCCTCATTCGTGCATTACAAGCTTTCGCATCGTCGATACAGCGGTGGATATAGGTATAGGCGCGGTCAATGTCATCCTGCTCATAGAGCAATACCGCCAGTTTTCGAAGTGCGATATACTCACGTACGGCATTCTTGATACCTGCAACTGATGACATTGCAAGGTATTTGACCTGGGCATCACGCTGATGCAGTTTTTCATAAATCTCAGAGAGGATGTAATACTTAAGTCCTGCCTCACGTGTAGTCAGGCCATCAGGCAAATTGGTGGACAGTAATTCGATAGCCTCTTGCATCTTGCCACTGTCTTCCAGTCGCTCAGCTCTCAGAATAACATCGTTGGGAGCGTATGCGATAGCAGAGTCGCGACAGATTTCCATCTGATGACGATAAAAATCCTTTTGTTCCTCGTCAACAGAATACTCTGACAGGTTCCGATACACGTTTGTACCCAGATAAAAGTGGCTTCTCCTAAGCCAGTTGGAATGTCCGGTCACATCCTGCTCCTTAAAAATCTTCAAAGCCTCATTATGCATTCCTACATAGTTATAGAGGAAGGCAAGGCTGAGGTGGGTGTCAATGATACGCTCCTGCTCGCCAAGTTCATCTGCCAGTCTAAGAGACTGCTTGATATAGACAAGAGACGAGTCTAGAGAAAAATCCTGATAGGCACGGTACAAGTCCATCGTTGTGTTATACCTGTCTTCTTTTGTTTCTGATTTTTGCAGATGTTCTTTCAATTTTTCTAACTCTACATCCTTCAAGTCAATATAATGCTGATAGTCTGTCAGTGCCATGTCAAGCTGCATCAGGACAGAATTGTTCTCAGAGCATGACATACACATCACTAAACAGGCTGATAAGAATAACAACTGTTTCATATTTCGTGCAAAGTTACAAAAAACATTCCAACTTTGGAATAGCACATCCTAAAAATGTAGAATTATTTAAATGCCAAAGTCCTGAAATAGAATTATATATAGAAATTGCATTCAAATAAAAATGTAGTTTTGAGCCGATAATAATACTACAAGTGCAGCGCATCATCGCGACGCACTGCACTATTCCCGGGTCATGTTATCTAACTAAATTCTCTATTTCATTCTTAATGGTGTCTAAGCCAGGGAAGCCGATGCTCTTATAAGTCAGTTCGCCCTTGGTGTTGTAGATGGCGTATGTGGGAATACCGGGAGCCTCGTACTTGTTGAGGATGTAGTGGTATTGTTCTTCTGTTAGGTAGTAGTGGTGACCGTCGATGTCCTTGATCATCTCCTGCCAAGTGGTCGGAGGCGACGAGGGTGGGGTGATATAGACAAACTGGACGTTCTTACCCTTCATCTGTTCCTTCATGGGTGCCATAGCCTTGTGTCCAGCACGACAGGGACCACACCATGTAGCCCAAATATCGATGAGCACAGCCTTGCCCTTATACTTGGCGAGGATGGTCTGGAGGATGTTCTCTGGGGCCACGTCGTCGTATTTTTTGAAGAACACGCTCTCATTGCTGGCCAATTCCTTGGCTATCTGCTGCTCATCCTTCGCATAGACATAGGAATGGATCTCTGCCAACTGGTCTTCAAATCCTTTTGGCGCACGGGCAGCGATAGTCTTTTCCAATTCCTTCAACTGTTCCATGTGTGGGAAGTCTTTTCTATCCCTTGTAACTATCATTGCCCATTCTGAAATGTGCATTAGTGTACGGATAGTAGCGGCATCCACAGGCAGTGATGGTAGGATGTCCAATTGTTGCTTCATCCATATCATCGTAACGGAGTCTTTCTTTTCCCGAGGTGCATTAGTCAAGTCCATCTGCATACTTTCTGTCAGCACGTCGCGGCAATGCTCCGTTATACGGCTTTGTGTCTGCTGTTCAGGTATTGGACTCTCCACTTTCCATAAGGGGACGAAAAGGTCAGTACCTGTTACTTTTACAGTTACATCAGGCTTCAGAAAGATGTTTATATACCGATTGGGACAGCCTTCGCCATAGAAAGAGAGGTTGCTCTCAGTGAATCTCTCAACGGGCAGGGTGTAGGTGAAACGTCCGGCCTGCACAGTATCTACGACAGTTCCCGAAGAACCAGTACCAGCAAACACCAATGTGCCGTCTTTCAGTGCGGGTGAATAACCAGTGACAGTTGCTGTCTTTGTTGACTGAGCCCAGCCCGTCATTGTGACGAGGGCAAGCAGTGTGGTGATGATATGTTTTTTCATATACGTTTATTTGAGAGAAATATTGCGGATGACGAATGCGCCTTCGCCGTCGCCTTCTTTGAAGTCGAAAGTTTCGGGAATGGTTTCGAAGGGTTCGAAGGTGAGGGTGAAGTCGCTATAGTTTATTTCACCTATGTATTCTTCCTTGGCAGTAAAGGCATTTACTTCGGGATAGTTGTCAACGTCGAGTTTGATGCCGTCGGCTGCTGTCAGTTTATACTTCTTTCCGTTAGCTGTGAGATAGGATTCCTTGGCAATGCGGAACCAATAGCCTTTCTTGCCATAATAACGGAAACTGACTTTGGTACCGCCTGCATTGGCTTCGACATGGCGAACAACAAAACTCAGGTTAGAACTATTGTCCTGCTTGGGACAGTTGAATGACTCTGCCATTCCCAGGAACCACCCTGGGCCATAGCCAACAGCTTTCCATAAGATGCGACCTTCGGGCGAGATTAATATATAATAAGGTATGGCTCCCATGTCGCAATATCTGCTGCTGATATCCTTCGTGGCGTTGTTCCAATTCTTCCAGACAATACGTTTAGTGAATTCATGTTTCTGCCACTCTGAGAGTCTATTCTGATTAATGCCAACGATTTCCAGTTTATCCTTCATTCGGTTGTAAACCTCACTTATTTCCGGTACAGACATCATGCATGGGCCACAGCCAATGCCCCAGAAGTCTAGCAATACATATTTCCCTTGCTGTCCCAATACTTCGCTTAGGTGATGTTTCTGACCTTGCAAATCAATGAGCTCGGCATCGACAGCTTTTTCACCAATCTGCAGGACGCGTGGCGGATAGACATTGTTATGTATCTCTGCCAGTCTCTCTTCAAATCCCTTCGGCTTACGCGCTACAAATCTCTTCTCAAGTTGCTTTAGTTGTTCCATGTACGGGAAGTCCTTGGTGTTTTTTGCTGTCAAGGATATACCCCACAACGCACGGATTGTGGCAGCATCCACAGGTAGTGAGGGCAGAATGTCCATTTGTTGCTTAATATACTTAATCTCAACAGAATCTCTCTCTGCCCAAGGTTTATTAGCCAGAGACATCTGCAAATATTCTGCTATTACATCGTGACAATGTTCCGTTATACGGCTCTCTGTTTGCTGTTCGGGCAAGGGGCTCTCCACTTTCCATAACGGGTAGAGACAATCAGTGCCCGACACTTTCACGTTTACACCAGGACTAAGGAAGATGGTTAAATTGAAATTGGGACAGCCATCGCCCATAAAAGAAAGGAAACAATCAGTGAGTTCCTCTACAGGTAGAGTGAAATCAAAACGTCCTGTTTGAACGGTATCTACAACATTTCCAATAGTTCCAGTACCGGCAAGCACTAACGTGCCGTCTTTCAGTGCGGGTGAATAACCTGTGACAGTTGCTGTCTTTGTTGACTGTGCCCAGCCCGTCAGTGCAGCGAGGGCGAGCAATGCGGTAATGATAGTTTTCTTCATAATTTAGTTATTTGTTATTTTACAACGATTCTTGGGTAATAGTTGAATAGCTTCTGATTCTCGCGGAGCTGTTCGATGCTTAGGTTGGGCTTTACAGTTCCTGACCAGTTGGCGCCCCAGGCATTGAAAGGTTCACCCGCTGGTTCGATGTAAGTGATAGTAGAGACATTGAGAGGTATGGGATCGAATACCAACATATAGGCCACATAGTCGCCGGCATTGCCTCTCATGAAGAAGAGTTCGTCGAGCGGAAGGCCCAGTGCCTCACGAATTTTATATTGTCGACCTGCATTGTCAAGCAGTTTGATGTCGTGTCCGAAACTCCAGTACTCGGTAGTCCAGTTCTGTTCGTAGCCAATAGCTAGATAGGTAGCCTCGGGTGTGCACCATATTGCCATGGTTCCGTCTTTCAGAGGTTTAATCAGATGTGCATCCGTCATAACCTTCCAGGTGTTCCAGTTCTGCATGTCGTAGGGCTTATCCTCACTCATGTGCTCTTTCTCCACGATGGGCTTACGAAGTTGCGGAATGGTATCGTAGTCCAAGGGCTTCCATATTCCAAAAACCTGTTGGCGGATAGTGACGGGAGTGCCCATCATTCCCCAGTTGGGAAGACCATAGATTCTTACCTCCTTAGTTGTTTCAGCCAGCGGTGCAAAGAAAACCTTCAGGTCTACCACGTCACCTTTCTTCGCCTTTATCGTGAAATGCTTGCGATAGGTGTCAGGCTCCGTGCAGCGGATACGGTACTGTGCGCCAGTTTCCTGATCTACAATGCACGTCTCTTCAGAAGCCAGCCACATATCGGTCACCTCGTCGGCAGGCATCTGGAAGTAGCAATGCATAACTGTTTCATTGTTCTCACTTGTCAGTCGCCAGCTCATAGGCACATAAGTATGCTCATCTTGCGGCATATTGATTATCTCTGGGAATATCTTCAGGAGATCCTTTTCTGTAGCGACATTCTCAACTTCGCAATAATCCTTGATCCATGCCATGTTGGTCTGATACCAGGCGACCGTGGTTTTGTTTGTCTGCACATCCGTCTTGACTTCAGGACAAGAAACATACATACTCATGCCTTTGGCATACTCAATAGGTTGTGCATGCAGAGTAAGACCAATCATCGCCAGGAGACATATTAAACAGATTTTCTTCATTGGGCTTTGCTTTTTTTAGAATTGTGATGTATTATAGTTCGGATGCATCAGCTGTTGGAGATAATTCTGATAGCATACTGAAGAGACATTTGTCTCAATAGGAGAGTGAGAACTGAACAGCAGAATGCGGTTACCTGTGATGCGCTCTGCTATCCAGAGGTATTTTTCGTTCTTACGAAGATCTTTAAGAGTGAAGAAGAACTGCTGGTGCGAGAAGTTCAACAGGTAGCCGGGAGTTTTGCTGTCGTACCAGCAAGCGGCCTGCAACAGACGCCCAAAGAGATTGAGTTCTTGCTTATCCTCGAAGACGTAGGCCGTACTCACAATGGTACTGTCGCTGAGATTGTAGGAACAATTCAGCGGCACTGCCTGCACCTCATTATATGAAGCTAACTTTGTGATGAAGTCATCCATCCGGCTGGGTGCCTGATAGGTGGAGTCTTCCTCTGGAGTATAGACAGCATAGTGAAGATTTGGATCGGATTCCGCGATGGGAGCACTTTCCGTTACAGGAACATCCGTTGTAGGGGTATCCAATTCTTTCGTTGAGGATTTCTTGGATGAGCCAAGCGGCACAGATGAGTGGCAATCCGCAACAATGATTGGCGATTGCGCATCAACAGTATCTGTAACAGCAATAAGCTGAGTTTCAGGCTGCTTATCATCAAACATCCATATAGCTCCTATACCTATTATAATAATAAGACTTGCAGCTATTGCCATCCACCAACGCAGTCTGACTACAGGAGCCTTATCGCGGCCCGTAGCCTCGCCGATGTCAGGCAGACTGTCCATGATGCGATCCGTCAGTTCGTCGGGGTCGCTTATCACGGGCCGCTGACCTTTCAGGCTTTCCAATATGTCGTCTATCTTATTCATATCCTAATTCTTTCAGTCGTTTTCGAATGGTTTGGCGAGCTACGTACAGATTGCTCTTTACCTGTCGGGCATCAAGTCCCGTTATCTCTTGTGCTTCTTCCGACGAAAGCCCTTCGAGTTGACACAGCGTGAACACCAGTTTTTGCTTTGCGCTGAGTTCATCAGCCATCAGTCTCACTATGGATATCCATTCGCTGTTTTCCAATGCTCGTTGGCTGTCGCTGTCGGCAGCATAGCTTCTTAGTGTCTGTTCGTCGCCAGGCAACGGCATTATCTGGTTCTTCCGCTTAAGCCTGTCGAGACAAAGATGCGAAGCTATCGAGTAGAGCCAAGTTGTAAAAGTTCGCTGCGGGTCGAAGTCTCTGATACCTTGCCACACGCGGATGAAAGTCTCTTGCACCGCGTCCTTCGCCTCTTCTTCATCGCACAACATCTTCAGCGCCAGCGAGAATACCATCTGCTGATGCGTTTGCACTACCCATCTGAATGCCTGCTTATCACCCTGCTGACAGCGGATGATGATGTCGCGTTCTGTTGGAGTCATTCTTTTGTTACTCTACTAATAATACGACTGAAAACGGTCAAGGTCAAAAAACAATTATGAAAAAGCGACCATAGCGACAATGGCGAGCAGTCTGGTAATGATGGTATGCTTGTTTATATCGTTTACTTTTTCTTTGTCTTCGGCAGGTCGCCAGTGCGGGTGAGGGTGAAGTCGGTGGCAGAGAACCACTTGGCGCGGCAGGTCTTGCCCGTGAATGCAGGGTCGCTTGTCATGCCGTAAGCAATGGTGTCGCCTGTCACGATGATATTTTCTATGGTGGCGATGGACCAGCTGTCAAGGTTGCCGTCATGATTTCTGACAGCATCAGCAGTCACTTCGAGATTCAGGTTCTGATTCTGGAGACGAACTGTTTGCTGAAGGCTGTCTGTCAGTTCCTCCTGAAGAGCTTCATAGAGTCCGGCTGGTTTGTTGTCGTAGGCAGGGATCTCCATCAGTATTTTATTGTCGGCTACGGCATAGACGAATGCACCAGGTCCCTCGGCTCGTACGAGACAGTCCAGACGATAGATGCCTGGCACAACCTGCTGCTTTCGCTCCACCTGAAATATGGCTTCGCAGTAGGCGTTATAGGTGTCGAGATAGCGTACCCTACGGTCGCCAGTGGGATATTGTCCGCTCCATGTGTAGTGGTCGCAGTTCTCTGCCTTCAGGATGTTCCAACTGCCGCGTCGCATGAAGTCGGCATCCTCCTCACTCATTTCCACGTCCTGATGGAAGTACTGATGCCTGTCGCGATAGAGCCTGCTCTCATGTTCCTGACTATAGTTCGCCATAGTGATGCCGCAGGGCACAATGCAGCAGAGGGCGGCAACCCAGAGCACTATCCAGACGATGCGCTGAACGATGCCCATCGGTTGAACCTTATTAGATAGTGACATCACCATGTGGATGATGGCGTAGATAGGTATCAGCAGCAGCATAAAGAGTGCGATGACGAACAGGATTAGCACCATCGGATTGGTCTGATAGAGTTCTGCCAGCCCCATCGTCTCCAAACTGAACGGCATATTGCTTGAGATAGGGAACACCAGTGCTGACACAAGTACGACGAGGGCAAAGAGGAACCCGCAGCAAAGTGCCACACAGACAATCATGGCAATGGCGACAAAGAAACCGAACAGGATTTTCAGGAAAATAGAGAACAAACTGCGCAGTAGGTTGGGGCGCTGTACAGTCTGCTCGTTCTTTTCGACCACCACATCCGCCAGATTCTGAGGTGTCACGTCCTTGCCCTCCATCTGCAGCTGCTGCTCAGGCGTCTTAGCCTCGGGCACTACGATGGCCAAAACAATATAGGCAATTAGTCCGATGCCGTAGCACATCGTGAACAGCACAGTTAGCAACCGCCAGATGACGGGGTCGGTATTGGTGTAGGTAGCAAAGCCCGAGAGTACGCCAGCCAGCATCTTGTCTTTGGGATTGCGAAAGAGCTTCTTGCCTGCCGTCCTTGTGCGAACTTCTTCTCGAAAGCCCTCTGCTGCTGACTGGAACGAGTCGAAGCGATGTCCTTCCTTTTCACCGCTTGTGTTTCCCTCCTCGTCCGTCAGTTGCTCAGGTTCTCCGATGCGGGTGATGATTTCCTTCACGTGTTCGATGGTGATGGCCTCCGTACCGTTCTGACGGAGTTCGTCAAAGAGTTCTGCAATGCGACTCTCTATGTCATCGACAATTTCTTCGCCCCCGTCCTGCCGGCCAAACGATGAATGGAGTGACTCGATATAATGCTGTAGCATCTCGTAGGCATCTTCGTCAATCTGGAAGAGGCGGCCACAGAGGTTGATGGTGATATTCTTTTTCATTTTGCTTCTATATTATTAACAAGGTGGATATTCTTGAGATGGTTTACTGTGTTTGAGAGTTCCGTCCAGGCCGCGTCGAGCCCTTCCAGAAATTGTTCTCCCTCGTGACTGAGGGCATAATACTTACGGGGTGGTCCCTGTGTCGACTCCTGCCATTCGTAGGATAGAAGCCCGTCGTTTTTCAGGCGGGTGAGTAGCGGGTAGAGCGTTCCCTCCACCACGAGCAGCTCGGCATTCTTCAGTTGCTGGATGATGTCGCTGGCGTAGGAGGGACGGTGCTTTAACAACAGCAGCACACAGTACTCCAACATTCCCTTGCGCATCTGCGATTTTGCATTTTCGATGTTCATACCTTTACAGTTTAAATGACTTACGGCTGCAAAGGTAAGCAAAAACTTAGTACCTTGCAATACAAAGTATTAAGTTTTTGCCAAGAATTATATTTGTTTAACAAAAAGACTAGCTTTGATGTTCCTTCGACGTTCCCTTACTGTTCCTTCGGAGTACTTCCTGTTCTTGTCCGTTCTATGTACGTCTGAAACCCGTTCCCTCTCTGACTCTTCTCCGATTAATATTCGGACAACAATCGGACAACAATCGAACAACAAACGGACAACAACTGGAGTTAATCCTGTGGTACACCGGATGAACTTGTTTAGTTGACCTTAGAAACTCGGCTCTGCCTCGCCGCGTTCGTAGATTGTCCAGCCGTCGCTGTCCTGCCAATGGCCTGCAAATGTATATCATTCATCAGTTGGTATGCGTCTCTGACTGTTTTTATTCCCGTCACGATGGTATTATTACTGGCTTCCACATTATTTACAAAGGCTTCTATTTCATTGTAGTAGCCCTGAGTGTAGACTTGGTTATTCTCCAGTATGGGCGTGAAATTGTTGCGTTGAAAGAGGTATTCGACGGTGCGATTCTTTGTGCATAGTTTTTCTGTGGGAATGCCGAGAAGGGTGGTGGGATAGGGCGTATAAGCTAACGATTCCATCTGAGAGAGGCTATAGACACCAGAACGGGTGCAGACTTTCAGGGATTCTTCAGCCGTCGTCCAGGTATAGGCGGTTGAGAGTTCAAGGGTACCGACTATGTGCGGATGCTGGAGCATGAGGATGTAAGAGTCTTTGGCGACTTGACAGATGGCGAGAATTTCTGGCTTTCCGAACAGATAGCAAACGAGGTCGAGGGGATGGATGTAGAGGTCGAATAAAGCATCACCTTCTGGATAGGCTCCTGTGAGATAGTGCAGGTCGTAGTTGATAAGACGATCTTTTCGTAAACGCTGTTTCAGAAGTTGAACGGCTGGGGCATAGCGTTTCTGCAGTCCTACCATTGCGACGGGCGAGTCAAATTGCTGCTGCAGGGCAATGAGCGTATCGAGTTCTTCCAGTGTCTGGCAGGGTGGTTTCTCAATGAAGAGTGATTTGCCGCTTTGGAGGACTTGTGAGGCAATGGAGAAATGGGCTGATGGCGAGGCAGAAACGAATACGCCTTTAACGGACTCGTCTTTCAGAATCTCGTCGAGCGAAGTCGTTGCTTTTACGCTGGGATGTTTCCGCTCTATCAGTTGCGCTTTCCGTTCCGAGGTTACGCAGATGTATTTGAGCGGTAGTCCGAGATAATGCAACACGGGATAGAGATTGGTCAGCGAATGCCGACCCATGCCCACAAAGGCATATTGATATTGGTACGTTTGGCGCAGGAACCACTCCATGCGCATCCGTTTGTATCGGTTGATTAGTTCTTGTATCATAGCGCAGCAACTCCCTTCCCTTCAAGGGGAGGGGTTAGGGGTGGGGTCTGTAATTTCATTAGTTTACGATAAGTTGTCCGAGGGTCTGCCGTCCACTGATACGGGCCGTAGAACTTTTCAATAAGCCACTTGGGCAGCAGCCGCTCAAGGTTGCGGACGAGAATGATGTCGTATTTTCGGTGGAAGTTAATCCAGCAGTCATTGCAGTGACAGGAGTACTGGCATTGTGTCTTACAGGCCGATGCTCCGTTGAATATCTCGTCAAGTGATTGCTCGTGGATATTCCCTAATATCACGTCAAGGTTTTGGCAGAGCGGCACGTCTCCGTTGCTATGCACCACGAGACAACTCATGATGCTCTGGCAGCACAGGCGCAGATGTCCGCTATGCCATTCGTCGTAGAGTGCCACGAAGTCGTAGTTCTCCTGCGTGTCGTGGATGCTCTGAGGAATCTGCTTCATAAAATCCGATGCCGTCAGCAGTTCACTTGTTGTATCGAAGAAAGCCATCGTGCCATAGATGCCAATCCTCACGTCCACGCCATAATGCTTGGCAACGTCTATGACATATGCCATATCGTCGAATGTGTTCCACGGTGACAGGCAGAACATCAGCGAAAGCGGCACCCCATCTTTGAGTGCTTCCACAACCTCAATCACCCGGTTGTAGCCGTCGCGCCCCCGCATTCGTTGATAAGTCTCGCGGCCACCGTCGAGAGAGACATATAGATGTCGTGGCTGATAGCGACGGATGGCATTTATAACACGACGGGGCGCTAGACAGTTAGATAGTAGCGTGTAGTTGGGATGGTTCTCTTGAAACCAGGACATGATTTCATCAGCCTGAGGATGCAGAATGAACTCGCCGCCTTCCAGTCCTACGGTGGTTTTCCTTGTCACACATCTGCTCTGCATCATCCGCTGAATATCTTCGAGTGAAAGATGTTCCACCGGCTTCTGCCAGATGTTGCAGTGCTTGCACTTCGACTGACAGAGCGTGGTCGAGTAAATCATCAGTTGCGAAAGCCGCTTGTGTCTTGGCCTCATCATGTTGTTCAGATAGAGCAGCCCGTTATAGGCGTAATCATAAATACTATACATACAATTCGTTGCAATTTTGTTCTCTACTTATAAAGTCCAAAATTGCAACGAATGACTGCACAGGGCGAGAGGTTATTTCCTCAGTTTGCCCTTACTTTCCAGATATTTTGTGAAGGTTTCCCACTGCGGGGCTCTTCTAATGCGATTGGCCTGTACCCGTTCGTCGTTGATGAACTGTAGGGGATAGCAGTCGTAGAGGTAGTAGTGGCCATCGTCGTCGATTACATCGCCGTCAATCTTCCCGCAGCAGAGTACCAGGTCATCGAACATTTGGCTACAGATAAGACTGACGAGTGTGGCTCCACCAGAAAAAAGGTATTCGCCACCGATATAGAAATCGACACAGGCAAGCAACGGGATTTTTTCACGCAGCGGTTCCATCGTATCGCGGAAGCGTATCTCACGGGTATTCACGTCGAACCACAGAATGTCGTCTTCAGTAAAGATGATTTCTGCGTCAGAGCGTGTTCCTGGCTGACCGATGCCATAGCCATAGGCATAGAGCGTACTTTCTGACACGGGACAAGTGGTAAAGGGCTTTTCGGGTTCATTACCATCGAGACTGCAGGCAGTCATCGTCATGCCGACTATGGCTATTGCCATCATCCAAGCGAAGGGTCTGTAATGTTTCATATTCTTCAGAGTTTAAAATATTAGTCTCTCTACTTATATAGTCCGCCCGACATGGAAAAGACTGCATGGATTACCAGGTAAATCTGATGCCTAAGGGCAGGGAGAACGTGAACGGATGCTCCGTGCGGTAGGTCTCGATGTCGGTCTGCATCGGGATGTAGTATTGCAGGCTTGGCTCTGCGAACAGCCCGATGTTTGGTGTAAGGTGATATTGCAGGCCGAGACCCGTGCCTACCGACCACTGCCACGGAGCGCGGAGTGTGGTCTTGTCGGTGGTTTCATACTGGCCATTAATGAAGTAGTCGGAACGTAGTGTTGACGATACGGGGATTTCCATCTTAAGGCCAAGACTGCCGTAGAGGCTCCACATCTTCTTATTATATATGTGGTAGATGCCCTTCACGGGAATACCGATATAATGGATGGTCTGCTGCTCGCTGATAATATTGCCGTCGGCACCCATCTCGAAGTCGGAGGTCAGGCGGCTGTAGCCCAGCCCCGTCTCAAAGCCCCAACGGTCATCGAACTTGTATTTCAGTGCCAGTGACCACGTAATGGGCATTCGGTGATGGCTCGTGCGCAGGATCTTGTCGTTGTCCGGCTGGTTGGCATTGTTCAGGGCGATGCGTCTGATGATGCTGCGGGTCTTGTCGCTCACTGCATCAGGATGGATGGCCAGATAGAGAGCGTAGTCCGTCCAGTTGTCTATACTGCTCGGTACGACTGGGCTGGGGCCGGGACCCGGGAGCGACTGCGTGGCTGACGGCGCGGGTAGGTAAGTATATGGCTGGTTGTAGCGGCTCAGCTCAGACAACTGCCCGGCGTATGCGAGCTCTATCGACCATTTTTGCTCATTGCTGCTTCTACCGGATGGCGTTTCAACGAATAAGTCGGCAATATCGTAGTTAGGCAGTTCTAACTTGCGTAATGTTTCCGTCGTGTCTTTTGCTATGGTGTCTTGAATAGTTTGCTCCTGTGCCATCGTGTTTGACATGGTGTCAGACGTAATAGAATCAATAGCCTGAACGATGACAGGTTGTAGCGTATCAATCGGCGTATGATGTACAGGGATATGAACAATAATAGGCTCTTGTGCCTGTTCTAATGATAGCTCATTTGTATGTGTCTTTTGCTCTAGTGTATCTTTTTGCTTGGCAATGGCAGGAATCTCTTCGACAGCAGTATCACCTTTCCTAAGTAAAAAGAATGTGAGAGGCATGAGCAGCAACAGAAGCACGGCAGCCCAATATTGCTGCATCATCTTGCGGAGTATCTTCTTGGCCCGTGCCAACTGCGAAGATGACGAGTGTGCCTCAATGCCCATCATGGTGGCAATCTCCTTATGTGACATTCCTTCAAAGACCGACAAACGGAATACTTGCCCGTAACCTTCAGGCAATCGTTCTACCATGCGTAGCACGTCCTCCAGCGGCACACCCCTTACACTGGTCTTTTCATCATGAGCAGCTAACGATTCGGCTTCTTTCAGAGGGACGAAGGGCCGACGGTCCAAGTGGTCTTTGTATTTCGAGGCCACGTTACGCGTAATCGACATCATCCATCCTTCCGCCTTCGAGGCATCCCTCAGCCTGTCGAATGAAGTAAAGATGATGATGAATGCGTCGTGCAGCACATCGTTCACCGCCTGTTCGTCGTTTATATACCTTCGGCATACGCCCCGCATCCTCTGGGCGTATGCCTTATACAGTTCTCCGAGCGCATCCGCATCGCCCTGCCTGCACCGTTCTATCAGCTGTGCTATCTCCATCGTGAGCATAATGTCTCTATCTATATAGTCCTATAGTTATGGAAAAGACTGCACGAGAATAGCACAATTTTTTAATTCTTTTCTTGTATTTCTAATAAAATCGGCTGAAACCCGATACTGTTTTATAGTTATTCGACTTGATAGCCTTTCACGATAATCATCGGGCAATTCGACAACCTTGTCTTTCAGTGTCATGGTCAGTTCATGCCCATCGGAATACGTCGCATAGGGGATTGTCGTCGTCTGATAAGAGACGTGTGTGAAGGTCAGTTCGTCCTTGCGTCCTGCGGGTATCGTAAGTGTGAATTGTCCCTGCGCGTCAGAGATAACGCCCACGCTATCCTCCTCAATGCCGATGCTGACATACTCCACACTGTCGCCCCGCTCATTGATGATGTGACCTTTAACCGTAGTCTGTGCGAATCCTCTCACAGATACAATGACAGCGAGAAGAATGAATGCGAATCTTAGCTGTTTCATATTATAAGTCTAATAGCGAGAAAGAATTTTTCCATAGGCCTAAGAAAAGTTGTTCCTTGCCTACGGAAAAATTACTGCATGGCTATGTAGAAAATATCGCTAATGCAGAGCAGTGCGGTGATGATGGTTTTCATTTATAGGAAATATTGAAATAGTTGAGTAATGACTTGTACTGGTCTTGCGCAGTGAGGCAGGTATCGGTCAGGAAGCCATTGATGTGGCTCCACTCCCGCAAGCCACGATAATAGAAAAACTTGAGGTCGTCGGTGATGATGAACGGCACAATACCGTTAGCCAGACACTCCTTGAACATCAGCAAACGTCCCACACGACCATTGCCGTCCTGGAAAGGATGAATCTGCTCGAAACGCACGTGGAAATCAATGATGTCGTCCAGCGTCTTGCGTTTGTTATGATGATAGTCAGTGATTAAGGCCTTCATCTGGCGGTGAACCTCCTTTGGTGAACAAGTTTCCATTCCACCTACTTCATTGGGAAGACGCTTATAGTAGCCCACTGCGAACCAGTCCTTCCGGCTATCTGACGTGCCTGTCTTTAGTAATAAATGGAGTTGCTTGACGATACTTTCAGTCACAGGTTCCTCTGCATGGTCGATGATGTAGTCAATACAGCGGAAGTGGTTGACGGTTTCCACGATGTCATCCACATTTACCGACTCGTCGGTGATGCCGATGGTGTTTGTCTCGAAGATATACCGCGTCTGGTCGTGCGTCAGTCTACTGCCCTCTATATGGTTGGAGTTATAGGTCAGGTCAATCTGCGTGCGGTGGTAAATGCCACCCTTCAGCCGCGAGGCTCTCTGCTCTCGCAGCGCTACCAGCAACGGTGACACCTTTTTCGCAGCTCCTCGTTGGGGCGGGACAGCATCCACAGGGATGTTCCACGTCTTACCTGTCAGAAAGGCACCCTCTATCTTTCCACTCGCACAGTAGTTGCGCGCCGTACGTTCCGAAATGCCGAATTTCTCGGCAAACTGCATGACTGATATATACTCCATTTCTCCTATCGGCAAGTTCTTGCTTCGTTTTCTGTTGCAAAGATACTACTTTTTGCCGATACCGGCAAGTTTTCGGATCTTTTTTATGATTTTCTTGTTCATATTTCTTTGTTTTTAAACCATTTGAACGTTTTTGCGTCAAAAAAACATAGTAAGATTATTAAAATAAGGTATGAAGAGACTAACGATTATCACGATTCTCATGGCAACGACTATGCAGATGGAGGCTTTTACGCCTTGGACCAAGGGAGGTTTTGAAAC
>JAEEGL017456680.1_pt1 | contig 20534 bp, 19 predicted proteins | sample 9134231 | NCBI WGS metagenome assembly JAEEGL01 (sample SAMN16246548, study PRJNA631951) | gut metagenome | biome: gut microbiome; feature: rumen; material: fiber-attached | host: Bos | place: Iran: Karaj | collected 2018-10
ATTCTTTCTTTAATTTGCTCTTTAGAAGCGCCATTACGGGCTAAAAAGATAGCCGTAGCTACTGCTTCAGCGCCTTTAATACCTTCTGGATGGTTATGGGTTATTTCAGTTACTGTTTTAGAAAGAATTTTTACTTCTTCTTCACTTTTCGCCATCCATCCAACTGGAGATATACGCATAGCACTACCATTACCAAATGAATTATATGGTTCTGCGTAATAGTTATGTTCATAAGCGTATTTACACCAATAAAAGAACATGCCACCAAAACCAGCACCTCTATCCTTTTTCCATGTAAGAACGAATTCTTTAATTAGATCTTTTTTAATATCTTCTAAAGAATCTTTATCAAAACTAAATGGATAATGATCCACTAAAACTTTGGCGACAGCTAAAGTTAAAAGAGAATCATCAGTCATTCTCATTCGATTATCATAAATATTAAATTCTTTTCTTTTGATAGGATGGAATTCGTATAAGGAACCCACCATATCTCCTATAATTGCACCTAACATAATTTTTCTCCTTTATTTTAGTTCTACTAATACACATGTGTCATCCTTAAAAGGAAACCCTACCCAAGGACGGATAGGATTTCGGAGGACTTTAAGTGTTTCTTTTCAAAGAGAAGATTACCCAATTCTTTAATTTGATGAGAATGCTCTTTGATATACTTAGTGGCTTCTTTTTCACACTTTCTAAGTAAGCGTTCAATTTTACGCTCCATCTTTCTACGTTTAGTAGCGGTTTCCATTCTTGAACCTTGTCTAACAGTAGGTAATGTTTCCCAAGCGGAAGAATAACCACACATATTCATCATATTGTAGGCATTAACTCTCGCTCTTTGGAGGTCATCTTCACAACCTCTAGAGCCTCTACCAAAGAAAATCTTTTGAGCAAGAAGACCTGCCATTGAGATTTTGATATCAGCAATGACTTTATCAAATGGCCAAAAACCTTTTTCTACTTCTTTAGCGTGGAACGCTCCAGAAGCACCACTAATATCAATACGATTAATTAAGAAATATTTAGGGAAGGCGTGAGCCATACAAGCGTGAGATGCTTCGTGAATGGCAACTTCAATATTATCTTCTTCTGGAGAATCTTTAACTCTATCAGTGATGTTATAGATTGATTTAAAGAGTAAATCAGATGTGATGTTTTCAAAGCCATTTCTTAAGACTAAGTCATTAACAACCGCTTTAACACCAGCACAAGAGATGCCGTTAAGTGATAACGCTACTTCTTCTTCATCAAAGTCACTTGGGATATTAACACCAAATTCTTTCAAATGAATTTTTAATAGTTCTAAGGCTTCTTCTCCTGATGGGAAAGGAATCTTAATTAATTTTTCTAATCGACCATTACGTAATAATGGATCTGGGATTTCTCTAATATAGTTAGTGGCGGCAAGTACTAAGATGTCATCTGAGGACTCTACACCATCAAGGTTTTCTTGAAGGGCTCTAATAACTCTTCTTTCTCTATTGATTAATAAATCTAATTCATCAATAACTACTACTGCGTGACCTGTTTCTCTAGCTTTAGCAAATGTTTCAGTAATACCAGCAACGATATTAGTTTCATCACCTTTAAGAATAAAGACAGGAGCGTCTACGCATCTAATGATTTCTTTAATTAATAAAGATTTACCGTTCCCTGGTTCACCAAAGAGGATGACCCCTTTTGGAATAGATACTCCTTTAGCTTTAAGTTCTTTAGAACGCTTGAACCAATCAATGACGTCTAATAACTCTTTCTTTTGATTAACGTGACCAATGACTCTTTCTAAAGGTTTTTCACCTTCATTTAAGCCGTGGTTATATATGAGTTCATAACTTTGTTTGTTTTTATTATTATCTTTAGTATTTTCTTCAGGTTCTTTTCTATTATCTTCTACTTCAAAAGCACGATGCATTTCTCTAATTTGTGCTTCGATTTCTTCAATATCAAGCGGTTCAATATCTTCGAAATCATCATCTTCTTCAATAATGTCTTCGTTTAATGTGTTTTTATCTACCATATATACTCCTTTATTTATAAATATCTATTAATGCTTAATTTCTAATAATTAGGATTACTCCTTAGGGGAGGATTTAGTGATTCTACTTAAATCAGCGTAATCCTCCGCTAAGAGTAGAAGGTCATCATCACTAATGGATAAACTCTCATCATCCATTAATGCTAATGTGAGGTAATATTCCTCAATGTGGTTCATCAAATGGTTCATTTGGTTCTCTTTCTCCTTAAAATTAATAAAGTTCCTCAGTGTTTGCACTTCTGTGCGGATGTGTGCAAGAAAAAGATTTTCGTTTAATGATGTAACTTGGGTTAATGTAATAAGTTTTGATACGAACGAGTTTTTGATTGACCGCGTTCATTATATTTTTTTATTTGTTTTTCGTCATAAAAGCGGAAGAAATGTCGTAAGTGTTGCACAAAAAAGGCAGCCAAGACTGACTGCCTATAGAAAGGAGAGAAAAACACCCACTAAAATTCAGATTTTTTAATAACTGGAGATCCGTGTTTTGTGCTTTCTTTACTGACGATTCCTTCTAGCTGAAGACGTAAGAAATATCTTCCTGCTCGATTAAAGCCAACAGCGCATTCTCTTTGAATACGAGATATAGACATGAAGTCTTGAGTTATGACCCATCTCTTAATGTCTTGATAACGGTTTTCTTCTACCTCATCTTTAAATACTTGTTCGACAAATTCTTTTTCAGAAAGCTTTTTAATCTTTTTGATTTCTAGATCTAAATCATCACACTTCTTGTCTTTTATCATATAAGTGGTTTTATATTGGTCTTTAAGAATATCCACTACTCGATTAATTTCGGTTCTATAAACAAAAGATCCTTGTAAACGGGTTAAACCTAATTTAGATAAGAGAGGAGATTGGACTAACATATCGCCTCTACCAGCAAGTTTTTCTGCTCCTGGTTCTCCAATAACAACCATGCTATCCGTAGCATTTGGCATCATTAAAGCAATATGAGTTGGTAAATTGGCTTTTAATACACCAGTGATAACATTAGTCGATGGTCGTTGTGTGGCTAAGATGATATGAATACCTGCTGCCCTTGCTTTTTGGGCTAAAGAGATAACAGGAATAGCAATATCTTTATTAGCGTCCACTAAATCAGCGTATTCATCGATAATGATAACGATATAAGGAAGTCTTTCTAATCCATTGATAGAGGCATCTTCATTATATTCTTGTAAGTTGGAGCAATTTGTTTCCACAAACTTCTCATAGCGGTTATTCATTTCTTCTTCTAACGCTAACAATGTTTTATAAGCGGTATCTGCATCTCTAACAATTGGTGTATATAAATGAGGCGTGTCGTTAAAGCGATTAAGTTCTATTTGTTTAGGATCAAATAAGACCAATCTGACATCATTAGGTTTATTACGCATAATGAATGACATAATGGCTGATTTAATAAAGAGTGATTTACCACTACCAGTTGTACCACTCACTAAGATATGAGGAACATCATCTAAATTAATCCAAACTGGTTCATTAGTGACTTTAGCGCCTAAAGGTATGGCTAAAGGATATTTCTTAGCGTCAGGTAAGGCTTCAAATAAAGATTTAAAACTAACTGTTGTACATACTTTATTTTCAACTTCTAAACCAACGTTATACATACCTTTGCTAGTTAAATCTAATCTAACTGGTACACCACCTAATCTCACTTGAATATCGGTAATTAAGTTAGCGATTGTTTTAGTGGAAACATTTTTACCTAAATGTAAAGAGAAGCGTGTTGTGGTTGGTCCAACAATATGACCAGTAATAACAGCGTCCACTCCAAAATCTAAAAATGTATTATTAATGACTTCTTTAATTTCATCAGCGTAATTTAAGTTGATGCTTATTTGTTCGCTTGTTTCATATTCATTCAAGATATCGCTATCGATAAGTGAATTATTATTTAAAATGGTTTCTTCTTCCATAAAATCTCCTTTTAATAAATGCCTATTAGTAAAAACAAAATATATCTAATCAGAATAGAAAATTTGAGAAAAAATAATATGTACATATATTTGCACAAAAATAAAAGGCGACCATTTAGATCGCCCTATTAATGAATGAAATATTAATCAGGATAATGAGGATTCTTCAGCATATCAAACGCTAAATCGATTTTTAGAGTGGAAGCAGATACTACATTTGCAAAATGAAGTTCATCTATAATCCATCTAGCACCAGAATATGGATAAATAAGCGGAGAATAACGATGCCATTCGTTTTCAATTTGAGTAGCGATATCATATACTCCGTGCTTATTAGCAAAGTGATGCTCAAAATATGAAGCAAGGCTTTCTTTTAATATTTCATAATCGCGTTTCTTAGTGGATAAGATAGCTAAATATCTTGGCAAACGACGTAGTTTTAAAAGATGGAAATGATAGGCATGAAATATTTCATGTGCTAAGGTTGTAGCGACCGCTGCTTTGTAATTGTAATTATGGTGTTTAAAGATGTTTTTAAAGTAAAGAGTAATTGTTTTAGTTCTGAAGCCATAGGTACCTAAGATATCCATATCAACGTAACCATAGTCCTCAATTAATTTATCTAAAGCATTCTGTAAGTCTCTTGGTATATTATTCATTTCTTCAAGATTACGCATTAACACACCGATGATTTCATTTTTCCCTGAAGAATTATTGACACCAGATAAGTCCTTTAAGTTTGATTTAATGCGACCAAGATATGGATTAGATAAAATATCCTCGAATTCTTTTAGAATTCTTTTTGCTGCTCTTCTTAAAGAAGAAAGATTGCTTCTCTTTCTTGGTTCATTAAAGGCATCAAGAACAAGAGAAACATCGTTTTTAACAAATTTTCGACACTTTGTTTCTTCATCAAAATCAAGTAAAGCCTTTAAATCATCAAGAGCGTCATCTTCCATATTTGGTATAGAGCACGCTACACCATTTAAAAGATCCATGAGTGAATCATCAACTGGATATCCAGTTAGTAATCTAATATCTTTCATATAATTAACACCTCACCTAATTATATTTTCTTTATGTTAATTCTCGCAACCTTACCATAAGGCGGATTTATTACTTTATTGTTGATTACCCATAGGATTGGTAAACCTAAAGTATCTTTTTCTTTAGGGAAATCACAATATCCATCAGTTAAGATAACAACACTACTTGGTAGATTATCAGACATGTTTTCTTCGACATATTTGAATATCTTAGTAAAGTCAGTACCTCCACCACCCAAAGGAACGATTTTAGTAATATCAGTATCAAAATCGAATTCTTGTACTTTAGCGACTTCAGCGTCAAAGAAACCGATATAGCCTTGGAGTTTACCATTATATTGTTGTATTGCCCCATTAATTTCAGAATAGCAATCTGTAATTTCTCTCTCACTCATAGATCCAGAAGTATCCACCATAAAGAGAATATTCTTAACAGAGACTTCTGATTCGTTTAAGTCAGGAAGAATAAAAGGTGAGTCTTGGAATCTTCTATCTGGCGGAGAAAAAGAATAATCAGTAATTTCTTCTTGAATGAAAGATTGAAGATATTCTTTCCAATCAATTTGTGGCTCTTGTAAATCTTTAATTTGTCTTTCAACACCTAAAGGTACTGTGCCACATCCTTTATTAAGTTGATCTTTAGCGTCCGCGATGCTTTTAGCTTTTAAAATCTTTTCATCTAAAAGATCTTCTTCATAATCATCTAGTTCATTAACGTCATCCCAGATGGAATGATCATCGATATCACTATGATTACCACTATCATCACTAGAATCATCCTCGTCTTGTTTAGATTTACTCTTAGTGGACGTTTTAGAACTCTTTTTATTTTTACTTTTTGATTCTTTACCGTCTTTAAAATCATCATTAGAGTCATCAGAATCTTCAGAATTATCATTGGAATAAGAATTTTGTTTATTTTGGTCGTCTTTAGATTTTCCATTAGAAGGTTTATCGCTCAATAATTCAGCATCTAAAAGCATATCATATACTTCTTCTGCGGAATAAAGTTTACCTTCTTTACCTGTCGGTGTATTACTTTCTAAAGGTATGCCTTGCACAAGTAAAGGTTGATCATCGTCTAAACCAAGACAATGTTTGATATTTGAATTAACAACAATATCACACGCTCTGTTATACATCTTCTTATCATGGCCTTTGCCGCGATAAACATGTTTTAAAGCAATATGCATTAATTCATGCATGATGACGATATCTAATTCCTGATTAGAATAACTATCTAATTGTTCAGGCATGAAATAGATTGTTTTACCATCAGTCGCAGCACCTGTCTTATTCTTGATTGTTTTATTATCAGTCACTAAAACAAAGTTCATGCCGATAAGTAAAGAACCAAAGAAGCCGTGATAAGAAAGTAATCTAAGTTTGGCTTGATAGATCTTTTTTGTTAAGCGATCAATAACTTCATTAGTTATATTCATTGTTCATACCATTTAAGAAAGAGGCATTATCGTGAATGAGTTTAGCAAATTCAGGCATCTTTCTTACCTTACTAGCGAATTTTTCAGAGATGAGTAAATAGTCTTGGATAAGCATAATCGCGAAATCTCTAGGGAGATATCTCATATATTCAACACTATTAGCGATACCTTTGATATCATCTTGGTTATTCTTAACGTAATTAACCATCGCAGAGCATAAAGCATAAACGACAGATGGTTCTTTTGGAACATTAAAGATTTCACCATCAAAGATTTCTTTAATATCAGGTAATTCACGGTACACATTAGCGAATGTTCTAAATTCAGAAGCAGTACCTGTACCCACTAAACCACGGATAAGTGGATATATTTCGTTAACATCATCAGAGATATTGTTTAAAAGATTGCTAACCATTTCCCAGCTTCTAGGAGTGGCAAAGGCTAAATCTTCTTTATCTGGATCAAATTTATTTAAAGCATCGTTCTTAAAGCCTAAGAAACCAATAACCATTTGATTGATATCGTTTCTAATAGCCCAAGCTTTCCATGATTTAAATTTAGATTCGACATTAAAATGAAGAAGTCTATTGGCTAAAGCCTTGGGCATCTTATAGGCCACTGATTTATCAGTAATTCTATTACCAGCGGCAATAACAATGCAGTTATCTGGTAAACGATGTTCACCAACTTTTCGATCTAATGTGATTTGATAAGCAGCCGCTTGCACACTTTGAGGAGCAGCACTAATTTCATCAAGAAGTAAGATATTGATATATTCATCAGTAGCATTCATATGAAAGATCTTTGGTTTAAGCCAAACCGCTAACTTCTTTTGAGCGTCTGCCACTGGAATACCTCTTAAATCAATTGGATTAAAAAGAAGTAATCTGACATCGGTGACATTGACTGTTTTACCAGTCTTTTCACTTATTAAATTGCCAATTTGTCTAACTGCTTGCGATTTACCAACACCTGGTTGACCCCAAAGCATGACAGATGGAAATGATGAGATAGGCTTTTCATTATTAATTAATTTGGAATAAGAATTACCTAATAGGTTGACGAGTTTATCAACATCTAAACTCGCTCCGGCTTCAAAACTAGTTAGTTGTTTCATTTTTATTGACCCCCAAGTCTTTGTCTAATTGTTCAAGCAAACTCTCAAGATCTTTGATCTTTTTAGAGTATGTGTCTCTTTTGTTAAGTTCTTTAGTAGCGCTTTCGATGAATTTATCGCACTCTTTGATTTTCTCTTTAGTGTCTTCAATACGATTAGCAAAATCGTTAAAGAAATTATCTAAACGTGTAGCAACACCTAACGCACTATCACCGATTTCGATACGATAGCGATGATTTAAAGGTGTTAATAAATAGATATAGCGTTTATCATCAGTAAATGGGACAGTGATGACTACGAAGTTATCACGATATGTAACATTACTTAATTCAACATTATCCTTATTGGAAAGGAAGACTGATTTAAAGACATCTTCACCAAATGCGACCTTTTCTTCCTTGCTCCATGTATGCGAAGATAAGCCTTCAATAGAGATGTAATCCATCTTCATACGGCTTAATTCAATTACTAAGCCTTCTTTTTCTTGTTGTTTATTAAGGATATCGTTTTTAAGTTGTTCTCTTTGTTCATAGAACTTTATTCGTAAGCCTTTAAGTCTTTGAATCTCATTAAATGTCTCAACACGTTGTTTAATTAATGGATTACCAACCGCTAAAGCTTTAACTTCAGCGTAATTAAGGACAGTGCTATCAATATCATCGATAGAACGAGTATTAACATCACTATTAAGGAGTTTAGATATGAAGTTTTGTTTCATCTCTAAAAGCTGCCAGGAATAGGCATCAAAACTATGTTCTGTAATGTAACGATATATAAATACTTCTTTATTAGAGTTACCTGGTCTAATGATTCTACCTTCTCTTTGGACCATATCAGATGGTCTCCAAGGGACATCTAAATGATGGATAGCGATAAGTTTATTTTGGACATTAACACCAGTACCTAATTTGAATGTTGAACCCATTAAGATACGGATTTCTCCATTATTAAAGGCTTTAAAGAGTTTAGTTCTTTCTCTCTCTGAGTTAACGGATTGAATAAAAGCAATCTCGTTATCAGGAATACCTAAACTCATTAAGATATCTTTAACTTCGTTATAAACATTAAATGATTCTTTTGGAGTGGAGATATCTGAGAAGATGATTTGAGTGGCTTTAGATTCGTTATAAGCACGATAAATCTTATAGACATTTTCAGCGCATTTATATACTTTTGAATCATAAGTGCGATAATACTTCTTTTCACTTAGAATTTTTAAGTCTAAAGCCGCTTTTCTACCATCAGTGGTAATTAAAAGCATATTGTCTTTGATATCTTCATAACCATATTTAAAGATGATAGGTTTCTTGCGTCTAATTAAATCCGCTCGTTTGGAGATGAACTCTAAATACTTCTCTAAATCTTTAGATTTTGGAATAACGATATCTTTATAGCCATTGAATTCAGGTAAAGCAGCATTAGTGTCTAAATGATAGAAATCAACAACATTACTCATTAAATTAGCGAGTTCTGGAATATTATGGAATCTTGCTAAACGAGTGGCCATTCTAAAGCCATTCGCTGTTGGATCGATTTCAAATTCGGTTTTAAGTTCCGCAAAGTTTTGTGCCCAAGCATCAAAAGAAGAGACATTAACAAAGCTTAGTTCAGCATCTTGAAGATACTTTTGAAGAATAAAAGCATCAGATATGGAATTAGTTATAGGTGTACCTGAAGCAAAGATAACGCCACCACCATTATGATGAGATTGAACATAGTGAACTTTATCCATCATCTCTTCACAAGTGCGACTACCAGTTTGATTTAAACCAAGTAACATGGTGTTCTTAGAGAAGAATGGGACGTTTTTAAAGTTATGAGCTTCATCAACGAATAAACGATCAACATTAAGATCTTCAAAGAAGATTTTGCCCGTTGTCTCTTCTGCTTCTCTTTCTAAAGCGGCGATATAGTCAGGCTCTTTCTTTCTTAAATAAGCAAGTTTACGGCTAACTGTAGGAGTTTGTTTATTATAAGGAAGAGAGGCTAAAGAAGATTTATAATCACTAAACTTTTTAATATAAAAGGATGGGGAAAGAGGCAATAAGTTAAAAGAAGCATAGTCAATGATGATGCCATCATAGTCATCTTCTTTCATCTTTCTGAGAGTTTCATCTCTTTTATCGGGTTTAAAGATTTTATTGGTGACTATGAGAATATGGTCATTAGGATACATGGTTTTATAAATATTAGCCCATTGGTCGACAATATTATTAGGAACAACAAAAAGGTTCTTTTTAGATAGACCAGTTCTTTTAAGTTCATGACCAGCGGCAATCATTTCATATGTTTTACCACTACCAACATCATGGGCTAGGAAGGTGTTTTTAGAAAAGAGAATACGGGCTACAGCATTTTTTTGGTAAGGATATAAGGATATATCTTTATTTAAATCAGGGAAGGTAAGAAATGAACCATCATAAATTCTCTTTCTAGAAGCACAATACTTTTCATAATAGATATTTCTGATACTTCTAGCTCTAAGTGGATCATCCCAGACCCATTCTTGGAACTTTTTAAGGATTAAACTTTGCTTTTCTAAAGCTAAGTTAGTCTCTTTTTCGTTAGTGACGTAATTAGGTTTTTCTTTAGTGCCTTTATTATCAGTGACTTTAATCGGTTGAAGATTTAAAGTCTTTTCAATGATATTAACCGCACTGATGCATCTAGTCCCATATGTGCGGTTATTAAGGATATATTCCGCACCATATCTGTATTCTAAATGCCATGAACCAGTGATATCGTCATGGGTCACTCTTTCATAGTAATGAAGTAGATATTTAATAAATTCATCAATGACTGATGTTGGAAGCCAAGGAGTGCCTAAAGTGACGTAGATATCTTTATCTTCGATCTTATTTGGCAAAACCGCTTTTAAGGCTTCAACATTATTCTTAAATATATTTCCGTATTGTCTGTTATATAAGAAAGCAACTTTATATTTAGCTAAGACATTACCAGAAAGATATTCTTCTTTAGTAACCCATCCTGTATATAAAGGATACTGAGCATCCCACTTTCTTGGATCTAAAAAGATATTACCTTCTAATTCTTTAATAACTTCGCTAACTGTCTTTTTAGCTAAGTTAGCGATATAACGAATATCAACTTGACCATAATTATTTAATGAATGAATAAGAGCGTCACTTGTACTACATGTTGTGACGTTAGTTTTACTATCAGTAAATACTGAATCAAAGTTAACCTGGATGTTATTTTGTGTTACTAAGTTATCTGGCATATTTCCTCCTTCTAGCTAAGAAAAAGCGACATACACTTTTTGAGATGCCGCTTATACTTTATGCATTATTATTTGAAAACTTATTTCAATAGGCAAAAATGGCGGTGTTTTTGCACATTTCCACTATTTGAAGGTTGTTCACATTTATGCATATTTTGGTTAACAAACATGTGTAACCTAATGTCGATATTTTTTCTTTTACAAAGTAAAATTAATTTTCTATTTTTCGGTGTTTTTATCATTGTTTATGTGATTTCATTTTCTTTGTTATTAATCTTATTTACGATTGAAAACGGAATCCTTGCTCTCTTAAGAGCGAACACTAAAGGTAGGCCAATCAATAAAGCAGATGCTAAATTTGTGCCTAACGCGACTAAACCTTCAACAAGCACTACTTCATATGGTTCTTGATAAAAGAGCATATCGCCAATTGGGGCAATCAACACCCAACATATCGCGCCACCTAAAATAGCAAATAATATAAAAATAAGGATTTTAATAAATTTATATGGGTTAGGTCTTTTATTAATAATTAAACTAGTTAATCCTGTGAATAAACCAAATAGACCACTACCGATAATCCAGAAAATCCAAATGCCATACCCAGAGAATAAATCAATTAAGAAATGACCTAAGAATCCAATACTAAAGCCCACGATAGGACCATAGTAGAAACTAAACACCACTAAGACTGCATATTGTAAAAACAAAGCAAAGTTAGGAATTGGAGTTGGTATTGCTAAGAATTTCCCAATAACAAAGAACATAGCAATTCCTAATGCGGTAACAATCATTAGATATAAATGCTTCTTCATAATTAATCGTCCTCCCTTTCTTCGAATTCAAAAGAGTGAGGTTTATTAATCCTATAGAATAAAGCGGTCGTAAAGTCGTATGTTACTTTCGCTGGTTTATCAATCAGTTGATATCTAAGTAATTCTGAAATAGCAAATTCAAGACACTTATGAAGGAATTTGCTGCCTTGATAATAATCAAATAAAGATAAAGCATCTTGATAGATTGTCTTACCACATTTAAGTTCAATTTCATTATCCCCAAAGAAATCAGGGTCACTTAATGAATCTTGAAGAGAACAGAAAGTAATATCAATCCAATAAGATTCATCATAATTATCAAACTGTTTTACTGGTTCTAAAGATAATTTAATAAAGTCTCTACTGTTATTATCCCAAGAGCATGATTTAGTGAAGATACTATATTCACTTGATACTTTTAATTCGTTATTTAATAAGAATTCATAAGCACTATGACATTTTTCAATGTAATCCACTGTTTGTTTACTTGAAAAATCATAATTAAATAATTTGATAAAAGTTCTTAGTAAAGATTTAGGAGGTGTAATCCAATTAGGCTTAGCATTTCCTTCTAAGAAAAGAAGAATATTGTCGCAATAGGACAAATCACGTCCTTTAATCTCCTTATAGACATTACTAAGATACTCATCAAATAAAGGATTACTTTCTCGATACTTCTTTAATTTAGATTGTAAAAATTTAGTGACCCATGAAAGTGGTACACCATTATATACCGGTTCTTCTAGAAACGGTCTTGTTCTGTCATTATCCATTATATTTCCTCCTTATGCAGAACACCCATAAAGAGGAAATTAAAAACTCCCATCGTTACGATAGGAGTAAAGTTCAAATTTATTTATTCCCATCGTTCAAGCTTTAGCACCTTACTACTATTTAGCAGGTTGCTGGTGGATCTCTGGGCTTGTCCCTAACCACTCTCTTTATGGATATGTATCAATATTAGATTCTTTGATTAACAAAATAAAGTTTTTTAAGCGAATGTCAGCACTTTTGGACACTAAAACCTTTATACAGTGTCTAGCATAATGTTCACAAATGCCGACATTTTTGCTATAATATATACGCTCGAATGTAGACGAGATAATGTATTAGACGAATATCAAATACTTACTTGATTTAAGGAGGATTATTTTAATGGCCAAAGAAAACGCTCATAACGGTAAACAAGTCAATGCGACAAGATTAGAATTATTTATCGCTTTACAATACTTATTAGAAAAGTGTCCAGATAAAGAACACACTTCTAAAACTGTCGAACTTCAACAATACGCTGAAGATAAATTTAATGTTCTTTTAGATAGAAGAAGAGTTAATGACATCTTTGATAGTTTAATGGACTTCACCACTAAACATCCTAAGGTCTTTCCATACGTTGTTAAACAAGTGGAAAATAAACCTCGTTATTACATCAGAAAAACTTTATTCAGCAATAAAGAAATTGAATCCATCGCTAAAGCCATTCAAAACGATACCTCTATTTCCACTTCCAAAGCGGAAAAATATGCAGAAGCGTTTTTAAATGTTGCTTGTAATGAAAGTGATAAAGAAAAGATTAGTAAGAAATTAAAGAAAACAGAGATGCGTAGTCTCAGAGTCAGTGACTTTGAAATGGAAGCCAAAGAAAAATATGAATACTTAAGAGATATGCAAATGCGCTTCTATTTCAAGTTTAAAAGACCTGTTAAAAGAACAGACTGCACTGATTATCAAACATTTAAAACTCTTTCTGATTTAGAAAAAGATAAAGAACACGCTGGTATTGTCTTTGAAGTCTACACTATCAAGAAACAAACCGATATCTGTATCTATTTACCAGATATGAAGCAAGCAGTCATCGCTCATATGCAAGATATCGAACTCAATACTTCATTTGCGCCAGTACCACAAATCAATACCGTGAGCTTCTATATCGGTGAAGAAATCACATTAAGTGACTGGGTTAATAACTACTATAAAGGCGCTACTGGACAGACTTATCCAATCAAATTTGCTTTCCCAGCGGGTATTGATAACACTATCTTAAGAAAGCATCTTAAATCATTTGAAACTTTCTTTAATGAACAATTAAGATACGAAATCAAAGAGAGAAAGAAAATTGAAAACTTGCCTGATGGTAAAACCCAAGAAGTTGTTATCAAAGAAGTGTTTGCCACCACTAGACATAACTATGAATCATTTAGAAAATGGTTCTGGGAAAGTGAAAGTAAACCATATGAAACTGTTGTGGTTTTATTCCCATCAGCGTTCAATGACCGTTTATTAGGCCCTATCACTCGTCGTTTCCAAGCTGTCATTGATACCTTTGGTTTCAATAGTGAGCACGGTAAAGCAGAAAGAGAAGTCTTTGAAAAACGAATCGAAGAACTCAAGAAAAAAAAGGAGGCCGAAGCCTCCCAACCTAATTAAAGATTATCTTTCTATCTCGATAGTTAATACAGCACTCTTTATTAAAGAGATCTGTAATATTACCGACGATATAAATATTAGGAATCAAAGATGTCACATTTGCGTTATAACAAACATCAAGTGGGCATCTTTTATTTTTGATAATTATTTCAGTGTGATAAATAGGAGAATGAAGATCCCCTAAAGTTGGATTATAATCATCCACTTCATTAAATGGAGTTAAACCATTAAATACTGATTTACTTCCATATGAGTATTTAGCGCCAGTATCCACTAAATAGAATTTATTGTTATTGATATTAATGATTGGGGCAATTTGCATACCCACCATTGGGCAAGTAATACCATCTATATCGTTAGAAGCAAAGTCAATACGTCCACCTTCTTCATTATCTTTATAAATAGTAAAGCCACTATCACCAAAGACATCTAAGCCTAATAAGCCATCAACTGGATAGCCCACTAACTTGTGGGTCTTTTTGATATCAAAACGATATCCAGGAACGCTTAAAGGAAAGAAATGATTATTTACCTTAACCATATTTAAATCATTTCTAAAAGTGATGGAATATGGATAACCTGTATCAAGGATGTAATGTTTGTTATCGATTTCGACAACATAATGGTTATTTAAGAGTTTATATTTATACATTAGATACCTACCTTACTTGTGATATAAACGAGGAAATATTTATTTAAGATGTTAATTTCTTCTCTTGGGCCATCTCTTTGTTCGTTAAAGACGACACTGAAATCATCATTAGGAACTTTGGAAGGAGAAATAGCACAGACAATTTTATTGAAGACACCAACCTTATATTTATCTGGTACACCTTTAGCTTTGCTATACAAATGATATCTCGCTAAATATTCCCTAAATATGAAAGCGGTTAATCTATTTAAATAGAGGCGTTCTTCATTATCGGCATAAACAATATCTACACTCAATCTAAGAGCGTCATTAAATAGAATGTTTTTACTATGCTTTTTAGAAAGGAATTTATCGTAGTTATAATTTGGATGAAGGGCTTTATTTACGAACAAAGAATCCATAACGGATAAATTAGGGAAGAAGAATTTAACTTTTTCTTCAATTTCTTTTAGAAAGTTAATGGCAAAAGCGATATATGTATTCCATTCTTTTGCTTCAAAGAGTTCTAATTCTTCATTAATCCTTTCTAATTCTTCTTTGGAGTTAGGAAGAGATAAGACTCTTTCTTTAATTCTTTCAAATGTCTCTATCATATCTTTTGTTTCTCCTATAACTGCCCTTACCCTTTTTAGGTCTATAAATATTAGCCCTAGTTGTCTTTTGGACTTCAAAGTGCATCTTATTTGGTAATTTAATTTGATCCACTTTGACTTTGATTACTTCTTTCTTCATAAACCCTCCTCCTTTAATTCACATAGTTCCTTATATACTTTGTTATAAACAAATTGATTAGGCGTGTATTTATAATTAGCGAATACATCAATACCTTTACGAGCGTATCTTTGTAAGATGGCCGCTGCTAGACCAGCGCTTCTAGAGATACCATAGTCGCATTGACAAATAATATCTTTTCCTTCTTTAACTTTTTGATGCACGTATTTAGCGATTTCTTTAGCTTCAGGAAGAATAGAATCATAATGTTCTTTAACTGTGGTATATGGCCTAATGTCATAAAATACGACTTTAAAGACATCTGTTCCTTTAGGAAAATCTAAGAATTCATCTTCTTCATCCGCAAATGACACTATCGCGGTATTTTTAGGTAGTTCATTTTTCTCCATCATTCGATATAGATGCGCTTTAGATAATATTGATATTTTCATTAGATTCTCCTTTATAAAGGGATATAGATAAACCGTACCATCTATATCAATTTGGTTTTCATTAGTGAGTATAAATCAAGGAATAGAAAGGAATAACTTCTCATAAATCAAGTGATGTTTTCCTCATCGCTTTACAAACTCACACAATAAGCAATTTAGCAAATTAACTGCTGCGTTTAAGCATATAACCAAACAACCATTATCCGCGTAATCTGTTCGTTCCAAAAGGTTGATCCGCATGCTTAGCAAGGCACTAGATGTGCGTTGATTTATAAATTACTAATCGGATTATTTTTAATACTCTATTTTGGAGTTGAGATTTGTTCTATCAACCGCTACTTGTAGAGCATTGTATTCTTCTTGTGTTTCTTTTAAGACTCTTCTAGCTTCTTCCTCATCGAAACAAGCTTTGCTTAATTGTTCGCTGTTATAGCGTACGTTTGCATACCTGCCTCTTTTGACGAATGCAGAGAGCATTCTAATTTCGCCTTTGAGTTGTGATAATCTCACAAGACCTTCGCTGACTGTGAAGTCATAGCCATCAACAAGTGTTCGATTGTTGAATGCGGACAAGACGTTTTTAATTTGTCTTTCTTCTTGATGCAATTCTTTGACTCTTTTTCTGTTGGCCACAAAGTCATAACCACTTTCATACATTGGGGAATATTCCTTTTCCCCTTCGTTTTTGACAAGTGGGACATACGATTTCTCCATATCATTATTATGGATATCGCTAATCTCTTCTGAGATTGCTTTGAGTCTTTTCATTAATTCGGTTGCACTTTTACGCATACATATACCTCCTTATTACTATTTCTAACGCGTCTTTCGCGTTCTTTGGCTTTGCCTTGTTGGCCGCGATAATTTCTCTACGGATAGAGAGATCCCAACCAAGATAGTCGCATGCTGAAAGGTAAGATAAGCCTAAGTTACCGAGCTCTTCGGCGTGTTTGGCGAACAATTTGGCTTCTTCTTTGTTCGCCCATCTCATTTGTTTACTGATAGGTTTCTCCTTAACGGCAAATATATTAATGGCACAAAAAAGGTATCCCGTCATAAAGGACACAAATTTGTGCATATCTAACGACATTTTTATTTAAATATCTTTGTCATTTTCTTCTGTTAATTCATGAAGAATTTGCATGATTAAATCTCTTTCTTGTTTTAATCTAATGCCTTCTCTAATGAGAAGAACTAGAGCCACGATACAAACAACGGCTAACAAAAGAAGGGCAATACTTGCGATCGCCCTAGCCATTACTTTTCACTTCCTTATCTTTCTTCTTGTGTTCACCGAGATACTTGCCCTCGTTTTTCTCGGTGACGATTTCAAACTCACCCGTCTCAGTATCCGTGAGGATGATTGGGTAGTCCACGTAAATATCACAAGCCGCACTGGACTTGATCGCTTTTACGATTCTTTCCTTAGGACTTTGTCCTTCGGTAGAGAGCAAGCTACCAATCGCTTGATCAGAGCCACTACCGATGGCGACATAGTCTTCGACTTCGATAACACTCTTATCTTGACCAATACAGTAAAGTTGGTCTTGATAAGCGAAAAGGAAGCTCGATTCAAGACAATCAGTCTTTTCCCCGTCCTTAAGGAAGTTATATCTCGCTAGTTCACTAACGATGTCTGGGACAACTTTCTTGACCACGAAGTCAAAACTGATGTGCTCTTTATAAATGTTATATTCTGTCACTAAGTCAGGCATAAGTCTAATGACGTTAGCGTCTCTAAACATACCTACTTGGGCCATAAGGCAATGCGGAGCGCCGATGACTCTCCACACCTTGTAGTTATTTTCGTTCTTTAATGTTGTTCTTGTGCCACCTCTTGTAACTTGGGAATCCGCACCGATGTAAACTTTACCATTTTCTTTAACTGCTACTACCACGCTCATACATTTCTCCTTTATTAATTACTCTGCGTTTATGATGTTAGTGTGACCTAAATACTGGTCACTAACGGCCAATAGGTCACACTCTTTTATCTCTGATAACGTATCGACTGAGATGTCGTCTGAATCGTTAAGTCGTCTTGCTTGAAGCTTGATTATATCTTCAAACAAATTACGAACTGAACGCCCATTTCCACTCAAATTGTCGATACTCTTGAACATTTCCCTGACTCTCTTTTTAGCCTCTTTATTGAGGTGATAGTCATTATCCTTAACTAAGGACATGAAAATATCCAACAGTTCCTCGTTAGAGTAGTCATCAAACGATATGATGGTCTTAAAACGGGAACTTAATCCAGGATTAGCATCGAGGAAATCCTGCATCTCGTCTTTATAACCCGCTACGATGACCACTAAATCATTACGATGGTCCTCTAAGAGTTTGGTTAACGTATCAAGCGCTTCATATCCATATTCATCGTTATCGTTACGACATATGGCATATGCTTCATCGATGAATAAGACTCCACCGATAGCGCTCTCCACCACCTTCTTAGTCTTCTGAGCGGTTTGACCAGCATAAGAAGCTACTAAACCACTACGGTCGACTTCGACAAGTTTATTCGTTGGTATCACACCTAAAACCTTATAAATATCAGCAAGCATACGTGCTACGCTAGTCTTACCAGTTCCAGGATTACCAACAAACACTAAGTGTCTGGTAGTTTGAGGAACTTTAAGCCTAAACGCTTTACGTAACTTATTGACATTGATTTCACAAACCATGTCATTAATTTGCTCTTTGATACGAGATAAGCCGATCATATGATTAAGCTCATCAAGGTATGGTTTTAAGAGAGCATCCACTCGTTTCTTATCACTAGCAACGTAATGAACAGTGAATTGGTCCATTAATTTATCGTCGTTAAGGATAAGATGGCGATACATGATGGAATATGTGGTAAAGGTTTTGATCTCTTCACCAAACTTGCATTTGATGAATTCATCATCCTCAATGTCCACGATTACACCATTACCATAGTCACGATGGTAAACGCTTTGGTTAATAAGTTTCTTTAAATCAAATTCCATATTTACCTCCTCTGTCAGATGGGTATCCTAAAAACGATATTTTATATTTTTTCTAAAAGAAAAAACAAAAACAGCCATTTTCGGCGGCTTTTGCTTAATTTTGTTAAATATTGTTACTTGATATCGATGTGATAGATATGAGCATCAGCTTCAACACCAAGTAATCTTCTTAACGCTTCAATATAGGCATCTAATTGAGTAGCATATAGGTTTTCTAAATTATCATCACTAGCGTTGGTCTTATAGTCGATAATGTGGTATTTGTCATTCTTGATATAGATAAGGTCGATGGAGCCTTGCCAGATCTCATTATCTTTTTTAAAGGAATAAGGACATTCACATATTGTTTCTAAATCTTTTAATTCTTTTAATAAGTCTTGAGGAACATTATTCTTTTGCGGATAGCCACCACTTGTCATCGTGTCATAGACATTATTTAAAAGAGTTTCATACGTAGAACCTTTTTCTAAATAATATTCATTTAAGATAGAGTTAATAAGTGACTCTTTAGTAATGTTGCCTTTAGAATTAACGAGTTTTTCCATTAATCTATGAACGAGTGTGCCTTTTACTGTGCTGTCGTTGCCTTCAGAAGACTCGAAAGCATCCAAATCATCTAAATCATCAGCGGAATCGTTTTTGCTTACTAAATGAGCTTGTTTACTTGGACTCATTTCAACATATGTTGGATTTGAATTGAAAGATTCTGGTTCATTAGAAGCGAATTCATCTTGCGTATCAAAGCCAATATCAGATAAATCAGAATGAGGAATATCTTTTAATTCACTTGGTCTAATATAGTTCCAAACACTATTGGCTTGGCTTTTTGGAGGAATAGCGAGAACGTTTCTCGCTCTTGTCACAGCGACATAGCCTAAACGCTTTTCTTCTTCCTCTTTTTTACCCTTAGCTAATGCCTCTTGACTAGCGTATAAGTTACCAGCCTCAATGTCATAGAGTTTTTGATTATTGTATTCGTATTCTGATGTTCTAAAGATATAAGCTTGGCCTGTTTGATAATCACTATCGCTTATTTCTTTTCTTCCACTAGCAGAAACGCTTTCATATAAGATAACAACTGGTCTTTCTAATCCTTTTACTTTGTGGACATTAGCTAAAAAGATAGCGTCTGGCTTATTTTTCAGATTAGCGCATCTTTCTAATGGCGTTTGAACAAATTCTTTTAAGAAATCAAAAGCGCTTCTCATATCAGAGATAACTTTAGAGTTATACGCTTCTTTTAATTTCTCAAACGTGAACATTAAATATTCATAGTTAGAAGAATTAACTAGTTCATAAAGAACCATTTGTTTCATTAAGATATCAAACACCATGACTGGATTTTCAATATTCTTAAGTGATTCAATACCTAACAATAAGTTCTTTTGATCTGAATTAGGTAAATCATCAACGGATGAGATATACGCTAAATCATTAGGAACAATTGTAAATAAAGGCGAAGAAAGAACATTAGTTAATGCTCCTGGTTCATCAACAATATAGGCAAATAAGGCATATATCGTTTGAATAATATCATTATCGCTTATATCGAATTTACCTTCACAATACGCAGGAATATGTTCTTGCATCAATTCTTTTAATATTATTTGATGTTTGGTCTTTGACCAAGTCAAAAGCATAATGTCTTTATATTCGATGAGTCTTTTACCGAATG
>JAEEGL014748525.1_pt1 | contig 20533 bp, 14 predicted proteins | sample 9134231 | NCBI WGS metagenome assembly JAEEGL01 (sample SAMN16246548, study PRJNA631951) | gut metagenome | biome: gut microbiome; feature: rumen; material: fiber-attached | host: Bos | place: Iran: Karaj | collected 2018-10
CTTCATCTGCTCAGCCTGGGACTCATCCTGGGTCTTGATCTTGCTCTGCATCTCCTCCAGATCCTCGGCAAACTGTACCACGATCTCCAGGATCTTTTCAGAGGATACCTTGGTATCGTTGGCAAGATTTCGCATCTCTTCCGCTACCACTGCAAAGCCCTTACCCAGCTCGCCGCTTCTGGCAGCCTCAATGGATGCATTCAAAGCCAGCATATTGGTCTTGCTGGAAATCTTCTGAATATCCTTGGCAAAGCCCTGGATCTCATTGACATGACTTGTGATCTTTCCGGTGGATTCCTTAATGGCGTCTCCGCTTCGTTTGATCTCTTCGCTGTCACGGTTCATGCCGTCGATGTCCCTTCGTACCCCATCTACCGCATCCAGAAGCTGCTTTGCCGAAGCATCACCCATGATCATATCCATTTGCATTTCATCGCTCATAACCTTATAACCTCCCGCTCATAGTCTGCACGCATTTTTACCCCATATGCGCTTACTGTTTCATTATATAATGGGAAGACGGAAAAAACAACCGATCCCGGAATTGTATTTTTTGGAAAACACAGAATTTTCAAACTATTTTCAATGTACTTTCATGAATTCTGTGGTATTATGAAGCGGTCAAATACAACCGAATTGAGAGGAGACTGTTATGAAAAAGAGAAAAATACTGGCTCTGCTTCTGATCTCAGCCCTCAGCATTTCCCTTTTGGGAGGCTGCGGCAATAAGAAAGTAACCCCGGAAGATATTAAGGATACCGAGGTGACCGAGGATGATCTGGAAGCGGATCTGGCTGAAGAAGGCGATATCGTTATCGGAGAGGATTCCATCGGCGGATCTTCAGACAGTGAGGATGAAGAAGACGAAGACGACGAGGATCTGGAGGATGAGGAGTATGTTCCCGATCCCAGCCTGCATACCGACAGCAAGGTTTTCGATGAGAAGAACAACGTCACCTTCAACTTCGAGGCACAGAAGACCGATGTAGCGGAGCTTCCCGAAAGTGCTGAGATGAAGGAGAAGGACGGAGATCTGGACAACGCCAGATGGGAAGCCCTTTTGATCTACTATGAAGGAGATGAGGCCGATGCCAAAGAAGAGATGGAAGAGCTTCGCCAGGCAGATCCTATCTCTGCTGATCTTCTGAAAAAGATCGAGCCCTACTATTCCAACCTGGCTCCCTATCTTGCACAGGCACAGATCAAGCACTATGATATGACAAAGCCCTACTATGTAGATGAAGAAGAGATCGACTTTGATATGTACACCGATAACTACACCACCTTCTTTCTTACCATCTACTTAAATGAGGACGGCAGCATTTCCGAGTTCGAACTTCTGGAAGAGAGTGAATACACTGAAGAAGATGATTCCGAGGATGCAGACGACGACGGCGAAGTTTTAGAGTTTGACGATTTCGGTGATGATGATGAAGTCATTGAGATTGGCGGCGACGATGAGGATGAAGAATAAACCGCAAAAATCCCGCGTATCCCATATCGTAAAAGCCCCGGCTTTTTAGCCGGGGCTTTTCGTATTTCAGTCTTCTTTCAGTTTTCGAAGCTCCGAGACTCCCAAAGGGATGGACAGACACAGGGATAATACATCCGCCACCGCCTGGGCGATCTCCACGCCAAACAGGCCAAACAGCTGAGGCAGCAAAAGGATCATGGGTACAAAGAAGATCCCGTTCCTGGCTGAAGCGGTAATGGATGCCTTGACGCCCTTTCCCATGGACTGGAGCATCATATTCACCATGGTGGTGGTTGCAAGAAGAGGCATGGTCATGGCCTGTGCCCGAAGGGCCACCTTTCCCACCGCTACCACCTCGGGATCCGGACGAAACCAGGCAATGATGGAGGGGGCAAAGCAAAAGCTGGCCGCCGATAAGCAAAACAGAAAGATGGTTCCGTAGCGGACACAGAAGAAAAATCCCTCCCGTACCCGGCTTTTAAGACCAGCTCCGTAGTTGTAGGAGCAAACAGGCTGAAAGCCCTGTCCGAAGCCGATCATGGCCGAGGCCATCATCATAAGCACCCTGGTGGTAACCGACATTCCCGCAATGGCTGCATCTTTGCCGAAGGATCCTGCCATGTGATTTAACAAAAGGGTTGCAATGGCTGCCAGGCCCTGTCGAAACAGGGACGGAATGCCTCCGTTGATGATCTCCTTGATGAAATGTCCGTTCAGATGCACATTGGATAGCTTCAATCGGATGTTCTGCCCCTTGGAGGAGCCTATGAGCAGCACGCAGAAGCTGATGAGCTGTCCGGATACGGTAGCCACAGCCGCTCCCGCCGTTCCCATATGAAAGCCCAGGATCAAAAGAGGATCCAAAATGATATTCACAACCGCCCCGCACATAAGGCCGATCATGGCATAGACGGCACTTCCCTGAAACCGCAGCTGGTTATTGATAACAAACTGCCCCATCATAAAGGGGGCTCCCAGCAAAATGATCCGCATATACACCATGGTATCCTGTATGGTGGTTTCCGTGGCGCCTATGGCTGCTGCCAAAGGATGGGCAAACACATTTCCGAAAACTGCCACCACACATCCCAGGATCAGTGCCATGGCAAAGCCTGTAGCCGCCACTTCATTGGCTTCCTGATGGTTTCCCGCTCCCAGCATTCTGGATAGGTAGTTTCCCGATCCGTGACCGCAGAAAAAGCCGATGGCCTGGATCAGCGCCATGACCGAAAACACCAGTCCCACGGCTGCTGTAGCCTGGGTGGAGATCCTTCCCACGAAATAAGTATCCGCGGAATTATAGATCCCCGTTACCAGCATGCTGATAATGGTAGGAATGGAAAGCGATATGATCAGCTTCGGTACCGGAGTCTTGGTTAAAAACTCCCTCCGATCCGGCTTTTCTTTTTTCCTGTTCTGACTCATTTCCCCTTACGTCTCCGTTTGTAGTTCATTTCCCCTCAAACTGCCTGCCCGGCCTTTGCTTATGAAAGCCCGGCAAGTGCTCTATACATCTCTTCCCTTCTGTCCCTGAAAAGCCCCCAGGAGATCCTTTTTTCCGCAATTTCCGAAAGATCATAGGTATGGGCCAAGATCTCTTCACTCTCCCTGGTGGCCTGCTCTACCAGTTTCCCCGTCTCGTCCGTCATAAAAGAAGTTCCATAGAAGGAAAGAGAGGATTTCTGTCCGCCGTTTTCCTCACAGGGGGTGACGGATTCGATTCCTATGCGGTTGGCCGCCGCTACGGGAATGATATTGGCGGCTGCATGTCCCTGCATCACCCGCATCCAATGTCCCGCACTATCTACGGACAGAATGGGCTCGCTGCCGATGGCTGTGGGATAGAGCAAAATCTCTGCTCCCATGAGGGCCATGGCCCTTGCTGCCTCCGGGAACCACTGATCCCAGCAGATCCCTACGCCGATGTTTCCAAAGGTGGTTTCCCAAACCTTGAATCCGGTATTGCCCGGGGTAAAGTAGAATTTCTCCTGATAATAATGATCATCCGGAATATGAGTTTTTCGATAGACTCCCATAAGGCCTTTTTCCGGATCCAATATGGCAATGCTGTTGTACAGAACCTGTCCGTCTCTTTCATAGAAGCTGATGGGAAGCACCACACCCAGCTCCTTTGTGATAGGAAGAAAATGCTTTACGGCGTCGTTTTCCTCCGTGGGCTTTGCATAGTCGTAAAAGTCGTAGCGTCTCTGCTGACAGAAATACTCCCTCTCAAAGAGCTCCGGAAGTAAGATAACATTCGCTTTCTTTTCTTCTGCCGCCTGTCTTACCAGCTTCTCTGCTTTCTGCAGGTTCTCTTCCACCGTGCCCTTGCACTGCATCTGAATGGTTGCAACTGTTATTTTTGCCATATATCTTTCCTCACTTCCCTTCATCCTCCTGGGGAGGATTCCGCTCTTTTAGTTTGCATAATTTCTTATCTCTCTGCCGGGATCTGCTGGGTGATGCAGTGAATGTTGCCGCCACCTATGAGGATCTCCATGGCATCGATGGGAAATACCTTTCTCCCTGCAAAGCACTGCTGCAGAACGGAAAGGGCCTTGGCATCATTCTCATCTCCGAACTGGGGCACCAGAATGCCGGCATTGCAGATATAGAAGTTTACATAACTAGCCGCCAGTCGTTCTCCCACCTCCCGGTTTGCTTCTCCCGGTGCAAAGGTCAGTCCCTGCAGGTGCTCCTCTTTAATCAATACCGGGTGTTTTGGAATCGGCAGCTTATGGATCACAAGGGCTCTTCCCTTAGCGTCCCGCTCCCTTTGCAATACCTCAAAGGTTTCCTGTGACAAAGCATACTGGGGATCGCTCTCATCCTCGCTCCAGGCCAGTACCACCTCTCCGGGTTTCGTAAAAGCACACATGTTATCTACGTGCTCATTGGTTTCATCCAGATAAATCCCCCTGGGCAGCCAGATCACCTTTTCAGCTCCCAGATAGGCCTTCAGGGTTTCTTCGATGTCTCCCTTTGACATGGAGGGATTGCGCCCCGGACTTAAGAGACAGCTTTCGGTTACCAGCACCGTTCCCTCTCCGTCGCTGTGGATGGAGCCTCCCTCCAATACGAAGGGATAAGCATCGTAGCACTCCAGTCCCAGCTCCTCGCAGATCCGCTCAGCAGCCATATCATCCTCGATATAGTCCTGATACAGGCCATCCACCTCTCCGCCCCAGGCATTGAAGCACCAGCTGATCCCCCGGACAACGCCTCCTCTTTTCACAAAGGTAGGGCCTATATCCCTGGCCCAGGCGTCATTGGTTTCCACCTCCAGTACCCGGATGTTTCCTGCCGTGGCAAAGCGGCTCTTTACTTCTTCGAACTGCTCAAAGCCTGCCAGCAGATAGACCTTTTCCTCCCGGGCGATAATGCAGGCAATCTCGGAAAAGACCTCCTGGGCCCATTTTCCGCCCTCTCTCCAGGATCCTTCCCGGACGGGCCAGATCAGAATGGTTCCCTGATGGGGTTCATACTCCCCGGGCATATGAAAGCCGTCTTTGCTAGGCTGTGATTGCAAAAGCTTCACGATAATCTCTCCTTAAAATCCTCATAGGAAAAGCGTTTTACCAGCTCCGCTTCTCCATTTTCCCGCAAATACCAGATGTCCGGAAGTGGCATCCCGTTAAAGGTATTGTTCTTAACCATGGAATAGATGGCCATATCCTCAAAGACCAGTCTGTCTCCCACCTCGGGCATAGACGGGAACAGGTAATCTCCCGTAATATCCCCTGCAAGGCAGGTTCTGGAAGAGACGCGGCACAAGATGCCCGCCTGCTCCTTCTTCGATTCTGCGATCTTTGCTCCCCTGAGAGGCGGGGTATAGGGCATCTCCAGCACATCCGGCATATGGCAGGCCGCAGATGCATCCGTGATCAGAATGGGGCGGCCGTTTTTCACAATATCCATAACCTGACACACCAGATATCCGGCATTCAGCGCCACTGCCTCTCCCGGCTCCAGATAGACCTCCACCTTGTAGGTCTCCTTCATCCTTTGGATCTCGCTGATCAAAAGGTCTCTGTCATAATCCTCTCTTGTAATATGATGTCCGCCACCCATATTCAGCCATTTGATCTGGTCAAGGGCCAATAGATCCCCGAACCGCTCTTCCACCGCTGCCAGGGTCTTTTGCAAAGCGTCGGCGTTTTGCTCGCACAGGGTATGAAAATGCAGCCCCGAAACCTTAGGATAAGTCTTGGCAAAGGCCTCTGCCACCGAAAGGTTTGTCCCGCAGGCTTTAAAAAGAGCCTGCTCAAGGGTCTCTCTCCTGACACCCAGCCGTGAATAAGCCCCACAGGGATCATAGATCCCATGCTCCTGGGTGGAGCATTCCGGATTGATCCGAAGGCCGATCTCCTTCGTTAAGTTTACATAATGTTCGTTAAGCTGCGTCAGGGAATTGAAAATGATGTGATCGCAAAGGCTGTCAAGTTCCCTGATCTCCTCCTTCGTATAAGCAGGGGCAAAGACATGGTTTTCCTTGCCCATTTCCTGAGCTCCCAGCCTTGCTTCAAAAAGGCCGCTTGCAGTTGCTCCCGCAAGATAGCTGCCGATGAGGGGATAGGTCACAAAGCTGCTGAAGGCTTTTTGTGCCAATAAAATCCGGCAGCCGGCTTTTTTCTGCACGTCTGCCAGGATCTCTAAATTGCTTTTCAGTTTTGCCTCGTCTATGACATAGGACGGGGTCGGGATGGTATCAAACTTCATCTTCATTCTCACGGTACCAATACCGGATTCTCATCTACCTTCCAGGGCAGCCCCCACTTATTCAGGGCTTCCATGTAAGGATCCGGATCAAACTCATCTGTGGTAAAGACCCCGGGCTTTTTCCACTGTCCTGTCAAAACCAGCATGGCGCCGATCATGGCAGGTACTCCCGTGGTATAGGAGATCGCCTGGCTTTCCACCTCTTTGTAGCACTCCTGATGGTCGCATACATTGTAGATGTACAGGGTTTTCTCTTTTCCGTCCTTCTTACCGGTAAAGATGCAGCCGATGTTGGTCTTACCCACGGTTCTGGGTCCCAAAGATGCAGGATCCGGTAACAGCTCCTTTAGGAACTGAATGGGTACGATCTGCTGTCCCTGGAAATTCACCGGGGTGGTGGAGAGCATGCCCACGTTCTCCAGGCACTTCATATGGGTCAGATAGCTCTGTCCGAAGGTCATAAAGAAGCGGATCCGCTTAACCTCCGGCATATTTCTGCCAAGGGCCTCGATCTCCTCGTGATGGAGCAGATACATATCCTTTTTGCCTACTCCCTCAAAGTCGTACTCCCTGTGAATGCTCATGGCCGGGATCTCCACCCATTTGCCGTCTTCCATGTAGGAGCCGGGAGCGGATACTTCCCTTAAATTGATCTCGGGATTGAAGTTGGTGGCGAAGGGATAGCCGTGGTCTCCGCCGTTACAGTCCAGAATATCAATGGTATCAATGGTATCGAAATAATGCTTTTTGGCATAGGCGGCAAATACAGAGGTAACGCCGGGATCAAAGCCTGTTCCCAGAAGGGCTGTCAGGCCTGCTTCCTTGAACCGATCCTCATAAGCCCACTGCCAGGAATAATCAAAGTAAGCGGAAAAGCCTTTTTCCTTACATCTTGCCTCGTAGATGCTCCGCCACTGGGGATCATCCGTATCCTCCGGCTCGTAGTTGGCCGTATCGATATAATCCACTCCCGCTGCCAGACAGGCATCCATAATGGTAAGATCCTGATAGGGAAGGGCCAGGTTCAAAACCGCATCCACGCCGTGCTTTTTGATAAGGGCCTCTACCTGATCCGCATGGTCTGCATCCACCTGCTCCGTTGTAATCTTTGTGCCGTATTTTTTCGTCAGCTTTTCTGCCAGATCATCGCACTTTTTCTTGGTGCGGCTGACCAGTACCAGCTCCTCAAAAACCTCACTGTTCTGACAGCATTTATGGATGGCAACGCTTGCAACACCGCCGCATCCGATGATCATCAGTTTTCTCTTTTTTTCGCTCATAACGCCCTCCCGTTAATCCTTTTTATCCTTGCCTTTTTTCCGGCCTTCTTCCTCTTCCAGAAGATCCTCCACGTACTTGGGCAGCATAAAGGCTCCGTAGTGAAGGTTGGTGGTATAATACCAGGTTTTCAGCCCTCTTTCCTTCCACCTTGCCGCATCAAAATCATTCAGCGGATGGTACTTTTTGGAGGCGAAGCCGAACATCCAAAGTCCTGCGGGGCAGGTGGGAATACTGGCCTGATACACTCTGCTGATGGGAAAGCTTTTAAACACCTTACGGTGCATCTTTCGAAAAGAAGCTTCATCCTCATCGTAAAAGGGGCTGCCGTGCTGATACACCATAATGCCGTCTTCGTGCAGGGCCCGGTTACAGTTGCCGTAAAACTCCTTGGTAAAAAGTCCCTCCGTATGGCCTGAGGGGTCCGTGGAATCGTTGATGATAAGATCATACTTATCCACGCACCGTCTTAAAAACCGAAGACCGTCCTGGTTGATGATCTTTACCCTGGGGTCATCAAAGCCTTTGGCGGTTTCCGGGAAAAATTCCCTGCTGACGGAGATAAACATTTCATCCGGCTCCACCACGTCAATGCGTTCGATCTCCGGATAGTCGATGCAGCATCTGGCTACGCCGCCGTCACCACCACCGATGATCAGTACGTCCTTCACATGGGGATGCACCGCCATGGGTACATGCACGATCATCTCATTATAGACAAACTCATCCGCCTCGGAGAAAATGATCTCTCCGTCAAGGACGATCATCTTTCCGAATTCCTGGGACTGAAATACATCGATCCTCTGGTATTCACTTTTTCCGCTGAACAGCTGTTTATCTACGCGGACGCTGGTTTTCACATTGTCCGTATCCATCTGGGAAAACCAGATGTCCATTCCCCGACTCTTATCCTGAGACATTTTCGTTCCTTCCTTTTGGTTACTTACGCATATACATTGAAGATTGTACCACGATGATATCCGAAATTCAATGTAAATGCGTCCCCTGACGCAGAAAGGTCTTCTTGCAATCGCATGGGAAATTTGATACCATTTTACCTAAGGAGGTATGGGAGTTATGCTTACTTTTTGGGGTCGGGGATCTGCCTTTCGTGCAGAGAATAACAGTGCTTTCTTCGTAGACGGGAACAATCTGATCCTGTTGGATTTCCCCATGTCATCCCTTCATAAGCTGATTCAGGCCGATCCCTTCCGAAGCGGAGATCCCTTCAGCGCCATCAAGCAGGTCTATGTGCTGGTGACCCATACCCACAGTGACCACATCGGCGGTATTCCCATGCTGATCCATTATGCCTATTATGTCCGGGGTAAGCTCCCCGTTACGGTGGTAGCACCCTCCTTAGAAGTGGCAGAGGACCTTCGCTTTTTCATTGATCGCCTGGAAGGGTGCGAGGCGGAGGCCTACGAGATCATCACCGCAGATCAGCTTTCTTCCTGGATCTCTCACGTTATTCCCACCACCCATACTCCCCAGCTTGCGGGACGCTGCTTTGGCTATCATCTGACGGTGAATGGAAAAAATGTGATCTACACCGGAGATACCAATACCTTAGAGCCCTTTACCCCCTATCTGACAAAAGGCAGCTATCTCTATACGGAGGTGGCCTGCGGGAAATCTCCCGTGCATCTGTCTTTGGAAGATTCCTTGGAGGAACTGAACAAGCTGGCTGCCAAGGGGATTTACGTCTATTTGATGCATTTGGATGAGGAGGAAAAAATCCTGAAGGCCATACAGGGCACGCAGCTTTTGCCTGCCCCCCTCTATCCCATGCCGGCAGGCAAACAATAAACTTCGAATCTTCACACCCCCTCGGGGTGATACAACTATACAAAGGGAGGCAAAATCTATGAATTCTGAACAGCTATTATCCGAGATCTTTACCATCTCAGACAACCTGTACCGGGACATGAGCCTGGCAGGCACCATCGACCATATGAAGATCTTTTCTCACTTAACGGATCTGGGAAGGATCTTAACGGAGTCCGACCGGGCCAGCTTCTGGAAATGGGACAAGCTCTCCCACACCCTTTGGACCATCACTGCTACGGGTGCCGGCAAGATCACCATCCCGGATACCACGGGCCTTGTGGGAAAATCTCTGCAGGAAGGCAAGGTTATCGTTACCAACGATCCCTACAATAACCCCTATTTCAATTCCGATGTGGATAAACAGACGGGCTATGTCACCAAATCCATTCTGGTGATGCCCGTAGCCAATGTAAAGGGCGAATACATCGGCGCCTACCAGGTCATTAACAAACTGACAGGAGACGGCACCTATGACGAGACAGAGGATTGCCGCAGACTTTCCCTGGCAGCCATGATCTGTGGCCTGACCCTGGAGTCCGACGTCTTTTTGGAGGAGTCCCATACCGACAAGCTGACTACCCTCAGAAACCGCATGGGCTTTTTCCACGACTTTGAAAAGACCTACAATGCCATCATTGCAGATCCTTCCAGACAGATCTCCCTGTTTATCTGTGATATTGATAAGTTCAAACGGGTGAATGATACCTACGGACACAACATAGGTGATGAGGTGTTAAAGCATGTGGCCTCCATTCTGAAGGACCATCTGGCCCCCGGCAGCGGCGTTTACCGCTGGGGAGGCGAAGAATTTATTATGATCATGCCGGATGCGGATATGGAAACCTGCCGCCTGAAGGCAGAAGAGATCCGGCAGTTTGTAGAAGCAAATGATTGCGTCACCAGCACTGTCACCGTTCACCACACCATGAGCTTCGGAGTTACCTCCTTTGATCCTGCAAACTCCATTGAGGATAACATCAAGGTGGCGGATGACAAGCTGTATCAGGCAAAGGAATCAGGTCGTAACCGGGTGATCTGCTAAGGATGCAGCCGAATTCCGATCCACGGAAGTGACCTCATAGACCATAACTCCGTTGCTTTTTCCTTTCAGAGGGATCCGGCCGATCTCATTGACCGTGATCCGATCTTTCAGTCTTTCATAAAGGACATCACTGATGAGAACCTGTCCTTTTTTGGCGTTGGCCTCTAAGCGGGCGGAAGTGTTGACGGTGTCTCCGATGGCCGTAAAGTCCATACGGAACTCACAGCCGACATTTCCGACCACGGCACGGCCGCAGTGGACGCCCACGCCGAAGCCCACACTTCTTCCGTATTTTTCCAAAAGCACTTTTTCCAGTTCTTCTCCGCCCTTCACGATATCCATAGCTGCGCAGACTGCCCTAAATTCATAGTCATCCAGATCAAAGGGAGAATTAAACACTGCCATAGTGGCGTCTCCCACAAACTTATCCAGAGTTCCGCCGTTGTCAAAAATGGATTTGGTGGTAAGGGCCAGATACTCATTTAGGATCTCCACCACCCGCTCCGGCTCCAGGGCCTCCGACATGGTGGTAAAGCCTCTGATATCCACAAATAAAACCGCAATATCCCGGTTCTCTCCTCCCAGCTTGATCTCAAAATCACCCTTCTTGGCAATCTCTTCCACGATCTGAGGGGCCACGTATTTCTGGAAGGCCTTTAATACCTTACGCTTCCTCGACACCTCCTCCAGATAATGACGCACCAGGGAATAAATGTAAAAGAGCACCCCTGCCAGTGGCAGATAGAGCATGCTGAAGGCATAGCCCTTTTCGTTAAGGAGCATATTGATCCCCGCCTGAGCTGCTATAACTACCACCAGGATCACAAGGGAGATCCTGGGTCCGAGACGCCGGAACAAAAACATCAAAAGCATGCCTACAAGAGCCGTAAGCAGAGCATAGAGATAGGGATTACCATTAATGGAAAAACGCCCGTCCAGGTAGGACTGCAGAATATTGGCGTGGATCTCCACCCCGTACATCTGGCTGCTGCCGCCGTTGGGCACCCGGAAGTTATCCTGCATTCCCGGTGCATAGGCTCCGATGAGTACGATGCTGCCTCCGAAGGCTCTGGCATCGATCCTGCCCTCTAACACATCCGCCATGGAGACCTGCTCGAAATCTCCCGGTTTTCCGGAATAGTTAATAAGGGTTCTGCCGGATTTGTCACTGGGAATGGTTGCCGGGGTAAAGCCCGCTTTTTTTGCATACTCTTCATAAAGCAGACGGGAAAAGATCTCGTGCTGCTCTCCCTCTACGGTTTCTCCGGGAAGGATCCTTCTTACTATGCCGTCCGAGTCCTCTGCCACGTTGCTGTATCCCACTTTGGCTGCATTTCGCAGCGTTTCGTAGGGCAGGGATACGGACTCCACAGGTGCATAGAGGATGCCGTCTGCATTCCGCTGGGTTTTCTTACTGTGGATCAGCTGCTCTACCACCACCACGTTGCCGCTTTGGGCCACAGCGTCGGCAAAGGCCTCATCTCCTTCATCCACCTGTCCGGAAAACACAATATCGAAGCCGATGACAGCGGGCTTTGTCTCATCACTTTGATTCAGCACCGCCAGAAGATCCGCATAGCGGCTTCTGGACCAGGTATGCATGGGTCCGTACTCATCCAGGGTAGTTTCATCGATGCCGATGATCTTAATCCGGTTACTGATTCCCCTGGGGATCTGGTACAGACGATCCCTGAAAAGATAGTCCAGATCACCGGCGATGTTTGTGATGGTGAAAAGAAATACCAGCAGCCCCGCTGCCAGTATTTCTATGAGTGCTATTCCTGTTTTCTGTTTTTGTTTCATATGCTTCTCTTTTGCTCTCTATCAGTTTACATAACTTATATAAATCTCACTGCTGCGTGAAGGTATATTCTCCGTCGGATCTTACATAAACAGAGCATCCTCCGTTATATACGGTGGAGTCTCCGGAGATCTTCCAGGTTCCGGCTTCCAGCTTATAGGCCTTACCCTTTTTCAGCTTGATCTTTTTGCCCTTGGGTACCACGCCCTTTTGTTCCCAGGAGGAGATCAGGGTGAATTTCGTCTCAAATTCATTGCCTGCCTTGTCTTTGGCTTTTACGGTAAAGGTCTGCTCTCCCCCTGCAGGTTCCAGGGTTTCGGTAGCCGTTTTGCCGCTGATCTTAATACTTCTTCCGCCGATCAAAACCTCATCCAGATGATTGTCATAGAGCACCAGCTTCAGGGAATCTGCATAGATGGTCTGTCCCTTTTTGATCTCTAGCTCTCTGCCCTCGTCAGTTGTAGCCTGTTTGATAAATGGCTCCTTTTTATCAATGAGAATGGTTTCCCTGATCTTCACCGCGGCGGTAAGGGCTCCGTCCTCTTTCCGCTTCAGATAAACCTTGGTCAGGTCCTTATCCCATTTCAGCTTGCTTTCCCAGGTGCCGGATACATCGTCCTGAGAGATCAAAAAGCCTTCCGGTGCCTTGATATAAACGTTGCTGGTATAGTAATTGTTATCCCCCCTGGTTCCGGATATCTCATAAGCGGGATCCGGCTTTTTCAGATAGCTGATGGTGTATTTGGCCTCACAGGTAACGGCATCATAGGTATCCGTTGCCGGAATGGTAGCCCGCACCACATAGTTACCGGGCAAAATCGGACGAACCACGGTAAAGACAGCTCCTTCTGTATCCTGCTGCTTGTAGGTGTAGGAAACATTCTTTGCGCCGTCAGAAGCGGTGGAAAGGCTGGGCTCATAATCGGTTCCCGCATAAACATCCTTCTGGGTCAGGGATCCGGTAGCCACCTTTCTCTTGATGGAAAAGACAGCTTCTGCGCCGGATGCCTCATAGGTTTCCGTGGCAGGAATCACCACCTTTACGGTATAGCTTCCCACCTTGGAAGGCTTCTCGGATACAAAGGTATTTCCCTCAGCCGAATTGTCCTTATAAACAAAGGTGGCGTTTTCTTTTCCGTCAGAATCCGTAGATAGAGAGGGCTCATAGGAGGTGCCCACCGTCAGATCCGGGATGGATACTGAGGTGGTGGCCTTTTTCTTCATGATCTTGAAGGTAGCGGTCAAAACCAGCTTTTCATACTTCATGGTCTCCGGAATAGTAGCTCTTACGGTATAGCTTCCTACCTTGGATGGTTTTTCCGAGGTATAATCCGTATCCGGTGCATCACTCTTTTTGTATTCAAACACTGCCAGGTCGATCCCATCGGAATCCGAGGTAATGACAGGCTCATAGCTCATTCCCACATAGGAGTCCGCTACTTCCACCTTACTCTGTCCCACAGAGTATTTCTGGATCTTGAAGGTCGCAGTTGCGCTGGCGGCTTCATACATACCCGTCTCAGGGATCTTTGCCAAAACCGTGTAGGTTCCGGCCTCTTCCGGAATGACTGTGGAATAGGCGCTGTCGGACTCGCTGCTCTTCTTGTAGTAAAATACCGCATCATCCTTGCCGTCGGACTCCGTGTTGATCACAGGCAGGATCTCTCTTCCCACCAGGGTATCCGCCACAGTAAGGGTAGCCGAAACACTTTTCCGGGTAATGGTAAAGGTAGCAGTGCAGGATGTTTCTTTATAAACGTCCGTCTCTGCGATGACGGCCAATACCGTATAGGTGCCGGCAACGGTAGGCTTTGTTGCGGAATAGTCGGTGTCAGGATCAGTGCTCTTCTTGTAGGAAAAGCTCTGTTTACCGTCGGAAGGGGTTGTCACAAGCGGGGCATATTCGCTTCCGCAGACACTATCCGGAACACTGACCGTAGCCGTGGGGGTGATCAGGGGATACTTTAAGGTGAGATCCAAGGTGCTGCTGTTTCCTGCCATATCCACGGCTTTGATGGTGAAACTTTTCGCCTCGCCGAAGGTTGCCTGCAAAACAACCTCTGCCTTATAAACGTCTCCGTCCGCCTTTACATCGCCGCTTGTTCTTGTCAGCGTCTGGGTATCAGACCCCGAAACCTCTACCTTGTCAAGGCTTCGATCCGTGATGGTAAGGATGATCTTTTCCGCACGCAGGATCCCGTCCGAAGGGATAGAAACGGTCACGCCATCTGCTGCAACTTCATCGGGGATCACCGGAGGATCGGGATCGAAGATCACCTTGTCCAGGTCTGCCAGCAACTCAGAATAGGAAAAAATACTACTTTCCGCCCCGTCATCTCGCTTCAGATAGAACTTCAATCCGGAATTGAAGGTACCGCCGGAATACAGATCACTTTCCCTCAGAGTCAGGGATTCGGCAAAATCCGATGTACTGCCGATTTTCACCTTGTAGCCGCTATGGGGTGTCAGGGTGATACTGTCTTTGGCATAAAATCCGTTGGTTCCCTCCAGAGACAGATAATTGAAATCATCGGCCCTATCAAATGCGCTAAGGGGTGCATATTCGATCTTAAAGGACTCAGGGCTTGATTCACCCTCGTCATAATCCTCATTCCCCGGAGCAAAAGCCTTGGCATAATAGGTTCCGATATTAGCGGGCTGCTGCTTGGTGTAGGTACCGTCTGCTGTGGTGCTGTATAAAAGATAGGGCGTTTCGGGATAGTCGGCTTCCGTATGGATCTTGGAAGTAAAATCATAGGCCTGCCCGTAGTAAACCGTCGGAAGCGCATCCAATGTGACCGCCGGATCCAGATAGGTGGGAATAAAGCTGCTTCCCTTTACCTTGTTGTAGACACCTGTATAGATCTTTGTTCCAAAGGCTTCTACCATGATGCACATCTGCCCTCCCGGGGAAGTGACCTCGGTAGTCTGATTGATGTGCACCACGCCGTACAGATCCGTGGTGTCCTTTTTTATAAACTCATCATACACTTCATAGTAAGTAGTAGAGGAATCCGCATAGGTCCCCACGCCTTGTCCCACTGTCAGGGAAGGTGCATCGATTTTTCCGTTGTTATAAACCGCTGCAGCGGGATCCGTCATCCATCCGGCAATGTTAAACCCGTCATACCATGCCTTCATAGTCCCATTGTTGATAAATTCTCCCTGGTTATCAATGGTTACTCCCGACGCTGTTTCAAAGGATGCACCCGTTTCATTTGTAAATGTGCCTGCATTCATGACTTTTGAGTCCTGACTACAATCGATCTTGCCGAAATTGTAGAAATCTCCGTAATTCTCCAGATTGAAGGCCGAAACGGGAAGAGCCAGAGTTCCGGTATTGCTGATGGTCACCTCACAACCGGTTCCATTCAGCACCTTTCCGGCATGGTATCCGTCGATCTCAACCTTACCGCCTTCGGTAACAATCTCCGAAGACGTTTGGGAACCGGTCTGGATCAGGGTCACGTGTCCTTTCAAACGTATGGTAGAGAAGCTGTTGGGATATGTTGTTTCCGGGTGCGTCGTATCCTCTCCGTCATTGTAGATCAGCTGATCACCCGCCATATCTGCCTTAAGAACTACAACACAGTCACTTCCGTCGGTGGAAGAAATCTCTAAAACTTCGCCGAGGCCACTTACCGTGGCAAGGCCGGAAGGAGAAACCATGGCGCCTTTTATATGCATCGTAAAAATCGCAAGCAAAGCAAAAGCAGCTGCGATACAAAGCTCCGCCGTCATTAAGGTTCGTCTTTTTATTCCCTGTTTCATCATGGAGTATCCTCCCGCTTTCGTATCTTAACCCTTTTATTTCCAGTTGATGGTAGTATCGGCATTTATCGCCGTGTTAAAGTCAAAATCCCAGTCTCCCGTATCCGACGGACTCAGGGAAGGCTGCGTCGCCTTGCCTCCTTTTTCCACGCTCTGGGTACCGAAGGTGTTGCCGTTATACTTAAAGGTTACGGTAACCGTGCCGCTATCCTGAGAGGACTGTCCGGAGTCAGACGTATTATCCGTGCCCCCCTCCTTCGCTGCATCCTCATTACCTGTCGCACTTTGGGTACTTTCCTTTTTCTTTTCCAAAGGCTGGGAAGGTGTGTCCGTCCCGTCTGCCTGATCATCTTCCGATCCGTCCGTGGGCGCCGCTTCCTCTGTGCCCTCCGGACTGCCTTCCTCAGTCTGTCCTATCTCCCCATCCTGCAGGGATTCCTCTCCCCCTTCGCCTGCGCCTGCATCTCCTTCCGATGCACCTTCTGCATCTTCCCTGTCCTTGATCAGATCCGCAGGAGATTTGCCCTCTGCCAGCCCCTCTAAGATCCTGATGATCTCGGGATCGGTGATGGAGACATCATTGCCGTCCTTGATGAGATCCTGGAGCTTTCGAAGGATGCTCTCGGGAAGCTCTTCAAATACGATCGTTTTCGGATCGCCCACATAATCTGTCTGTGTATCGTCCTCGAAGATGGTAACCTCATCCCCTTTGCCCACCACCACTTCTTCATCGGATACGGTTCCGTCCTTATAGACAAGGCGGGTGGCCACGCTTCCGGAAAATACCGTCACCTTGGTATATTTCACCCCATCCACCTCATAGACACAGACATAAAAGATGGTACCGCGTACGGACATGGTGGAGTTGGGGGTGTTGATCTCGTAGCTGGAGTCTCCAAGAAGCTTATTCTGGATCTCATTGGTGATGGCTCCCCGCAAAAGATCGATCTTCGTCTTGCTGTTTGCGGCATCTCCCGTAGCATGGAGCACCAGCTCGGTCTGCTCCTCTAAGTAGATGTATTTATCCTCATCCGCCCGAAGACTGAGGGATCCCCTATCCAGGGTGACATGATCTCCTGTGACCAGCAGCATATTGGCATAAGGGTCCAGACTTCCCGTATCCTCACGCTCCACATTTGCCTCTCCGTCCACCTCAAAGACCTTTACGATCCGGTAGGCATCCTCTTTGTTAAGTATGATGATGAGCACCACTGCCACGATCACGACAGCTGCGCTGATTCCGCTTATAATGAGAAACTTTTTGCTTTTCAAAAGATTCATCGGCTGATATCCTTACTATGTTTATTTTCTTATGAAAAATAGTACCTTCAGCGTAACATAAAAACCGCCCGCTTTCAATAAAAACGGGCGATTCTGGCCGCGTAAATTTACTGTCGGAAAACTAGGTGTAGAGTACTCCCAGAATCATAGATAAGCGTCAGACTTGACACGCCCATCATACTACATCACTGTTTTCCTGTCAAAAAATGGAAGCCCGCCGTCCGCTTCGCTACCGCCGGCCTTTGAATTGATAGGATTTCGATAGCCTTTAGGATATCGATAGTAATCCTTGCTTGTGCTTAGTGACTCTTTTAATCTGCCTGTGCGGGATTGTCAAGGCCGTAGCCGCTTTGCGGTGCTTTGCAGCCTTGACAATCCTGCACAGCAGATTTTTTATTAATTAAGCACAAGCAAGGATGCTCAGGGCGCTCCGGCGCCCTTTATTCAAGGGCGGAGGCGTCAGCCTCCGGCTTCCTATTTGTCAGAGATATTTGTGTATGTTCATTGTCACCTTCTTTTTATTCTGAAGGCTCAATGTATGTGTCATTACATCCGTATATTTAGCGATTTCATGCTCTGTCTTCGTTCGCCATCCGGTGATCGATTTCAACATATCATGCGCACTTAATGCCAGTTCTTCAGCTCCGGCGGCCTTGGGTATCTCTGCCTTCTGATATCTTGCCAGTTCCAGCATATTTCCACCGTTCAGATAATACTCCCTCAGCCTAGCCATCTGGCTTGCGCCATGCCTGCTCCAGCCCATGGCAAGTGTACTCATCCTGGACGATAACGCATGATATACGTGTCCTTCTGCGCTGCACGCTACTACACCGTCTTTTTTCCACAGTCTCTTTTTGGCAGCCGTCCAGTTATTCAGTATGTACTCCGCTGTTTTTTGTATCCGTTCTTTTGTCTTTTCTTTTTCAGCATATCCCTTCAGGATTTCAATCTCTTGCTGAAAATCCTCCCTGGTTCCGGACCTGATGATCTTGCACAGTCTCTCTCTGGCATCCTGCTGGCTATCCAGCATGTGGCCTGTTATTTTAAGCAGCGTCTTGCTCAAATGAAACTCGTCCAGTACATAGTTGATCCCGTGTATGCGCCTCTGCCCGGCTTTGATCCACGTTCCTCCATCCGCATTCAGATATATCTGTTTGATCTTATCTATCTCGTAATGCGCCTCGATATACGCGTACACCTCATCCCACAAGGCTTTGTTATCTCCATCACCTCTGCAGAAGTAATGGGCGTTTATCAGGCGGTTTCGTTTGCTCCTGGGCGCCTCCGGCTCGATCCCCTCATACACATAGATCAGTTTGGTAATTGCCCCGTTTTTCTTATGACCGCGATCGTCTCTCTCAATGTCGCCTTTCCTGTTTTGGAACTGCAGAGAATAGTGATCCTCATCAGCATCTATGTATAACTCGTTTACCGCTTTTTTCTGTTCCGGAATTTGATAGTTTGGTGGAAACTTTGTCTTATGAAGAAGATCCTTTACGGCTTGCTTAGTCACCTTATCTTCGGGAGAAACCGCCTCTCCTCCTTTACGGTATGATGTCTGTACTGCTTCTTCATACAGCCTTTCCATTGCTCCTTCGGACATCCGCTGATGTTCTTCAAAACCCACGGCCTTGTCCAAAAGATAACACATCAACTTTTTTCCTTCGTCTGTTTTTGATGCAAACAATGTCTTATTAAAACACACTGTTCCCAGCGATGTTATCAGTTGTTTTTTATTCGTCTTTTCTATGTGCCATTTTTCTTTCCTCCAGTCGCTTGCTCTGAAGCATCGATTGATCTCCTCCAATGTGACACGGATAAACTCCTTGCCAAGGTCATCCACTATACATACCGTTTCTTTCTCCAGTTCTGCAAAGGAATCCGGCTCCTTGAAAAATTTATTGTGTGCTTCTATAAATCTGTTGATGCATACCTCGGCAAAATACTGTATAATCTCTTCCATGGGGATCTCCTCCTGTTTGTGTTTTGTTTTGGGCAACTAACACTTTATCACAGGATCCGGGGATCCCCTATCCCTTTATTGATTTTCCGACAAAAACTTTACTCTGGCATTCCGCGCCCACATTCCTACTTTGCCTGTAGGGTTAAAACCACCAGCTCGGGACGGTTGAAAAAACGAGGCAAGGGTGTGGTTTCCCTTGCGAGGCCCCGGCTGACCTCCATCAGGCTTCCGTTAGAAAGCTCATAGATGCCGTTGACGTAGCTTGCCATAAAGCCCTGATCCGGCGCAAACAATCCCTTATTCACAAAGGGGATCCGAAACTGTCCGCTGTGGGCATGTCCTGTCAGGATCAGATCAAAATCATACTGCTCGTAGATATTCACTCGCTCCGGACGGTGACTTACCAGAATCCGGATATGACCGGGATCCGTTTGGGAAAAGGCGCTGTCGATCTGTCCTCTCCAGGCCTCCAAAGACAACTCATCCGGATCATCCACGCCGCAAACATCCAATACCGTATCGCCTACGTTTAGGGTGCTGCAGTCTCCGTCAAGGACGGTGATGCCTGCATCCTCGGTCCAGCGCTTCATCTCTTCTGCCCGGCCGCTCCAGTATTCGTGATTGCCGGTTACGTAATAGCAGGGATACTTTTCTACCAATCGTTTTAGTAGGCTCTGTGCCCGCTCATCCTTTAGTCTGTTATCAAAAATATCTCCCGCCAAAACCACCAGATCCGGATTCTCCTTTTCGATCCTTCTTACCAGCCACTCCTGGTCCTTGCCATAGTAGCAGGAATGAAGATCCGTCACCAAAGCGATGCGCACAGGCTCGGATCCTGCCCTCTCCATGGGAAGGGTGATGCGCTCCGTTACAGGGAGCCAGGACCAGATCCAGATGACGCACAAAAACAGGAGTATCCCGATCTTCAGCCATCGGAATCCCCTGCCTTTTTTCTGCATAGGTGCTTCTGTTTTGGTAATGTCCTTTTTCTTCACAGGCTAGTCCATTTCAAGCTTTGCTTTCAGCTGATTCAGTACCCGCTTTTTATCCGTACTCCAAAGGGGCGCAACAAGATCTCTTCTGGCTCCGTCCCCCGTCATCCGGTGGATCACCACATGCTCCGGCAAAAGGGCAATGCAATCCCGCACCAGATCCGTATAGTCCTCCATGCTCATGCAGGTAAAGGCCGCCTTTTCATATTCCGCAGCCAGGTCCGTTCCCCTCAGTACATGAAGGAGCTGTAGTTTAATGCCACTGATGGGACCGCTTCCTACATACTTGACCGTTTCCAGCATCTCTTCCCTGCTCTCTCCCGGAAGCCCTAAGATCACATGGGTGATGACCTCTATGCCGTTTTGACTAAGGCGTCTTAGA
>JAEEGL011222414.1_pt1 | contig 20531 bp, 19 predicted proteins | sample 9134231 | NCBI WGS metagenome assembly JAEEGL01 (sample SAMN16246548, study PRJNA631951) | gut metagenome | biome: gut microbiome; feature: rumen; material: fiber-attached | host: Bos | place: Iran: Karaj | collected 2018-10
GATGACGATACACACACGAAGATTTTAGAGACTCATGGAGACTATCCCGATGCAATGCGCAGCGTGGCAAAACGTGAGCATGTGCCGGTGATAGAGATTCATGATATGACACGTGATTTCTTCGAGACACTTGGTTATGAGGGTAGTAAGAAAGCTCTTGTACACTATCCTGCCGGGACATTCCCCGGACAGGAGAAAGCCTTGGAAGATAATACTCACTTCAACCCCTATGGTGCCTACGAGGTGTCGAAGATGGTGGTGATGGGAATGAAACAGTTGCAACTGCCTATTGTCAGTCATTTGCGTGCTGATTTCCAGGATTTCGATCCCAAGCACCCGGATACACCGGAACTGTTTGAATGGTATCCGGCTGTCAAACAAGATACGACAAAACCCGATGGGAACTAAAAGATAGATGGATAAAGGAAAAAACGATTTTATGAAAAGATTTGCATTCAAGATGTACCTGAAACCAGGTTGTGAGGAGGAATATGCCAAGCGGCATGCCGCCATATGGCCGGAGCTGGTTAAGATGATAAAAGACAGTGGTGTAAGCAACTACAGTATATATTGGGATAAGGACACGAATATACTCTTTGGTTATCAGGAGTGTTCAGGTGGCGTCAGTTCACAGGATACCGACCATGTGGACCCCATCACACAGAAATGGTGGGATATGATGGCTGACATTATGGAAGTGAATTCGGATAACTCTCCAGTGACGGTGCCCATTCAGGAAGTGTTTCATTTAGATTGATGAGAAGATGAGAAAGGTATTAGTATTGTTGTTATCATTGCTTGTCATGGCGGGAACAGCCAAGACGAGAAAGAAGGTAGTCGTGGAAACATGGCCGGATGGCACCGTGATGGATGCTTGGTTTAAGGATACGGCCAAGGTGGATGTTAAACAGCTGGGGCGTCAGTATGTGATCACCAATTATGGAGTAAAGAACGACTCCATCATTGTGCAGACGACAGCTATCCAACAGCTCATCGACAAGGTGGCCGCTGATGGTGGTGGCGTGATAGTTGTGCCGCAGGGAACCTTCCTTACAGGTGCGTTGTTTTTCAAACAGGGTACTCATCTGCATGTCATTGGCAAACTGAAGGGGTCTGACCGGATTATTGACTTCCCTATCTTAGAGACTCGCATGGAGGGGGAGACCTGTAAGTATTTTGCCGCCTTGGTGAACGCTGACGGTGTGGATGGTTTCACCATTAGCGGGCATGGCACCATTGATGGTAACGGACTGAATTATTGGCAGGAGTTCTGGATACGGCGACAGTGGAATCCGCAGTGTACGAACAAAGATGCACAACGGCCACGACTTACCTATATTTCCAATTCAGCTAATGTCACTGTACAGGATGTGCACTTGATCAATTCCCCCTTCTGGACAAACCATATCTACAAGAGCAACCATGTGCGCTTCCTTGACTGTTATATCTACGCTCCCACGGAGCATGTCTGGGAACCTAATCCCAATAGGGGAGCACCCTCGTCTGACGCCATAGACATCGATGTATGCAGTGACGTGCTTATCAACGGGTGTTTTATGCATGTCAACGATGATGCTGTGGTGCTGAAAGGTGGTAAAGGGACATGGGCAGACAAAGATGAGCATAACGGACCGTGTGAGCGTATCTTGATACAGAACTGCAGGTACGGCCGCGTGCATGGTTGTCTGACCTTAGGGTCGGAGTCTGTTCATGACCGTAATATTATCCTCCGCAACTGTTATACAGAGCGTGCCGACCGTGTGCTGTGGTTGAAGATGCGTCCGGACACTCCTCAACATTATGAGTACGTGCTGGTTGAGAACATCACCGGGAAATGTACCCGTTTCTTGTTCATACACCCCTGGACGCAATTCTTCAAACTGGAAGAGCGTGAGGACATGCCCCTGTCACAGTGTAATAATGTCACCTTCCGAAATAATCAGGTCGAGGCTTCCAAATGGTTTGATGTACAGACATCAGACAAATATAAACTGATTGATTTCGTCGAAGATGGAAAGCCTCTGAGCTTTTAGTCGATGATCTCTTCCAATGCACCTGTCGCAGAGTCGATGATGAACCCTCTCACAATGATGTCTTCGGGCATGAGGGGATGGGTCTTGATCGACTCAACAGTCTTTCGTACGGATTCGGGGGTGTCTTTGAAACCTTCCAGCCAGTGGTGAAGATTCACACCGCACTTCTGGATGGTGCTGAGTGTCTGCTCGGTTATTCCCCGTGCCATCATCTCATGATGGAAATGTTCGAAGCTCATGTGGCAGGCACCGCACTGGGAGTGGGCCACCACCATGATTTCTTCCACACCGAGTTCATAGACAGCCACAATAAGACTGCGCATGGCGGAGTCGAAAGGGGAGATGACCAATCCTCCGGCATTCTTGATAATCTTGGCATCACCATTCTTCAACCCCAAAGCGGCAGGTAGCAGTTCTGTCAGTCGGGTATCCATACATGAGAGTACAGCCAGCTTCTTGTCAGGGTACTTGTCGGTTAGATATTTCTCATAACCTTTCTGTTCTACGAAGGTTTTATTAAAAGCAATAATCTGGTCAATCATATCTGTTCTTCTTTTATCGTTGTTCATTTACGGTATTTTGATCCATGTGCCGACAGCCACAAAACACTTATCCTTTAGTCATCGATAACCTCTATGTAAAAGCTGAAAGGACGGAAACCGTCGTTGCAACTGATCATGGCACTCATCGGATTCTGCATCCAGCCATCGTAGAAATTGCCTTTGCCCTGAGCCAGCGATTCCACAAACTCACGCATCGAATACCAGGCTGACGGGCACATCCCCTCCGGACATTTCCCATCCACGGAAATCCATTGCTGCCCCTCCCGCACATCACAGGTGTGCTCTATGGGGTTCTCATACTTGGCCATGAGATCCGGATAAACGGTCTGCCGAACAGCAGTTATCTTTACTTTCTTCATATGGTTATTTCCTTTTTTTATCAGGCAGTTCTTTACAGGTAGCCCTGACAAGTGAAGACAGATAGTCTCGGTCATCTACATCGGCTATATAGAAATAGTCCTTAGCACCATCGTATGGCGGTCGGAGGTCTGTCTCTCTCAGTAATGCCTTGCCTGCTTTCGTAGGCTTCAGATAGAACCGGTTGTCACAGATCAGTCCAAAGATCTTGCCATCACAATAGATGCCATAATCACCAAACATCTTCTTGGTGACGATCTCGCCAGCACCACTGCATTGGTCGGCGATATATTGTACATAGTCAGGATTACTTGCCATAATAATTATTTTTAGACTATTAATATCCGTGTTCTTTGCAATAATCGATAGCAGGCTGATAACTTTGGTAGGCGGCCTTACGAATCCAACGTACTCCCTTTCGCTCATCTTTAGGGACCCCTGTTCCCGTCATTAAGAACCAACCGGTAGCAAACTGTGCCTGAGCATCACCGCCATTGGCTGCAAGCTCATACCAAAAGACACACTCCTCAAGGTCCTTATCCACACCGTCGCCATTCCAGTAGGCTGCCCCTACATTCTTCTGACTTAAGAGATGTCCTTGGAATGCTGCTTCACGATACCAGAGGAAAGCCTTGTGATGATCCTCTTCAACACCTTGTCCGAGGTAGTAAGCATTGGCGATGTTCACCTGCGACTGTGTATCCCCCTTCTCAGCAGCTTTCAGATACCATACAAATGCCTGCTCTGCACTCTGCTCTACACCTTTGCCATGATAGTAGCATTCGCCAACGTTGAAGCAGCCATAGACATCATCCTGTTCTGCAGCACGCATATACCACTCGAAAGCCATCGTCAGGTTCTCTTTCACACCCGTACCACGCTCGTAGCATACACCTAGGTTGTTCATCGCCTTGGTGTCACCTTGATAGGCTTTCGCGCGGTATTCATCCGCTTTGTTTCGGTCTTTTTGCATCTGCCACTGTCTTTTTCCAGGGATGGTTATCTCCTTCTATATGATTGTTTGCAAAGATACTAAAATCTCCAGGATTAAAGAATCAATCTTCAAGGTTTTTTTAGTTGACGAGTAGACAAGTAAACAAGTTGGTAGTTCTAGTTGTTTCCATTTTCCATTTATTCCCGGTCTTTCGGTCTTTCGGTCTTTCGGTCTTTCGGTCTTTTGGTCTCTTGGTCTTTTGGTCTTTTCACCCTATGTACAACTGCTGGATAATAATAAATAATTAATAATATAATAATATAATTATAATAATATATTTATTAAATAGGTACGCGTTAGGAGATGTGAATGGGGATTTGCAAAAAACATATGTGCACAAGGGTGCGAAAGACCGAGAGACCGATGCGTTTTGAAAATATAAAACATTAAATATCAAGCAGTTATGGACAAGAGTGGTCTTTTTGTAAATAATAGACCGTAAAAGACTACAAAAGACCACAATAATTTGATAAAATACTTTGATATATTTGCTTATTCTTTTGTTTGTCGTTTTAGGATAATGCCGCTAAAGAATAACTGCATTAATTGGCAATAACAGGAGAAAAGAGTATTAAAACCAGTGGAAAAGAGTATTAAGAATGGTGGAAAAGGGTATCATAACTACCTAAAAAGGTGGTCAACTCTAAGTCAAAAAAATGTATTACCAGTAATGCTTTGAATCACAAAAGATACAAGGCTATTGCTGCACAAGCCTCGGCATCAGCAAGGGCATGGTGATGGTGCTGCAGGTCGTAACCGCAGGCAGCCGCAACCGTATGGAGCTGGTGATCGGGCAGCGAGTGACCGAATTGACGGCGGGAGGCAGTGAGCGTGTCGTAGAAACAATAGTCGGGATAATCCATCTGATAAACCTTGAACACAGCTTTCAGACATCCTTCATCGAAGCGGGCATTATGGGCCACAAAGGGTAGATTGGCTATCTGGTATCTCTTGTCATTATACCCTTTGGGAAAGAACACAGCTGCAATGCGCTCCTCCAACTGTTCCCACACCTTGGGAAAAACGAGAGCATCGTCTGTATCCTGCCTACTCAACCCATGTACCCGCTGACACCAGTAATTATAGTAATTGGGCTCTGGTTGAATGAGACTATAGAACGTATCCACTATCTGACCATTGCGCACCATGACCACTCCTATGGAGCAGACACTCGACGGTTCCTGATTGGCCGTCTCGAAATCGATAGCGATGAAGTCTCTCAGCATTTCTTCGAATATTTGCCTGAATATACTTTTATTGGATAGCAAAAATACCAAATATTGCAGTATTATTACTATTCTGCACTCAGTTTTAACAAAAGTTGAATATCGTCAAGAAGTTTGATATGTAGAAAATCCCTAAGTGAAATTCAACTTTCAACTATATAATGGCTCGAAATCTTACTTTTTCTTAGATAATTCTCGTGCCATTTTGGATAAAAGTTGTACTATTCGCAACCATTAAAAATCAAAAATATAGCAGTTTTTGTTTGGCTGTTTGAATATAATTCGTATCTTTGCAAAAGTAACGATAATTACGGTAATAACAAATACTATTTTTTTGAGGATATGAAATTCTACAACAGAGAAAAAGAGAAGAGGACGCTTGGTGAAATGCTCATTCAAAGTAAACGCGAAGCTCGGATGACTATACTGATGGGACGTAGGCGTATTGGCAAGACTGAACTTTCACAAAGATGCGGTGATGACATCGTGCTGTATTTCTTTGTGGGTAAGAAAGCAGAAACGCTGTTGTGCCAGGACTATGTACGCGAGATACGCGAGAAGTTGGATGCGCCAATCCTAGGTGCGCCAAACTCCTTCTCTGAAGTGTTCAGGTTTATACTCCGGTTGTCAGAAAACCGTCCATTTACATTGGTTATCGACGAGTTTCAGAATTTCCTGAAGATAAATCCTGCAATATTCAGCGATATTCAGCGCGACTGGGACTTACACAAGCGTACTAGTCATCTGAACTTGATTATCAGCGGTTCGGTATTCACACTGATGACTAAGATATTCGAAGACAAGGAAGAGCCTTTGTTCGGACGTGCAGATGAGATGATGACTCTTGAACCTTTCACAACCGATGTGCTGAAACAGGTTCTGGGGGACTTCAATCCGAACTACACTTCTGAAGACCTATTGGCTTTATATAGCATTACAGGTGGTGTGCCTTGGTATGTAACACTGCTGCTCGACAAGGGCAAAACTGACAAAGAAAAAATGCTCACCGCACTGACTGAAGAGAACTCTCCTTTTATTAATGAGGGGAAAAACATCTTGATAGAAGAGTTTGGTACTGACTACGTGACCTATTTCTCCATTCTGACCTGCATTGCCAGTGGCATGAAAACTCGTTCGGAAATTGAGAACGAACTTCAAAACAATAATATCGGTCCTTATCTGGTAAAGCTAGAGGACTACTATAAGGTCATCACCAAATCACTACCCATTTTTGCTAAGAAGAACAGCAAGAAAATGAGGTATCAACTCAATGATAGTTTCCTTATATTCTGGTTCCGCTTCTTCTATAAGTATCAAGCTCTTGTAGAGAATAAGGCCTTGAAAGCTCTTGGCGACATCATCCAAAGGGACTACAGTGGAGTGTCTGGCCTGATGATGGAGCGTTATTTCATGAAGAAATTCCAGGAGGAAGGTCGCTATATTATTGGTAAATGGTGGGATAGGAAGGGAGAAAATGAAATTGACCTGATAGTTGTTGACCCAATTGGAAAGGAAGCCTGGATCTATGAACTGAAGAAGCAGGGGTACAGGTATAAGGGGAATGAGTTCAGAGAGAAGGTGGATAAGGTCTTGGAACAGACACCTGAACTCCGTAATATGACTTTGCACACTGGTTCTTTGTCTCTCGAAGATATGTAGTGTTTACAATCAGCGAAGCCGGAGTAATCCTGTAGAGTGAAGGAGAAAACCTCGGGTAAACTTGGGGTAAACTCGGGTAAACCAAATGTTAAAAAATGTGCTTATTTTGGGAATCTGGAGTTTTCAAGGGGAAGTAGAATCTGTTGTCCCTAGGATTTCTTTAAAATTGCGTAAACCCTTATAATCAAAGACTTTAGGAAAACAAAAAAGTCCCGAATTTTACTTCGGGACTTAAGCGCTTCAGGATGGGCTTGAACCAACGACCCCCTGATTAACAGTCAGGTGCTCTAACCAACTGAGCTACTGAAGCAGTGCATTACGTTGTAATTGCGGATGCAAAGGTAAGGCGTTTTTTTTAATCCACCAAACTTTTTGCGGAAAAATTTTAGAAAACTGATAAAATACAATAAAAAATGCTTGTAAAAATAGGATATACGCATTGAATAATGTATTTTTGCACTCAAATATACAGATAAGCAGATGAAAAAGTTTTTTCTATCCTTTTTGTTGATATTGCTGAGCTGCTCAACACTGTTTGCCCAGGAGCAGGATGACCATAATTTCACGGTTGCCAAGAATATGGAGATCTTCAACGCCATTTACCGCAACCTGGATATGATGTACGTTGACACCCTGGATGCCAATCAGGTAATAGGAAACGGTATCAACAAGATGTTGCAGTCGTTAGACCCATATACCGTCTATTATCCAGAGGATAAAACGAAGGAATTGAAGCAGATGATGACGGGCAAATATGCGGGTATCGGTGCTTTGATACGTTATAACATGCAGATAAAGAATTCTGTCATCGATGAGCCTTATGAGGGTACCCCGGCAGCAAAGGCGGGTCTGAAGAAAGGTGATGTGATACTGAGTATCGATGATTCCACGATGGTGGGCAAGGACAATGCTTATGTCAGCAACCATCTGCGTGGAGAGGCTGGTACAACGTTCCTGTTGAAAATCCGTCGCCCCAGCAGCGGAAAGATTCTTCAGAAGAAGATTACCCGAGAGAGTATCCAGTTGCCTTCCTTACCTTATTATGGTGTGCAGGAAAACCAGATCGGTTATATCAACCTGAACAGTTTTACAGAGAACTGTTCAAAAGAAGTGCGCAAGGCGTTTATTGAGATGAAAGGACAGGGCATGAAAGGGCTCGTCTTCGATTTGCGTAATAATGGAGGAGGTTCGGAATTGGAAGCTGCCAACATTGTCAATATGTTTGTGCCTAAGGGGATTACCGTTGTCTCTAACCGTGGTAAGATGAAACGGGGGAACCGTGATTATAAGACCATGGTGGAACCGTTGGATACTGTGATGCCTATCGTTGTGTTGGTGAATGGTGAGACGGCCAGTGCCAGTGAGATTACCAGCGGTGCACTGCAAGATCTCGACAGGGCAGTAATCCTCGGAACGCGTACCTATGGCAAAGGACTGGTGCAGTTGCCTATCGATCTTCCTTACAACAGTCAGATGAAACTTACTACCAGTCGGTATTATATACCCAGTGGAAGATGTATCCAGGCGATTAACTATAAACATGGTAACGGAGGATATGTGGAGCATATCCCAGACTCTCTGACAAAGGTTTTCCATACTCTCCATGGCCGTGAGGTCCGTGATGGTGGTGGTATCATGCCGGATGTGGAGTGCAAACCAGACTCTCTTCCCAATATTATCTATTACCTGAGTGCTTCCGGTCAGGATTCCACGGAAGTGATGTTCAACTGGGTCTCTGACTATATTGCCAACCATGAGACGATAGCTCCTGCTGCATCGTTTATGATTACGGATGCTGATTATGAGGATTTCAAGCAGAAGGTTGTGGATAGCGGTTTTAAATATGATCCGGAGAGTGAAAAGGTGATGAGCACACTCAAGAAGGTCATGCAGTTTGAGGGCTATTATGAAGAGGCCAAGGCAGAATTTGAACGTCTGGAGAAAAAATTGACCCATAATGTGGGGCATGATCTGGATCTTCATAAAGAACTGATCAAACAGTTACTTTCCAGTGAGATAGTAGCAGCCTATTACTACCAGAAAGGAGTCATTCAGAACTCCCTGCTTTCTGACAAACAAGTGAAGGAGGCATACCGTCTGTTGTTTGATAATGAGGAATATAGCCGTATATTAGCACCAAAACAATAATTTTTGCAATAAAAGTGAAAAAATATTTGCAGGGTTGCGGATTTATTCGTAATTTTGCAACCGTTCAGTGGAATGAGGGGCTGTCAAGCTCCTCATTTTCATTTAATATAATGGTTTATGATTGATAAAAACGTTGTAAAAAGTTTAGTAGAGCAATGGTTGGAAGGAAAGGATTATTTCCTGGTAGACGTTGCTATTAGTGTTGACAACAAGATTGTAGTAGAGATTGACCATGCCGATGGTGTATGGATTGAAGACTGTGTGGAGTTAAGTCGGTTCATTGAGGATCATCTGAACCGTGATGAAGAAGATTTTGAGTTGGAAGTAGGTAGTGCCGGTTTAGGACAACCGTTTAAGGTTCGTCAGCAATATGAGAATTTTGTGGGTAAAGAGGTGGAAGTCCTCGATGCCGGTGGAAAGAAATACAAAGGATTACTGTCAAGTGTTGAGGGTAATGACTTTACCGTTATCTGCAATGAGAAGGTAAAGGTGGAAGGTAAGAAGCGCCCTGTCTTACAGGAGGTGGCTCATACTTTCCAGATGGATCAAGTGAAGTATACAAAATATTTAATAAGTTTCAAATAAGCTATGGCAGCAATAAGAAAAGAAGCGGAAAGTGTGAACATGCTGGATGCTTTCAAAGAGTTTACGACCGATAAGAGTATCGATCGTACCGCGTTGGTGAGTGTGCTCGAAGAGAGTTTCCGTAATGTGATTACTAAGCTCTTTGGCAGTGATGAGAATTTTGATGTTATCGTCAACCCGGATAAGGGTGACTTTGAGATTTACCGTAACCGTGTAGTGGTTCCCGATGGTGAGGTAGAGGATGAGAATCGTGAGATCAGTCTTTCCGATGCACAGAAGATTGAGGATGACTATGAGGTAGGTGAGGATGTGTCAGAGCGTGTTGACTTTACGAAGTTCGGCCGTCGTGCTATCCTGAACCTTCGTCAGACTTTGGCATCCAAAGTACTCGAACTGGAGCACGATAATCTTTACAATAAGTATAAAGACCGTGTGGGACAGGTGGTTAGCGGTGAGGTTTATCAGGTATGGAAGCGTGAAGTGCTGTTGGTAGATGATGACAATAATGAGTTGATCCTCCCGAAGAGTGAGCAGATTCCTGCCGATCAGTATCGGAAGGGTGAGACTGTCCGTGCCGTCATAGCTCGTGTGGATAATGAGAATAACAATCCGAAGATTATCCTCAGCCGTACCTCTCCTGTTTTCCTGGAGCGTCTGCTCGAGGCTGAAGTACCTGAGATCAACGATGGTCTTATCACGATCAAGCGTGTTGCCCGCATGCCGGGTGACCGTGCGAAGATTGCCGTGGAGAGTTATGATGAGCGTATCGACCCGGTTGGAGCCTGTGTCGGTGTAAAGGGTAGTCGCGTCCACGGTATTGTCCGTGAGTTGTGTAATGAGAATATCGACGTTATTAACTACACATCAAATACGAAGTTGTTCATACAGCGTGCTTTGAGTCCTGCAAAGGTGTCCAGCATCAATATTGATGAAGAAAACAAGAAAGCAGAAGTGTACCTGCGTCCGGAAGAGGTAAGCCTTGCTATCGGCCGTGGCGGTATGAATATCAAGCTGGCAAGTATGTTGACGGAATATACCATAGATGTGTATCGTGAGGTTGACTCTTCAGAGGATGATGAGGATATCTATCTGGATGAGTTCTCAGATGAGATTGATCAGTGGGTCATCGATGCTATCAAGGCTATCGGTCTTGACACAGCGAAAGCAGTGCTGAATGCCCCACATGAGATGCTGGTGGAGAAGGCTGATCTTGAGGAAGAAACTGTTGATCAGGTGTTACGTGTATTAAAGGCAGAGTTTGAACAATAAGAGGTGCTGAATGAGTTATAGATTAAATAAAGCGATTCGTGAATTGAACATAGGACTTCAAACGGCCGTTGAATTCCTTGAAAAGAGAACGGATTTGGGTGAAGTCCGCGCCGATCTTAGCTTTAAATTGTCTGATTCGCAGTATGAAGCGCTGGTCAAGCAGTTTAAGAAAGACAAAGAGGTGAAGGGCTTGGCTGACAAGCTGTTCGCGAAGCATCCGAAAGAGAAGAAGAAACCTGTTGAGCGTGAAGAGCCTCAGGTGAGTAACATCGGTTTGAAACAACAGTTTAAGCCGTTGGGAAAGATTGATCTGAGTAGTATCGGAAAGAAAGCCGAGCCGGCTAAACCTGCTGAGACTCCTGCAGCACCAGCTAAGGAGGAGAAGGTGGAAACACCGAAAGAGGCAGAGGTGAAGACGCCCGTCATACCGGCAGAGGAGAAACCGGTAGATAAACAGCCTGTTGAAGATAAGCCTGTAGCAAAGGTTGAGCAGCCGGTAGAAGTGAAACCACAGGAAGTGGAAACTCCCGTTGTGGAACAGCCCAAAGAAGATATTCCTTCCCTTGATGAGAAGGAAGCAACTGTTGCTTCAGTTAAGGAAGAGGTTGCTGCTGAAGACACTGTTGTTGCTCCTGTTGAGGAGGTTCCTGCTGCATCCGATGAGAGTGAGGATTCCGGCGTCTTTGTGCTGAGCAGTGAGAAGAAGATGGCTCCTAAGGTGAATGTCTTGGGTAAGATCGATCTTGACTCGCTGAATCAGAGTACTCGTCCGAAGAAAAAGTCAAAGGAGGAGAAACGCAGAGAGCGTGAGGAGAAATCCTTGATGCAGAACAATGGTGGTAGCGAGAAGAAAAAACGTGCCCGTATCACCAAGGAGCGTGTGGATATCGATGCTGCTGCCCGTCAGCCTATGAATGGTGGCAAGGGTAACAAGAATAACAACGCTAACAACAAGGTTGACAGTGCCGGAAAGAAGAACAAGAAGAAACGCATCCAGAAACCGTTGGAGGTTAACGAGGAAGATGTAGCACGTCAGGTAAAGGAGACGCTTGCACGTCTTACCAGTAAGAACCAGAATAAGAAAGGTGCTAAGTACCGTCGTGAGAAGCGTGACGCCGTACAGGAACAGTTGCGTGAACAGGCTGCTGAGGAAAGAGCAGAGAGTAAGATTCTGAAGTTGACTGAGTTTGTTACTGTCAGTGAGTTGGCTAACATGATGAATGTCGGTGTCAACCAGGTTATCGGTACTTGTATGAGTATTGGTATCATGGTAAGTATCAACCAGCGACTGGATGCTGAGACGATCAATATCGTGGCTGATGAGTTCGGCTTCAAGACAGAGTATGTCAGTGCTGAGGTACAGAATGCTATCACTGAGGAAGAAGATGATGAGAACGACTTGGTAGCCCGCGCTCCTATCGTTACCGTCATGGGACATGTCGACCATGGTAAGACCAGTCTGCTCGACCATATCCGTAACACGAATGTGATTGCCGGTGAGGCCGGTGGTATCACACAGCATATCGGTGCATACAACGTGAAACTCAATGACGGTAGGGAGATTACCTTCCTGGATACTCCTGGTCATGAGGCTTTCACCGCCATGCGTGCCCGTGGTGCTCAGGTGACGGATATTGCCATTATCATCATTGCTGCTGATGACAGTGTGATGCCCACCACCAAGGAGGCTATCGCTCATGCCCAAGCAGCAAATGTACCGATGGTGTTTGCTATCAATAAGATAGATAAGCCCGGTGCTAACCCTGATAAGATCCGTGAAGACCTTGCCAATATGAACCTTCTGGTGGAAGACTGGGGTGGTAAGTATCAGTGTCAGGAGATCAGTGCCAAGAAGGGTATCGGTGTGGATGACCTGTTGGAGAAAGTTCTTTTGGAAGCTGAGATGCTCGACCTGAAAGCTAATCCTAACCGTAAGGCAACAGGATCAGTTATCGAGAGTTCTTTGGATAAAGGTCGTGGCTATGTTTCGACATTACTCGTGAGCAACGGTACGTTGAAGATCGGTGATGTGGTGATCGCAGGAACAAGCTTTGGACGTATTAAGGCGATGTTCAATGAGCGTAACCAGCGTATTACCTCTGCTGGACCATCTGACCCTGTGATTATCCTCGGTCTGAACGGTGCTCCTACTGCCGGTGATTCCTTCCATGTGATGGATAGTGAGCAAGAGGCTCGTGAGATTGCCAACAAACGTACGCAGTTGCAGCGAGAGCAGTCATTACGTACCACGAAGACAGTGGGTCTTGATGATATCTCCCATCGTATTGCCTTGGGTGAGTTCCATGAACTGAACATCATCGTGAAGGGTGATACCGACGGTTCTATCGAGGCTCTCTCTGACTCCTTCATCAAACTGTCAACAGAGAAGGTACAGGTGAACGTTATCAGCAAGGCTGTCGGACAGATATCAGAAAATGATGTCATGCTCGCCAGTGCTTCTACCGACTGTATCATCGTCGGCTTCCAGGTCCGTCCTTCTGCTGAGGCCCGTCGTCTGGCAGAGCGTGAGGGTGTCGAGATCAATACCTATTCCATTATCTATGATGCCATCAATGAGGTGAAGTCAACGATGGAGGGTATGCTTGATAAGGTCATCAAGGAGCAGATAACTGGTGAGATAGAAGTGAAGCAAGTCTTCAAGATCTCCAAGGTCGGTACTGTTGCCGGTGGTCTTGTTATGGACGGAAAGGTTCACAATAAAGACAAAGCACGTGTTATCCGTGACGGTATCGTCGTATTTACCGCTAAGATTGATGCCTTGAAACGTTATAAGGATGATGCGAAAGAGGTGGCAACCGGTTTGGAGTGTGGTATCTCATTGGTAAACTTCAACGATATTCAAGTGGGTGATATTATTGAGACATTCACTGAGATAGAAGTACAGCAAACGTTATAATGAGTGAGAATAATGAGTTTGTACGTCAGGTGGCGGAGCAGAAATATCAGTTTGGCTTCACTACTGACGTACATACTGATATTATAGACAAGGGACTGAACGAGGATGTTGTCCGTTTGATCTCTTCCAAGAAGGGAGAACCGGATTGGATGCTTGACTTTCGTCTGAAAGCGCTCCGTTACTGGCAGACGCTCAAGCAGCCTGAATGGGGTCATGTCCATCTGCCTGATATCGATTATCAGGCAATCTCTTACTATGCCGATCCGATGGCAAAGAAGAAGGGAGAGGGTAAGAAAGAGATTGATCCGGAATTGATGAAGACATTCGATAAGTTAGGTATTCCGTTGGAGGAACGCCTGGCATTGAGTGGCACAGCGGTGGATGCGATCATGGACTCTGTGTCGGTGAAGACAACCTTCAAGGAGAAATTAGCAGAGAAAGGTATTATTTTCTGTTCCATCGGTGAGGCGATACAAAACCATCCTGAGTTAGTCAGGGAGTATCTCGGTACGGTGGTGCCTTACCGTGACAATTTCTTTGCTGCCTTGAACAGTGCCGTATTCAGCGACGGTTCTTTTGTCTATATCCCCAAAGGGGTACGCTCTCCTATGGAGTTGAGCAGTTATTTCCGTATCAATGCTCGTAATACGGGACAGTTTGAACGTACCCTGATCGTGGCGGAAGATGACAGTTATGTGTCGTATCTTGAGGGATGTACCGCGCCGATGCGTGACGAGAATCAGTTGCATGCCGCTATCGTAGAGATTATCGTGAAAGACCGTGCGGAAGTGAAATATTCTACCGTACAGAACTGGTATCCCGGTGATGAACAGGGTAGGGGTGGCGTCTTCAACCTTGTGACGAAGCGTGGTGATCTGCGTGGCCATCATTCCAAACTGTCGTGGACACAGGTAGAGACAGGATCGGCTATTACTTGGAAATATCCATCGTGTATCCTTCGTGGCGATGACTCTGTGGCAGAGTTCTACAGTGTCGCCGTTACAAACCATTATCAGGAGGCTGATACGGGTACGAAGATGATTCATATCGGTAAAAACACACGTTCAACGATTATCTCCAAGGGTATCAGTGCCGGACATAGTCAGAACAGTTATCGTGGATTGGTGCGTGCCACCTCAAACGCGGATAATGCCCGTAACTACAGCAGTTGTGACTCACTCTTGCTGGGATCTGACTGTGGTGCGCATACCTTTCCCTATATGGATGCCCATAACGATACGGCCATCTTCGAGCATGAGGCAACCACCAGTAAGATATCAGAAGAACAACTCTTCTATTGTAATCAGCGAGGTATACCCACCGAGCAGGCTGTTGGCCTGATCGTGAATGGCTATGCCAAGGAAGTGCTCAACAAACTCCCTATGGAGTTCGCGGTAGAGGCACAGAAATTATTATCAGTAACATTAGAGGGAACAGTAGGATAAATACTATCATGGCTATATACAAATATATAAATATATTAAGATTATCCTTATTCGTCTATATATTAATATTGGGTAATGTTTCAGTAAGTGGACAAAAGAAATCCACCAAAGATCTTTTTCACACAAAAGTTTTTTTGAAAAACGATTCTGTTGCAGAGGGTTATTTGAGGAATTTTCTTAGTCACCCAGGAATATATTATGCCGATCAAATCAATTCAATGGATTCTACAGTGCGTATTAACCACATGGATAGATTTATTTTAAGAAAAAACGAGAAATATAATAACAGGGATATTGATAGCTTGATAACATGGTATGATGAAACTCCAGATATTAAGATGAAGTGGATACCGATCCCTGCTAATTTAGCATTTGGATTTAATACGCCTGTGATCTATCATTATCCTCTTCTCCTCTGTTTAATGTTTAAGGGGGACTATGTATCAGGTTATCTGGGTTTTGATCCCATGTTAGGTAGTCGTCTATTATATCTGATGGATGGGATGCCGTATGCTAAAGCTTTTATAAGTGGGTCTGGAAAGTTAACCGAGAAAAGAAGAAAGACTTTAATAGACGAGTTCGGTAAGTATCCAGGTATGAAAGATTACATTATGGGGCTGGATAAAAAAGAATTAGAGCAAGATCCACTTGTTATTCTTCGTAAATTAGATGAGTCATTAAAAGGACAACAATAATTATGCTTGAGATAAAAAACTTACACGCTAAGATTGGCGATAAAGAGATATTAAGAGGTATCGACCTGACGATAGCAGATGGTGAGACCCATGCTATCATGGGCCCCAACGGATCCGGTAAGTCAACCCTGTCGGCCGTATTGGTAGGTAATCCTTTATACGAGGTTACCGAGGGCTCTGTCTATTTCAACGGGCGTGATCTGCTGGCGATGAAACCGGAAGAGAGAGCCCATGAAGGATTGTTCCTCTCCTTTCAGTACCCTGTGGAGATTCCCGGTGTATCGATGACTAACTTCATGCGTGCCGCTATCAATGAGAAACGTAAGTTCGAGGGAAAAGAACCGATGAATGCTGCGGAGTTCCTGAAACTGATGCGTGAGAAGAGAAAGATTGTTGATCTGGATGCAAAACTGTCTAACCGTTCTGTCAATGAGGGTTTCAGCGGAGGTGAGAAGAAACGTAATGAAATCTTCCAGATGGCGATGCTGGAACCGAAGTTGTGTATCCTGGATGAGACTGACTCCGGTCTGGATGTCGATGCGATGCGTATTGTGGCTGAGGGTGTTAATAAGTTAGCTACTCCAGAGCGTTCATGTATTGTCATCACCCATTACGACCGTTTGTTGGAGATGATCGTTCCCCAGTATGTTCATGTATTATACAAGGGGCGTATCGTCAAGACAGCAGGGGCAGAGTTGGCGAAACAGATTCAGGAGTATGGCTACGACTGGATCAAAGAAGAGGTAGGTGAGGATTGATGATGAAGAGTGAACAGCAATATATCGACCTGTACCAGCAGGCACAGCAGATGATCAAGGGGCACAGTGCTTCTTGTATGAATGCCGTGCGTGACAAAGCCTTTGAGGATTTCCTTCGTATAGGCTTCCCCCGAAAACAAGAGCGATATAAGTATACCGATATCCCTACGTTGTTTGAACCTGACTATGGTTTGAACCTTAATCGCTTGGATATCCCTGTGGATCCTTATCATGCCTTCCGCTGTGATGTGCCGAATCTGAGTACCTCTCTCTATTTCGTACTTAACGATGGCTTTTACGATAAGGCCCTGCCAAAGAGTAACCTTCCCGAGGGCGTCATCGTTGATTCCCTTCGTGCGGTGGCAGAGAAGCAACCCGAGTTGATAGCGCGTTATTATGCTAAAATTGCTAAGACCGAAGAAGATGGCATTACCGCTCTTAACACGATGCTGGCACAGGATGGATTGCTGATCTATGTGCCGAAACATGTGCGGGTTGACCGTGCCATCCAGGTTATCAACATCCTGCGTTCGGATGTGGAACTGATGGTAAACCGACGGGTACTGATCATTGTTGAGGAGGATGCAGAAATAAAGATTCTGTTCTGTGACCACACGGCAGACGACTGTCGTTTCCTTACCACTCAGGTGGTAGAAGCGTATGTGGCTGATAACGCACGTATGCATCTCTATTGTATGGAAGAGACCCATGCGAAGAATGTGCGTGTCAGCAATGTGTATATCCAGCAAGAGGCAAACAGTGATGTGAAACATCATGTCATCACGTTGCATAATGGCGTAACCCGTAACAAGACTGATTTGCTCTTTCATGGTGAGGGGGCAGAGTGTTTCCTTTGCGGATGTGTCATCGCCGACAAGAATCAGCATGTGGACAACAACACATTAATCCATCATCAGGTGCCTCGCTGTACAAGTCGCGAACTCTATAAATACGTCCTTGACGATGAGGCGGTAGGTGCTTTTGCCGGTAAGGTGTTGGTAGATCATGGCGCGATGAAGACGGTCTCTCAGGAGACAAACCAAAATCTCTGTGCTTCCAAGAAAGCACGGATGTACACCCAACCGATGTTGGAAATCTATGCTGATGATGTGAAGTGTGCCCATGGCAGTACTGTCGGACAGCTGAATGATGCGGCTCTTTTCTATATGCGTCAGCGTGGCATCAGTCTGGAAGAGGCAAAACTGCTGCTGGAGTTCGCCTTCATCAACGAGGTGGTTGATCAGATGGAGCTCGTACCTTTACGTGATCGTCTGCATTATCTTGTTGAGCAGCGATTCCGTGGAGAACTCAGTAAGTGTGAAGGATGTAAACTGTGTAAGTAAGATGATGTACGATATTACTAAGATACGAGAGGATTTCCCGATACTCAGCAGAGAGGTGTATGGTAAGCCGTTGGTTTATCTTGATAATGCTGCTACCACGCAGAAACCCCGTCAGGTGGTGGATGCGATGGTGGAGGAGTATTATAACGTGAATGCCAATGTACACCGTGGGGTGCATTACTTGAGTCAGCGGGCTACCGACCTGCACGAGGCAGCGCGTGAGAAGGTGAGGGCGTTTATCAATGCCGGTAAGACGGAAGAGATTATCTTTACCCGTGGTACCACGGAGAGTCTGAACCTGGTGGCGAGTTCTTTTAGTGATGCGTTCATGAAAGAAGGTGATGAGGTGATCGTCTCTACTATGGAGCATCATAGTAATATCGTGCCCTGGCAATTGCAGGCAACGAAGAAAGGTATCGTACTGAAAGTTATCCCGATGAATGAAAAGGGCGAACTGCTGTTGGATGCCTATGAACAGTTGTTTACAGAACGTACCAAACTGGTGAGTATCACCCATGTAAGCAATGTGTTGGGAACCGTCAATCCCGTTAAGGAAATGATAGCCGTAGCCCACTCACACGGTGTTCCCGTAATGGTGGATGGTGCGCAGAGTGCTCCCCATTTCAAGGTTGATGTGCAGGATCTCGATTGTGAGTTCTATGCTTTCAGCGGTCATAAGATGTATGGTCCTACCGGTGTAGGCGTGCTTTATGGTAAGGAAGACTGGCTCGATCGTATGCCTCCCTATCAGGGTGGTGGTGAGATGATCGAGCATGTCACCTTTGAGAAGACCACCTTCGAGCGACTGCCGTTTAAGTTTGAGGCAGGTACGCCCGACTATGTTGCTACGCACGGATTGGCAACAGCCATCGACTACATCACTTCCTTGGGTATGGAGAATATCTCTGCCCACGAACGGATGTTGACGGAGTATGCTATGCAGGAGATGGCTAAGATCGATGGTATGCGTTTCTTTGGTGAGGCTGAGGGTAAGGATGCTGTGGTGTCTTTCCTTGTTAAAGATATCCATCATCTGGATATGGGCACGCTGCTCGACCGCTTAGGCATCGCCGTACGTACCGGTCATCATTGTGCACAACCATTGATGGACCGCTTAGGAATATTAGGAACAGTGCGTGCTTCGTTTGCGTTGTACAATACCAAAGAGGAAGTGGATGCTCTTGTTGCAGGTGTTCAGCGTGTGGCACGTATGTTCTGATTCTCTGTTTATAATAACTGTTTACATCTTTTGAGTGCGACTAACAGCCAGGCTAAGGCGATGAGTCGTACGGTGAGGGCATAACCTACCGGTAATATGCCTAAGAAAAGTGCGGCCTGTGCCTCTAACAATGCCCATGTCTGTCTGCTGTTGATGTCACGCTCCAACACGACTGAATAATACTGAGACAACTTTCTGATAGGCATATTCAGTCTTTCAGTCATCTTATGAATATTCTCTGCCAGTCTGCTGCTGACCGTCTGTTGCATATTGATAGTCATTTGTCTTTCCATATCTGTTCTTTTTTCTGTTATTTCTTGTTTCTGTGGCAAAATTATACTATCTTTGTGCACAAATAGTTCAATGATGAAACTATTTTTGAAAACGAAAGTTAAAGTTTCCCTTGTATATTATAGTAAGGTATAGGTATGTTAAAAGATCATTATTACGAAGGATTGATAGAGGCCGGATGCGATGAGGCTGGCCGTGGTTGTCTGGCAGGAAGTGTCTATGCGGCTGCGGTTATCCTGCCTGTCGGTTATCAGAATGCACAACTGAATGACTCTAAGAAACTCACCGACCATCAGCGGAAGGCATTACGTACGATTATTGAAAGGGATGCTGTGGCCTGGGCAGTAGGCATCGTGACAGCTCAAGAGATAGACGAGATCAATATCTTGAATGCCAGTATCTTGGCGATGCATCGTGCACTCGATCAACTGACAGTGCATCCGGAGGCTGTCATTATTGATGGTAACCGTTTCAAACCGTATGGTAAACTACCTTATACAACGATAGTGAAAGGTGATGGGAAATACCTCTCTATTGCGGCTGCAAGTATCTTGGCAAAGACATATAGGGATGACTATATGGACCAGTTGGCTGAGGAATACCCGCAATATGATTGGCAGAAAAACAAAGGTTACCCTACCAAGAAACACCGTCAAGCTATCAAAGAGTATGGTATCACGCCATATCATCGAAAGAGTTATAATCTGCTGGGTGACGGACAGTTGGAGATACCTTTTGATTTTTAGTTACTGTTATGCGACATAGTAAGTTGGAGAGTGAACTCGATCTCTTGCTGCTGTTGGCAGAGAATACGAGTATGACGGTGGAACAGTTGTGTAAGCGACAGAATCTCTCGCGCCGTAACTTCTATTATTACCTGGAGTTCTTCCGTGATGCAGGCTTCATCGTAGAGAAAAGAGGGTCGGTGTACTCCATCGACCGCGACTCCCCATTCTTCAAAAAGGTGGTGGAAAGGATTTCGTTTACTGACGATGAGGCTATCGTCATCAACCGATTACTGAACAAGAC
>JAEEGL011527196.1_pt1 | contig 20531 bp, 20 predicted proteins | sample 9134231 | NCBI WGS metagenome assembly JAEEGL01 (sample SAMN16246548, study PRJNA631951) | gut metagenome | biome: gut microbiome; feature: rumen; material: fiber-attached | host: Bos | place: Iran: Karaj | collected 2018-10
AGGACTTTCAACGCAGCTCTTCTGGCTGCAAGTCCTTCCACCGGAGCGTTCTTTTCTGCGAAAGCAGGCTTCCTGCGCTGCCCTTTTCTGTCGTACCGGATGGGCGCCGTCATCCTCCCGTTCCGGCTTTTTCCCGGTTCAGTCCCTGAATTGCTTTCGTTCTTTTTCTTAAGCGGCGCACTTCCCCAGGAAGAACCCACAGAGGTATTCCCTGATTTGTAAGCTATATTATTAGGATTCCCCTTTTTTACGGGAGCATTGCCTGCCCGTTTCCTGTCGTTTTTCTCCGGTTTCCTGTTTTCTTCGTTCATATTTGCTCCTCACTTATCAGACTGCCCTTTCTGAGAGTATGGCCGCGCAGATAATCCTCTGCTTTCATTCTTTTCCCGCCGGGTGCCTGGAGTTCAAGAACACGGACGGCATCTTCACCGCAGGCTATAATCAGGCCGGCTTTCGGATCAGCTTCCAGGATTTCTCCGGCTCGGCCGGTTCCTTTGACATTATCTGCCCGCAGCAGCTTCAGCCGGCCATCGCGCACAGGAATACTGACACATGGCCAAGGATTCAACCCGTTGATTCTCCCCCGTACAAGATTTGCCGGCAGATTGAAATCCACATTGCTCAAAGTCTTATCGAGCATAGGATCATATGTCATTTCTTCTTCATTCTGTGGAACTCTTTCCAGCGTTCCCTCTTCAAGCAGGCACAGTGTTTTATCGAGCAGTTGAGCGCCGATAAGGCTGAGTCTGCCAGTCAGTTCATCGCATGTTTCAGTCTGTCCGATCTCTGTTTGAGCCTGTAGCAGCATATCGCCCGTATCTATTCCCTGATCCATCATCATGGTGGTTACACCTGTTACGGAATCCCCGTCCATAATAGCCCGTGCAATTGGCGCAGACCCGCGGTGTCTGGGCAAAAGCGACGCATGAACATTGATATTTCCAAACTTCGGTATATCAAGGATCTCCTGACTCAGGATCTGACCGAATGCTGCAGTTATGCAAATGTCCGGATGCAGAGCTTTCAAATCTTCAACCCCTGATTTACGGATCCTTTCCGGCTGAAACACCGGAATACCGTATTTAACAGCGGCTGTTTTGATCGGAGAAGGTGTCAGTTTATTTCCTCTGCCCTTCGGGCGATCCGGCTGAGTAAATACACCTACAATTTCATTTCCTCTCCGAATCAGCATTTCCAACGACGGTACCGCAAAATCCGGCGTCCCCATGAAAACGGTTCGCATCAATTGTCATCCTCCGGAATATGGCCTTCTATTTCTTCTTCCGTCAATTCGCGATCCATCATATCCACATATAACTTTCCATCCAGATGGTCCAGCTCATGGCAGATGGCTCTTGCTTCGAAACCCTCTGTGGTCAGCAGCTGCTCCTTGCCCTTACGATCCTGATACTTAACAGTCACCTTCATGGGTCTGGTCACGACACCCTGTCGGCCGGGTATGCTCAGACATCCTTCCCGGCCGGTTTGAGTTCCGTTTTTATCAATAATCTCCGGATTGATCAGTTCTCTCAGTCCGCTGTGATCTTCTGTCACATCAACAACTGCGATCCGGCGCACGATACCCACCTGCGGAGCTGCCAAACCTACTCCTTCTGATTTATACATGGTTTCTGCCATGTCCTTCAGAAGGATTGCCAGCCTCAGATCAAATTTTTCCTGTTTCCGGCAAACTTTACGCAGTGTGTCGTCACCGATCATTACTATTTTCCTTGTTGCCATACTTCTTTCCTCACATCATGGTAGTCGGATTATATTCAAACCAGACTTCCGTATTTTTTTGTGTCTGTCCGGCCAGTTCTGCCAAAGCACCGCAAAATGCTTCCGTTTCTTTGCTCACAAGCAGTTTCATCAGCAGATGCCTTCTGTGCTTGCCCCTTAAAAACTGTACAGGAGGAACATCATTTGACAGAAGCAGTACCTTCCTGGCCCATTCTGGGTGTTCCTTCAGCAGGCTTCTTGTTTTCGTGTCCAGTTCCTTCGCTGTATTTATGGCAGACACTTCATCCGGGCTTTCTGCCAAGAGTCTTGCCATGACGGTAAACGGAGGATAAAGCGCAGTACGTCGTCTGGCAAATTCATCTTCAAAAAACGCGCGATAATCCTGGCTGGCCGCAAACCTGATGACCTGATCTTCCGGCTTATAAGTCTGAATTATGACCCGCCCGGGCCTGCTGCCGCGGCCTGCCCTTCCGGCCACCTGTGTAAGCAGCTGGAATGTTCTTTCACGGCTTCGGTAATCAGGCAGATTCAGGGTTTGGTCGGCTGCAATGACTCCCACGAGTGTGACGCTCGGGAAATCAAGTCCTTTCGCAATCATCTGAGTACCTATCAATACTTTGGCGCGCCCTGAACGAAATTCTTCCAGGATTCTCCCATGGCCGTCCTTTCCTCCGGTTGTGTCAATATCCATTCGTGCAGTTGTCACACCCGGAAAAAGTTTTTTTACCTCTTCCTCCACTTGCTGAGTTCCCGAACCGAAAAACTTAATATACTTACTTCCACATTCCGGGCATTTCACGGGCATATCCGTTTCTGCACCACAATAATGGCATCTCAGTTTTCCGTTTTCACCGATCATGTGGTACGTCAGGCTGATATCGCAGTTCCTGCATTTCATAACATGCCCGCAGCTTCGGCAGCTTACAAAGGAATAATAGCCCCGGCGGTTCATCAGGAGCATCGCCTGTTCACCGCTTTGGATGCATTTCCGGAGGGCTTTCTGCAATTCTCTGCTGAATACGGATCTGTTTCCACCGGTAAGCTCCCGGCGCATATCCACAATGCTTACATCCGGCAGAGGACGCCCATGAACCCTCTTCGGCATTTCCAGCAGCATATAATCGCCCCGCCTGGCCCTTGCAAATGAAAGAATACTTGGTGTGGCACTGGCAAGAATTAACGTCGCATTTTCTCTGTTGCACCGGCTCAGAGCAATCTCACGCGCGTCATATCTGGGGTGATGATCACTGAAATATGTGCTTTCATGTTCTTCATCTACAACTACAAGCCCGAGATGATCTACCGGTGAAAAGATGGCACTTCTAGCGCCGATTACCACGCGAGCGTCTCCACGGCGTATCCTCCGCCATTCATCAAACCGCTCTCCCGCGCTCAGCCTGCTGTGGATCACTGCAGCTACCGAGCCGAACCGCGCCCGGAACCAGGAGACCATCTGAGGGGTAAGAGCGATTTCCGGAACAAGTATAATAGCGGTTTTTCCAAGCTCGAGTGTCTGACGGACAGCCGTCATAAAGACTTCCGTCTTTCCGCTCCCTGTCACACCGTGCAGCAGAAACTTCCCTCCTTTTCCGTTCAGACAGGGAATAATCTCGTCCAGGACCTCCTTCTGTTCGGATGTCAGAATATGTCCGGTTTCATTCAGCCCGATGAATGCACCTCCGGGTGTCCTGAGTTCTTCTTCTTCCGTGATACGGATCAACCCTTCTGACTCCAGCTTATTCAAAGCTTCTCTCGGATCCCTGACTGTTTCAGAAAGCTCTTTTACGGTCCTGCTGCGACCGTCGGACAATATTTTGAGGATTTCCTTCCTTTTCCTGCTTCTCTTTTCTTCTTCAGCAGCTTTCTCCGCCATTTCACTGCTTACTGATAAAGTTACGGTAGAAACAGTTTTTACGGTTATTCTGCCGCCTCTCATCTGTGCCGGAATCATCAGTCTGAGTGTTTCCGCCAGCGGGCAGTGTGCCTGTTCTGCCATTTCCCGCGCAAGCTCTGCCATGTGCGGAAGTATTGCCGGATACTCTTCCAGTTTTCGGATCACGGTTTTTATTCTGGCCGGGTCAAGCTCTGTACTGCTGTCCAGATCAACAACAATTCCTTCCTTCTCTCTGGCTCCGAAAGGAACCGAAACCCTCTGGCCTTTTTCAAGGGTCATCCCGTCAGGGACAGCATAGGTAAAAGTATGTGCCACATTTTCATGCACAATATCCACGATAACCTGGCAGTACACGCTATGCTCCCCTTTCTGTTGAATTATTCTTTTCCGCCGGTCGTTCTTCGCATGTCCCTCAAATCCTTCACAATGTCCGGAAGGATCCGAAGCACTTCATCAATTTCTTCTTCCGTATTTTCTTTGCCAACCGTCATTCGGATGCTTCCCTGAGACTTGTCATCCGGCAGGCCGATGGCCCTCAGTACATGGCTTGCATCAGGTGCGCCTGACGTACACGCGCTCCCGCCGCTTGCCGCAATCCCGACCAGATCAAGTCTTAATAGCAATGATTCACTTTCAATTCCCCGAAAGGAAAAATGACAGTTATTCGGAAGACGTTTTTCTTTTGATCCGTTCAGGTATGCATCCGGAATACGTTCCAGAATACCTTTTATCAGCCGATCACGAAGAAATCTGATTTTTCTTTCATCAGCTTCCCGTGTTTTTATTGCCGCAGCAACAGCGGTGCCGAGGCCGACCGCACCGGCTACATTCTCCGTTCCAGCTCTTAATCCCCTTTCCTGAGCTCCCCCGTGAATCAAAGGTTCAATTCTTGTTCCTTCCCGTATATAAAGCGCTCCGATTCCCTTTGGCCCATAAAGCTTATGTGCGCTCAGGCTGAGCAGATCAGCCTGAATCTGATTGACATTGATTGGAATAGCGCCAAACGCCTGAACCGCGTCCGTATGGAAAACGATCCCACGTTTGTGAGCTATTTTTCCGATTTCGGCCACAGGTTCAAGCGTACCGATTTCATTGTTGGCCGACATCACGCTGATAAGAACAGTTTCCTCTGTCACTGCATTTTCAACCGCTGCAGGATGAATAAATCCTTCACTGTCGGGTTGCAGATAAGTGATCCGAAACCCGTTTTTTTCCAGCCATTCACAAGTGTGCAGCACTGCATGATGTTCAATGGCGGTAGTTATGATATGATTCCCCTTGGCTTTCATTGCAAAAGCTGTTCCTTTTATCGCCCAATTATCACTCTCACTCCCGCCGCCGGTAAAGTATATTTCCTTTGCCTGTGCCCCCAAAGCATCTGCAACCTGCCGCCGTGCCCGATCAATCGCACGGCGGGAGTCCCGGCCCGTACCATATACTCCCGAAGCATTGCCCCACACATCATGCATGCATTCAGTCATGGCTTCCAGAACCTCTGGCGAGACCGGTGTTGTTGCCGCATGGTCCAGATAAATCCTGTCTTTCATAGACGTACTGTATAACTCCTTGATTATCTGCTATTTCCTTTTCGACATCGGGTTTTCTGTTCTGTACCGCTGAAATCAGAACTTTGTCTGCCAAAGGAAAAAAGTGTGAGCAAGATCGGTTGAAAGAAACTGCAGCATATTAATCAGAAACGCTACCAGGATCAAAATAGCTGCTACTCCGGCTACCGTTCCGGCAAAATCTCCTACTTCAGCCGCAAATCTGTATTTTCTTCTTTGTTCCTCTTCTTTTTCCTCATCCGTGAGAATTTCTTCGTCATCATTAAATTCATTCAGATCGTCAAAGCCATCATCATATAGCGGTTCCTCATCGTAGTCATCAATATATTCAAGCTCAGGCTGACGATCCTGCCCGCCCGTACCGCTGTCCCGGAATGTATGGGAATACATCGCAGTATCTTCACTTTCATTTCTTTCGAAGTAGGCCATGCAAGCTCCTTTCCGCCCTTTCCCCAGGCCTTTGGGTAGATGAAAGTTCTATTCATCCCCTATGTTATTCTATCACGAAAGGGCAAACAAATAAATAAAAAAAAGCGGATCACTCCGCTTTCTTTCCGCTTCTGATTTTGCTCAGGAGCCATGAAGCCGCCAACACCCCTGCAAGAGCTCCGGAAGAGTCAATAAGAACATCCTGCCATTGACCGCTTCTTCCGTCTGTAAGCAGCTGATGCAGTTCATCAGTGACAGCATATACAGTCGCTCCTGCCCAGCTGTGCTGTATATTTTTTTTTCGCTCTCCTATCCAGCTTTCAAGACATATTCTGAGAAGCAGGCCCAAAACAGTATATTCCGTAAAATGAGCAGCTTTTCGGACATAGTGCTGAACCTCATTAAAGCACGCGCGCTGTTCTGCTTCCGACATGTTCTCATATCCCGGGCAGATCATTTTTACAATTCTTTCTGATATCATTCCGCTTGTCTGATTTGACTGTTCAGCTTCTTCGGTGGAAAAAGCAAATATCATAATCATCACAGCAATTGTAAGAAATGTAGATAATATGCGTACCCAGGTTTTTTGTAGTCCTGCATTTCCCCGCATCTCAGTTAAACAACTCCCTGACTCGGTCCATAAACCCTTTGCGGCCGTCATATTCCTTGTCAGTCGTGATCCCGTCAAATTCACGGAGCAGTTCCTTTTGCTTATTGTTCAGACGTTTGGGTATCTCAACCTTGATATTCAGTAAAAGGTCTCCCTTCCCTGAACCTCTCAGCTGCTGAATACCTGACCCCTTGATCCGGAATTCTGTTCCGGGCTGCGTTCCTTCCGGTATACGATACTTAACCGGCCCGCTTAAAGTAGGCACTTCCACATCCGCGCCGAGTGCAGCCTGTGTAAAGCTGATCGGGAAATCCAGAAGGAGATTATAGCCTTCTCTTTTGAATAGCTTATGCGGTTTCACTCCCACAGTAATATAAAGATCACCGTTTGGTCCACCCCTGAGCCCGGGCTCGCCCTGGCCGTTCATGATGATGGTTTGTCCGTTATCTATCCCGGCAGGAACTTTAACCGTAACGGTACGTTTCCTGCGTACACGCCCTGTACCGCCGCAGCCGCTGCACTTATCTTCGATTACTTTTCCTGTCCCTCCGCATGTGGGACATGTACGCACTGTCGTCATCCAACCGCTGGAAGTGCGTATCTGTCCAGCGCCCTTACAGGTCGGACAGGTTTTGGGAGCAGATCCGGGTTTTGCCCCGCTACCTTTGCAGGTATCGCACAGTTCATTGCGGTAAATCTCAAAGCTTTTTTCGCAGCCTTTTGCCGCTTCCTCAAAGGTGATTCTCAGTTCATAACGCAAATCATTTCCGGCAACAGGACCCTGATTCCGGTTCATTCTGGAACCCATTCCGCCGTTGAACAGCTGGTCAAAAATATCTCCCATACCGCCCATACCGCCAAAATCGAATCCTCCGCTGAAAGGGTTCCCTCCCATACCGCTCATCGGATCTTCAAATCCGAACTGATCATATCGGGCCCGCTTATCCGGATCGCTGAGCACCTCATTGGCCTCGTTCAATTCCTTAAAGCGTTCAACTGCTTCTTTGTCGTCCGGATGCAGGTCCGGATGGCATTCTTTTGCCTTCTTCCGATATGCTCTCTTGATTTCCTCTTCTGTGGCTTTTTTGTCCACACCGAGTACTTCGTAATAGTCGCGCTTATTTGCCAAACAGCCTCACCTCTCTCTCAAAGCAAGCCCGTCACCTTTACAGGGGACGGGCCGCTCCCGAAAAACAAACTCTGTTCTTACTCTTATTCGACGCTGCCATCGGCATTTACGCTTCCGTCATCATTCGTAGACCCAGGCTGTGCGCCGCCGTTTCCCATGGGGTTGCCTTCTGCGTTTCCTGCCTGCTGCTGATATAATTTCCCGAAAACCGCATAAACCTTCTGAGTAAACCCTTCCATGGCATTCTTGATGTCAGCGGCGTTATTTCCTTCACGTGTCTTTTTGAACTCATCAATAGCGCTCTGCACGCTGCTCTTGTCTTCTTCACTCAGTTTGTCGCCGTTTTCACGCAGGGTCTTCTCTGTTTCATAGATCAGACTGTCCGCGCGGTTGAGAGTTTCTACTTCTTCCTTGCGTTTTTTGTCCTCCTCGGCGTACTGCTCGGCTTCCTTTACGCGCTGATTGATTTCTTCTTCAGTAAGATTCGTGCTCGCAGTGATGGTAATCTGCTGTTCGTTGTTGGTGGCCTTATCCTTGGCGGAAACATTGACTATACCGTTATTGTCAATGCTGAAGGTAACTTCTATCTGCGGTACGCCTCTGGGCGCGGGTGCAATACCTGTCAGCTGGAATCGGCCAAGCGTCTTGTTGTCATATGCCATCTGGCGTTCGCCCTGAAGCACATGGATTTCAACGGTTGTCTGGCCGTCTGCCGCAGTTGAAAACACCTGACTCTTGCTTGTCGGGATCGTAGTGTTCCTGTCAATCAGGCGAGTGAAAATATGGCCTTCTGTTTCCAGCCCCAGGCTGAGCGGCGTAACGTCCAGCAGCAGGACATCTTTTACCTCGCCGCCAAGAACGCCGCCCTGAATTGCAGCGCCGATAGCGACACATTCATCGGGGTTGATGCCCTTAAAGGGTTCCTTGCCGGTAATTTTTTTCACAGCCTCCTGCACGGCGGGTATTCTTGTGCTTCCGCCTACCAATATGACCTTATTGACCTGATCCACGCTCAATCCGGCGTCCTTCAGTGCTTTGCGCATGGGCTCTATTGTAGCTTCTACCAGATCTGCGGTAAGCTCATCAAACTTGGCCCGGGTAAGAGTCACGTCAAGGTGCTTCGGGCCGGTGGCGTCCGCCGTAATAAAGGGAAGATTGATATTGGCTGTAGTTGTTCCGCTCAATTCGATCTTAGCCTTTTCCGCAGCTTCCTTCAGCCGCTGTGCGGCAATCCGGTCCGCTTTCAGGTCAATACCGTTTTCCTTTTTGAACTGTTCTGCCACGTAATCAATGATTTTCTGGTCAAAATCGTCTCCACCCAGACGGGTATTGCCGTTGGTACTCAACACTTCAAAAACACCGTCTCCAATGTCAAGAATGCTGACGTCAAACGTGCCGCCGCCAAGATCATATACCAGGATCTTCTGGTTTTCTTCTTTATCAAGTCCGTAGGCCAGAGAAGCAGCCGTCGGTTCATTGATGATACGCAGTACTTCCAGCCCGGCTATACGGCCTGCGTCTTTTGTTGCCTGTCTTTGGCTGTCATTGAAATATGCAGGAACTGTAATGACCGCCTGGGAAACTTTTTCACCCAGATAGCTTTCAGCGGTTTCTTTCATTTTGGTCAGGATCATTGCGCTGATATCCTGGGGTGTATACTGCTTTCCGTCAATACCGACTTTATATCCTGTACCCATTTCTCTTTTGATAGACAGCACCGTTCTGTCAGGATTGGTTACTGCCTGTCTTTTAGCTACCTGTCCGACAAGACGTTCACCGTCTTTTGTAAATGCAACGACAGAAGGCGTAGTACGGCTTCCTTCCGCATTGGCAATAACGACGGGCTGGCCGCCTTCCATAACGGCTACACAGCTGTTGGTTGTTCCAAGGTCAATACCGATAATCTTACTCATGGTTCCTTCCTCCGTTTATCTCTTTCCGTTTGATATCATTGTTATTCGGTCTGGAAAATCCAAACCCCTGAAAGGCGTTTCCGCCGTTACAAGGCTTTATTCGGGTACTACTTTCACCATAGCATGGCGGAGGACTCTGTCCCCCATTTTATAGCCCTTCTGAAGAACCTGACAAACTGTGCCGGGATCTCCTTCATCCTGTGACCCCTGAAGAACGGCATTCTCCAGATTCGGATCAAACTTCTCACCCAACCGGTCTATCGGCGTTACGTCCATCTTCTGATAGGTCTCATTCATCTGGCGCAGAACCAACTGTACACCGTTCAGCAGCGCTTCATCACTGCCTTTTCCCGCAGCGTCCACCGCTCTTTCCAGATTGTCCAGTACATTCAGCATGCTTGCGGCGACATCTCTCCGGCCGTCCGCATAAGCATCAGCACGGACTTTTTCGTTTCTTTTGCGGTAGTTTTCAAAATCCGCCTGAATGCGCTGCGCCATAGCCAGATATTCGGCCGCTTTAGCTTGCGCTTCTTCCAATTCAGTCTTCTCGTGTTCTTCCGTTGTGTTTTCCGCAGTGTTCTCTTCTTCTATGCCGGTTTCTTCCACCGGCATTTCAGAGACTCCTTCTTCCGTGTTTTTTTCCTCCCGGATTTCTTCACCGGCTGTCCTTTTCTCGGATTCCATTTTCTTCTTTCCTTTATTCCGGCTCATTCTCGGCCGCCTTTCTGTTATTCCTAATCGTTATTGAACAGATCGGTTAGCTGATGCCCCATCATGTTCAGTATGGATATTACTCTGGAATACTGCATTCTTGTCGGTCCGATTACGCCGATCGTTCCCTGCTGACCGTTCTTGGTGGAATAGGTTGCCGTCACAATGGAGCAATCCACCATCTCAGGCACTCCTGTTTCCGGTCCGATCCGCACGGTAAATGCCATTTCGCCGTTCCCGGCAATAATATCCGCCAGCTTATCTCTCGTTTCGATCAAATTCAGGAAGTTCTTGGCCTTTTCGGTATCGCTGTATTCCGGATAATTCAACATGTTTCCGGCCCCGCCGATAGCAACATGCTGCTGTCTCGGTTTTTCTTTTCGTTCGTTCAGCAGGCCGTAAAACTCCTGCAGGATTTCTTCGTTACCGTTCATCCGTTCGATGAGGTCCGGAAGGATTTCGCACGCCTCCATCAGGGTATGATTCTGCAGCGCTTCAGTCAGGGCACGGGATATGGCATAAAGAGTATCGCTGTCAACATCGCGCCCGATATGAACCACACTGTCACGCACGATACCCATATCTGTCACAACAACCACCAGGGCAGAATTGGTACTCACAGGAACAAGCTGGACTGTACGGATCCGGACCTGTTTTCCTTTAGGCGGCAAAACTACGGCTGTATATCTGGTCAGGCTGGAGATCACACTGGCAGCGTGATCGATCACATCCTCCATTTGATGAATTCTTCCCATAAAGTGATTGTGAACACTTTCATCGGAATTATCCGGTATCTTGCCGGTCTTCATCAGACTGTCGACATAAAGCCTGTACGCCTTGGCGGATGGGACTCGACCGGCTGAAATATGTGGCTGATCCAAATAACCGAGCTCTTCCAGATCGCTCATCTCGTTCCGGATTGTCGCTGAAGACAGGCCCATTTCATATTTTTTACTGATCGTTCTCGATCCGACAGGAATGCCCGTCAGGATGTAATCGTCAATAATTGCCTGCAAAATACGCAGCTTCCGCTCATCCATATCCATGTGCCCACCTCCTTGCTTATGTATTGTTAGCACTCAACGATCGCGAGTGCTAACCACGAGCATACTTTAGCACTCAGGTTATACTTTGTCAATACCCTGCGCTGTGTTTTTTGCATGATTTACCGAAAAAAAAGAAGCGATTCTCTCGCCTCTTTTCGTACATTTTTTACAGTCCTGTCGTAATATATCCTCCCGGAGGAACTGACGATCCGTTGTAAACATACAGGATCGAATATGCATTCTGCTGATAATAATGCAGGTAAATAGAAGTATCTGTCCCTCTGTGCCACGCTTTCTGTCCGCTGATGCTTTTTACACTGTATCTTCCCGGATAAATCTGCTCCATGATATTCACGATTTCTCCCGCATTCGGAACAGAGGATTCTCCGTATATACTTTCCAGAGCTCCTGCCAGATATTCATAGCTTTCCGCGTTTCCTTCCGTTCCGAAGTCATAGCATATCATTTTCAATCGGTTGTCCCTAAAAATATAAACCAGATCCGCAACAAACAGGCTAACACCTGCTTTTTGAGTACTTGCCAGAATGGACCATCGGCCGTTGTTTCTTCCGGACAGCGGTAAAATTTCAATGGCTGAAACCTGTTCAGGACTCATATCCCAGGTTACTCCATTCCGGAAAGCAAATCCGTTCTCGGTTCTCTGCGATGCAGGATTGTCAGGATACCCGGGTACAGGGGTTTGCTGAACCCAGCCATATGCAGGCGTTTCCGTCGGCGGCTGTCCCCACGGTACCGCTGTTTGCACGGGTTGCAGCCAGGGATTTGGCGTTGTTGTCGGCATTCCCCAGATGTCCTGTGTTACTGCAGGTACCAGCCAGCTGAACGGATTCGCTCCGTCTGCAGCGGCAGCAGATGACAGCAGAATCAGAATTGTCAGTACTGCCAATATTCTCCTCATCTTTTCTCTCCCTGTTCCTTTTTCTGTTTATGCTATCACATTTTCCTGAGCCGGTTCAAGTTTTCTTTCTATATCTCCGAATATAAAAAGAACCCTTCCGGGTTCTCATTTTACAGTTTCTCTCTGCGGAGGAAAAGGCCCATAACAACCGGCATGAGAATCACAAAAATAAAAATACCGTAAATCAGAAGTCTGTTTATGTTCGTTCTGTCCAGGGCAAACTCAAGCCCGACGCCGATTCCGATTGCGATCAGAGTCAGAGCCAGCGCAAAACCTGCGTTCCTCTTCCTGGTTTTCCAACGCCTCTTTGCGAGGATCGCAATGCCGATAAACAGAGCCACAGCGGCAAGGACCTGCTCCAGACCGACAAAGCTGATACTCAGGAACCTGTCATAGCGCAGGCTTTCCAGAATAACTGTTGATGCGCCGTAAAGCAAGAGAAAAAGGATGCAGGTATCTCCATGTTTTTTGCTTTTGATAAGGTCTGTTGCCAGTATGATAAAAAGGATACCCATTACAATAGCCGCAAGCCGCCAGGTAGCCAGATAAGTCCCGTATTCATCGCTGAAGCTCAGAAAAGTTTCCTTGATCCAATCTGTTTTTAAAGCGCGGCTGTAGTCAAAATCCGGAATCCCTTCCTCGCCGATCCTCTCGATCACCATGAAAAGTGTTACGGCGCAGGAAGATATATCCATCATCTCACCAATGTTCTGGCCTGTCATTCTGGCACTGATCCATGCGGCAATCATAACTCCCGCAATCAGCCCGATCATGCTCCATCCGCCTCCGTTAATACTGAACCAGCTCGAGAAGGGCATAAACTGGCCCAATTCACGGTTGAGGAGGCAGAAAACAAGCCTGGAGAAAAAGCTTCCAAGCACTATGCTCAGCAGCACCGTGAGCGGTGCTGTTCCTTTTTCACATCGTTTAGCCCAGCTCAGAAACGCGGTTACCGCTGCCGCTGCGATTATTGCGAGCGCGATGAAAAAGCCGAAGCGATACATTGTTATTCCGGCAAGATCAAGCGTTACGGCACTATCCCATAATTGCATATCTGATGATTCCTTATCTCCAGTTTTCTTCGGGAACAGCTGTTGCGAAATAGAATATATCATTCAGGGCGCGCTCCGGAGCGCTGCTCTGCCCTTTATATTCTTTTCCTCCGAAAACCATTTCGGCTGAATTCCCTCCGTCAAGGTTGAACGCCTGCGTGCAGCCGGCTTCATCGAACATAAAATCCGCCAGCTGCTGCTGAGTGACACCTGCAGAAACGCCGCGCCCCTCTGCTATTACCATTACATAGTTCAGCCTGCCGGTCTGCCCGATGGCGGCCCTGGGTTCTTTTCCGTTCGGATTATACCCGTACGAGCTGTTGATGGTCATCTTTTCCCCATCTTTGACCAGTGCGGGGCCGAATGTGTAGGCATTGACGATGGTATGCCCTTCCGCTGCCTCTTTAAGTCCCTTGCTTTGGATCTCTTTCTTGTCAGCCAGGATCAGGTGAAAATCTCCATTTTCGTCAATGATCAGGATATCCTTCGCCTTATTTGTCTTGCTGCGGATCTTTTGAGTCATCCTGTATTCAAAAGTGGTCTTTACGGGATCATCCTGATAATTGTCGCCGTTGATGGCAATGACCGCATTGTTAATCTCTGCCATTTTGGCAACGTATGCCGGCTTGGTAGACAGGAGATTCTTCGGATTGCAGACAGCTGTGCGTACCTGTGTGGGCGAAGCGACCCAGATCCTGGCTATGTGCCAGGTAACACCGTCTTTCTGGATTGTCTCAATGTTCACGCGGATTGATTCGTCTTCATAACCGTTTTCATTATATGAAGCGGGATTCGGCAGCGGAGGGACGGTAAAATCGAGCGGAAGCGTCCATACAGCCTCGCCGGAAAAGGAATCCTCCGTCAGATCTACCTCTTCGGTGATTTCTTCTGTTTGCTCATTTTCTTCAGCATAAGCTGCTGAAACAAACAGGCGGCTGAAATCAAGCTCGAGCTCTTCCTCCCTGTCCATTTCATCCGTCATGTTCTGTTTGACCTCTTCCAGCATATTCGGAGAAGAAATAACAAAAGGTGCGGACAGAATCAGCGCGGCGCATAAAAGGCAGAGAATAACTCTGACAGGTGTTTTCATTCTTTCATTCCTCTTCTTCGTCATTCAGCTTGTTGTTGGCGATTTCGAAAAGCTTTTCTGCCAGGTCGGTATCTTCCACGGGAACGAATTCCTCAGTCTCTTCACCGTTTTGATCTTCACCGTTCTCGATTTTGCATACAATGCAACCCAGATCGGCGTCTTCTTCCGCCTCTTCGTCAGCTTCAGACAGGAGAGCATATTCCTCACCGTTATAGAAGAAATAATCTTCCACACGATAAGCATATTCGTTTCCTTCGTCATCTTCAAAATAAATCAGGTCATCGTCCATTTCTTCCATTCCGTTCTCTCTATTCTCGTCCATGTTCATAATCCTCTCTTTCTTCAGCTTTTAGCCGAGGTTCATTATATTCCGTGCCGCCCTCTTTGGCAAGCGCAAGGAATTCCGTTGACTTTATTTCGTTTCGGTTCTATGATGGTGCTGCGGTATTCAGTGCTTTTTTTTCTTTTCCAGTTTTCTTTGTGTTCCGTCCTGCTCCACAATGACGACTCGTTCCAGCACTGCCCGTGTGTTTTCACGAAACTCCGCAATGTATTCTGCTCTCAGCATCCGTTGTTCAGCGGCTTCTTCAGCAGTAAGCTCTCCTGATTTCTTTTTACGGGCCAATTCATTGATTCGTTCTATTTTTTCATGATCCATTCTATTCACCTTCCTGTAAGGAGTGTTATTAATGATTCAGGGAAAATGGTTTGCCCCGGGTGCTGATCTCTCAGACCCCGTCTCTGTCCGCTCGTCTGTTTTCGGTTCTGCAGAAGACGCTTTGGACGGCGAAAGCTGGAATACGGTCGTTTATCAGGACGGTATTCCGGCTGCATCAGGCCGTATCCGTTGGGAAAAAGGCGCCTTTCTGCTGGAAAATATCGGAGTATTGCCGGAGCTTCGCGGAAAACATCTGGGAGACCTGACGCTTCGGCTGCTCCTGTTCAAGGCACAAAGTCATGGCGCGCGTGAAGTCCTTCTCACTTCTCCCGATAACATTTCCGGTTTTTTTTCCAGGCTCGGTTTCCGGGAAGAAAGCCGGGCCGGCAATTCAGTACATATGCGTCTTCCTGGTGACCTCATTGATCTGGATACGTGTAAAAACTGCCGGAAGCAGGACTGTCCCAACCGAAAGGAATAAATCTCTACCGGCTCACGCGTCCCATGCACAGGCATGCCTTTATTGCCAGAAACGCGCACGCACTGCTAACTGCCATTTCAGCCGCCGGATTTCCTGTACTGATGATTTGGCGAGCCTGCAGGATCACAACCGCACATCCCGCTATAAACACAGGAATGCAGGCAAATGCATATCCTGTGTTTTTTTTCTCATTTACAGCTCTCGCCACCCAGAAAGCGAGACAAATCAACATCGTACATCCGGCGGCAATTCCGGAAAAACGTATCTCTCCGAATGCCGGCAGTTGGGATTCCCGGAACGGTTCTGTCATCAGTCGGATCCCTCCCCATATGGAAAGGCACACTCCCAGCAAATCCCCGTTTTCAGGGAGCGGCTCACGACGGACAGACAGCCACAGGATTACGGCAATAAAGGATAAAACAGCCAAAAGAAATTCAATTCTGGAAGGCATATAGTATCCATTATGAGTCAGCCAATGCAATTCAGGTATTTTTTCAGGCACAGCAATGCCACGCCCGGGAACAGTTACCTGTTCGAATATTTTGAAGATGGCTGCCGCAGGAAAAAAGCCGAACCCGAATCCGTTCAATATGGTACCGGCATAAGTTTTCTTCCTGTCCATTTTCGTCGCATGTGCGATCCACACGTTTGCGAAAGCAAGCAATGCCAGGAGGCTGAATCCTGTCCCCACCCCGGTTACATTCAGCCGAAATATGCCCGCTTTCCACAATGTGTCATTCCCGTCGGGATAAAACCATGTCGATGCAGTTGCGGCAGCGGCAGCTGAAAGGAAGAAGCCGGCTAATGCCTGAATAGCTGTTTTGAATCCTTTCATGTCAGTCTTCCTCTTTGAAAACCCATTTCTGCTGTACGCGGTAGCTGACAAAGTACAGCAAGGAGTCGATCAGCAGCTTTGCCAAAGTACTGTTTATTCCGGCCAGTCCAAGCAAATACACGCCAGCTGCGCTTGAAATCATTATTCCGATGCACAGAACGACGTATCGGATAAATGTGCTTGTCCATTTCCCTTTCTGCCGGAAAACGAAGTTGCGATTCAGCAGGAAATTCACCGTCGCGCTGATGATTCTTGCCACGGCGGTAGAAATAAGAATGTATTTTGCCGCTTTTAGTCCGCCGTTTTGAAACAGAGCAAGATTCAGCAGATTAAACAGTCCCTGATCGATCAGAAAGCAAAACAGGCTGACACCCATAAACCGGATGAATCCTCTCAGAAGGACCTTCAGAATACGCAGGCTGTCTTTCACCGGATGGTAATGGGTACCCTGGTTTTCGTTCTCATAAACGGTTTCGATCCGGATTGGAACAATGGGAAGCTTTTTGGTTACACAGGCAATCAAAACATTCATTTCATACTCAAACCGTTCTCCTTCAATACCGATCATGAAGGACAGGTCCTCTTTCCGAAACGCTCTCAGCCCGGTTTGCGTATCTTCAAGCCATTTGCCATACATCAGGAAAAATGCAATACTGGTACTTCTGTTACCGGCACGGCTCTTAGGCGGAACGTTTTCCAGGCTGAAATCACGGCTCCCGAGATAAAGAGCCCTGTTTCCCTTTTCCAGCTCCTCCGCCAGTCTGATACAGTCCCTCACAGTGTGTTGACCGTCTGCATCGGCTGTAATCACTCCGCTGATGTCAGGCAGGTGATCACGGATCCAGGTGTAGCCGGTTTTCAGTGCCACACCCTTTCCATAATTCATGTCATGGTGTAGTACCGTCATTTTATCCGTCTCAGCGATTTCGTTAAAAATATGCTGATATGCTTCCGATGATCCATCATCCACTACGACTACATGGCCAAAGCCGCTGTCAGCCAGTTTTCGGACATAAGCCGGCAGCCGTTGATCCGGCTCCAGCGAAGGAATCAGGATTACAGCGTCTGTCAAAGCTTTGTTTTCACCGGTTTGATTCTCCATCCGATTGCTCTCACTTTCATAAAATACCATTTTATATTATATCTGCTTTTCAAGTCCTTGACAACATTTGACATCCTTTCTCAGTTCATTATATAATATTATAATTACAGGCTATCGGAGGTGTGCATATGGGATCTGACGCTTCCCGCAATCTTGAAGAACAGCGCCGTGAAAAAAACGGTATAACGTATTTTGATCGCGGTACACTGATGGGAAAAAACGGCCGCCGCTATGACCGCTTTGCGATTCAGACTCATTTTGTAGAAGTGGGCGAAGACCAGGCGGAGCTTGTTCGGAAATATGTTATCCCGCTTTTTCAGCCCGGTGATGTTCTGGCCTTTGGCGCAAAAGTCATGGCTATGTGTACCGGCAATGTACGTACCAAGGAGCAGGAAAAGCCGGGGTTCTGGGCTCGTCTTCTGTCCCCTCACGCATCAGAAACAGTGGCAGGTATCGGTATGCATGACCCTTATAAACTGCAGCTGGCAATTGATATGGTCGGTGCACCAAAGGTTGTGTTTGCCTCTATTGCATCCGCTGTTACCAAGCCGTTTGGCGTGAAAGGCGTTTTCTACAAAATCGTCGGCAAAGGCGTAGCAGGCATTGACGGATTTTATTACCGTTCTTCTTTCGAGCGTTATCATGATCTTGCGCTTATAAACAACACCAATGCACAGGAACTCTGTGATCAGCTGGAAAAAGATACAGGAATACCGGTCGTCCTTATGGATGCAAACGATATCGATCAGAATCAGCTTGGGAAATGTCAGGATTTTCCGCTGAGCGATGCCGAAATACAGGACGCCCTAGCCGATAATCCCTCAGGGCAGGGAGACGAGCTTACTCCCCTGATCCTGATTCGTCCTCTCTGACAGTCATGAAACATATTCCTTCATCCGATACTTTTCACACGGATGTCCTTCTCTTTGAGGATGCCCTTCAACAGACATGCAATGATTTTGACCGGTCCGCCTGGCTGTATGTGCCGGATCATTATTCGGAATACCGTTATATTCTGGGGACGCGCGGAAACCGTCCGCTGATCTGCGTCGGCGTCAATCCTTCCACAGCAATACCCGGCCGGCTTGACAATACGCTCAAGAGCGCCCAGCGAATCGCATTTTTCAACGGATATGACAGTTTTATCATGTTCAATGTTTATGCTCAGCGTGCCACCGATCCCAACGATATGGAAATGCGGCTGAATCCTGTTCTTCACAGAGAAAATATGAAAGCATTCTCCTGGATGCTTGACAATATCAGCGGTGCACCTTCCATCTGGGCCGCGTGGGGAGCTGTAATTGAAAAGCGCTCTTATCTGTCACGTTGCGTTCGTGATATGGCTGTCATCGGCGAATCTCACGAAGCGCAATGGTTTACCGCCGGTCCACGCAGTAAAGCAGGTCATCCCCATCATCCCCTGTATTTAAAAAAGGATTCCGTTCTGGAACCCTTTTCGGATCTGATTCCCTATCTGGATTCTCTGCCGGAGGATTGACCTCCGGTTTTTTTATCCCTCAGGAACCTTATATACCGTAGCTTCCCTGTTCCGGAAAACAACAGGATAAAACTCCTCAAGTATCTCCGTGTTTACGGGATAATCCGCTCTTTCATAGCTGGATACATAAATGTAATCCACTCCGTATTTATCTATCACGCTGCTGTATTGCAAAGGATCACTGTAAAAACCGCTTATCTCGGCTTTTCTGTCTTCCGTGTTAAATCCGTGCCAGTACAGCCACAGGTCCGGACCGCATACTACAGTTCTTCCGCCAATGGAAAGTACCGGATTCAGATGCTGTGTTCCTGTCAGAAAAACTGCATCTTCTTCCGTATTGTTTTTCACAAAGTTTCCGGCTTCAACACTGTCTTTGCTGAAAGCCCGATAATCCGATAAGCACTCTCTCCATATCGTCAGACCGGCACTCAGAAAAAGAATGATCGCCGTCATAAAAGCCAGAACGCCTCGCCAGCGGGCCCCTTGCAGCCTGTGCCACAGCTTTTTTATCCAGTTTGCGACGATCATGCAGCACAAAAGCCAGGCAAGATAAAGCAGTTTGTTGTTGTCATATTCATTCGGTTGAAAACAGATCAGTTCTCCGGCGAGAATAATCGGAATCGCAGCGCTGAATATCCTTCTTTGTTTAGGATCTTTGTCAAACAGGGCAAGAAGGAGTGCGATAAACGGCAGTCCGATATTTTTGATATAAAACCAAAAATAAAGGTCTATCATTCCATGGCCGCCGGGATTATTGACCCAGTTGAACTGAAAGCGGAGAAAACTGCGGCTTTCTTCCTGAAAAACCTGTGCAAAGGTAAATTTCAGCAATTGTGGTAAGGACAAAGCTGCTGCCACCAGTGCATACAGTGCATATCTGAATACAATGATCCCCCGATTCCATTCTTTCTCGGGGTCGCCGTGAATAAAATCATAAGAAGCAAGCCCCAGCGAAGCCAGAACCAGAGCCAGGAAACTGTGCGTATGGATCAGTGGCAGTGAGCCTGACCAGATGCCAAGCAGTATTAGTTCCCGCCATCTGTCATCCCTGTACATCGAAGCCATATATGTATCCGGATCACTGTTTTCTCCGTCACCGCGTCTTAACCGGAAAGCTGTTGTCAACAGATAAAAACAGGGAAATACCATACACCATCCTCCCAGCAGCGTTCGCTGAGGGATCATCAGATCACAAATAACATTACTCCAGCGCAGATTGTTTGGTGTCGGCTGATTAGTCGGTGTTTTATAATATCCGGAAAGAATCGCTTCTGTCCGTTCTGCTATTTTTGTTTTTCCGCTGTAGCCAAAGCCTCCCGCCAGATCATAATCATACAGGAAACCTAGTCCGCCGTTCAGAAAAAACAATGCTGTCGCAAGTACGACCGTCTTCCTTCCGCAGGTCATTTCCCGGCTCAGGATCATTACACCCATGTAGCAAAGCGTCATCATAAGTGTACCGGGTACTGTCACAGAAGCCTGCAGACCGGTCCCAAAAAGATAAAAAGTTGAACTCATGCTATCTGCCAGGAATGGATATGAAAGCCTGGTTCCGGGATAAAAAGGGTATTCTACCGGAAATTTTTTCCCAACAATATGTGTGATAAAGCTCAGATGCATCGGAAGATCTCCGTATGTGCTTTGCCCTACATTCCAGTTGCCGCTCAGATCCTCACGCATCACATGCGAATACTGCAGATATCCGCTCAGAACTGCCAGCGGGACAACGACACATCCTATCTGCCACAGCAGTTCGCTTTCTTTTTTATCCCATTTCCTCAACGGCCTTTTATCCCGAAGGAAAAAACATGCGGCTGTCAGTATTCCGGCTGCGCCTAAGGCTGCAAGATGCGCCGTAA
>JAEEGL014018420.1_pt1 | contig 20531 bp, 14 predicted proteins | sample 9134231 | NCBI WGS metagenome assembly JAEEGL01 (sample SAMN16246548, study PRJNA631951) | gut metagenome | biome: gut microbiome; feature: rumen; material: fiber-attached | host: Bos | place: Iran: Karaj | collected 2018-10
CGTGAAGGAGTACCGCGAGGCGTACGGTATGTTCTGCTGCAGCGGCATCCTGTTCAACCACGAAAGCGAACGCCGCGGCGAGACCTTTGTGACCCGCAAGATCACCTTTGCCGCCGCACGCATCGCCCATGGCCTGCAGGACAAGCTCTACCTGGGTAACCTCAATGCCCTGCGCGACTGGGGCTACGCACGCGACTATGTGGAGTGCATGTGGCTCATCCTGCAACAGCCCGAACCCGACGACTTTGTCATCGCCACGGGCGAGTGTCACTCGGTGAGGGAATTCTGCAGCCTGGCCTTCCGTCACGCCGGCATCGAGCTGGAATGGAAGGGCGAGGGCATTGGCGAGAAGGGCTTCGACAAGGCGACAGGCAAGGTGATTGTCGAGGTCGATCCCAAGTACTTCCGTCCTGCCGAAGTCGATCAGTTGCTCGGTGATCCCACCAAGGCCAAGAACGTGCTGGGCTGGAATCCGCAGAAGACCTCTTTTGAAGAGCTTGTCCGCATCATGGTCGAGCACGACATGCAGCACATCAAGAAAATCTATCACCTGAAATGAACAAAGACGCAAAGATATATGTGGCAGGGCACCGCGGACTCGTGGGCAGCGCCATCTGGAACAATCTGCAACGCAAGGGCTATAACAACCTCATTGGCCGCACTCATCAGGAACTCGACCTAATGGACGCTGTGGCTGTACGGCAATTCTTTGACGAGGAGCGACCCGAATATGTCGTGCTGGCAGCCGCCCACGTGGGAGGCATCATGGCCAACCTGAAATACCGGGCTGACTTCATCTACCAGAACCTCGCCATCCAGCAGAACGTTATCGGCGAGAGCTGGCGGCACGGCGTGAAGAAACTGCTCTTCCTGGGCAGCACCTGCATCTATCCGCGCGAGGCGCCCCAGCCCATCGGCGAGAACGCCCTGCTCACGTCACCGCTGGAATACACCAACGAGCCCTACGCCATCGCCAAAATCGCAGGCATGAAGATGTGCGAGAGTTTCAACCTGCAGTACGGCACCAACTTCATCGCCGTGATGCCCACCAACCTGTATGGTCCGCGAGACAATTTCAATCTCGAGACCAGCCACGTCATGCCCGCCATGATCAGGAAAATGCATCTGGCCAAAATGCTCAATGAGGGCAACATGGACGGCATCCGCACCGACCTGAACCGCCGTCCCGTCGAAGGGACCGACGGCAGCGCCACCGATGAGCAAATCACTACCCTACTAGAAAAATACGGCATCCTGCCCGACCGCCGGCGCCTGTGGGGCACCGGCGCGCCCATTAGGGAATTCCTGTGGAGCGAGGACATGGCCGACGCCAGCGTCTATTGCCTCGAGCACATCGACTTCAAGGACGTGCGCGGCACCAGCGACGAGGTGCGCAACTGCCACATCAACATCGGCAGCGGCAAGGAAGTCACCATCCGCCAGTTGGCCGATCTCGTCAAGCAGACCGTCGGTTACCGCGGCACCATCGATTGGGACGCCACCAAACCCGACGGCACCCTGCGCAAACTCACCGACGTGAGCAAACTCCACTCCCTGGGCTGGCACCACACCATGGAACTAGACGACGGAGTCCCCGCCCTCTACCGCTGGTACCTAGAGAATTAACCCGCCGAATTATTGCCGACTGACACAAGTCAAATAACTGATGCAATAATATCCCTCACACCCGTTTATGGGCATGAGGGGTATTTTGTTTGAGCGATAAAAAACTGTGGGGGCGAGTTCATTTGATGTATCAAATCGCACGCCCGGGAGCCTGGTGTTTCTTTTTTCAGGAAAAATACCTATATTTGCCGAGGAATAGAATCAAAAACCGTATAACTGTTTCTGCTTATGAAAAAGGATTTATTACTTCTCGTTACGTTCTTTGTTGCGCTTATGGCTCAAGCCATGCCCACTGTCACTGTCGCCGCGACTCCCAAGTACACCTTCGACAGTGCGACTGGGGCACTGACGCTCAACTGGGGCGAGTACAACCGTTATGACAATTGGGACTATGACGTGCTCAACAGTGCCGTCAAGAGCGTCACCGCCACCAGTGAGGTGAGTTTCACTGACGACTGCTCTCAGCTGTTCTACAATTTCAATCATTGCGAGAGCATGGACCTGAGCCGCGTCAACACCAGCGGGATGATAAATGCAAATAGGATGTTCCGAGACTGTTCAAGTCTGACCACGCTCGACCTGTCGGACTGGAACACCGCCAATGTTATCGATATGTCCGAAATGTTCCGTTACTGCGAGAACCTGACTTCGCTCAACCTGTCGGGATGGAGCACAGACAATGTCACAGACATGGGCTTAATGTTCTACTACTGCTTGAATCTGACGACACTCGACCTCACGGGCTGGAACACCGCCAACGTCATCGACATGTACCACATGTTCAATGGTTGCGAAAACCTAACCTCACTTGACCTGTCGGACTGGAACACCAGCAATGTTTCTAGCATGACCCAGATGTTCTACGGTTGCAGAAGGCTAACCTCACTTGACCTGTCGGGCTGGAACATCAGCAATGTAATGACCATGGGTTCAATGTTCTCTGGCTGCTCAAGTCTGACCACGCTTGATCTCTCGGACTGGAATCCCGCCAATGCCATTGACATGTCCTATATGTTCAACGATTGCAAAAACTTAACCTCGCTTAATGTCTCGGGCTGGAACATCACCAGGGTCAGCGATATGCAATTCATGTTCGCAGACTGTACGGGGCTGACCTCACTTGACATCTCGGGCTGGGACACGGGCGAAGTCTGGTACATGACCGGCATGTTTGCCAACTGCACAGGCCTGGCCACCATCTATGCCGGCTCAGGCTGGAATACTGATAATGTCTATGGCGAATGGGGTGAAGGTTTATTCTCTAACTGCACGGCACTGGTGGGCGGAATGGGAACGCCCTATGACGCTAACCACACCGACAAGACCTATGCTCGCATCGATGGCGGTCCTGACGCTCCAGGCTACTTCACCGCCAAGAGCTCAGTCCGGTATGGCGACGTTAACAACGACGGCATTATCGACATCAGTGACGTGATAATACTGATTGACGACGTGCTGAGTGGAGCCACGGCTCCCACAGCAGCTGACGTGAACAACGACAGCCATGTGGACGTCGCCGACGTGACAGCCCTCATCGAGATGATACTGAACGGGTATTGAACCATCTACACAGGTCAAAAATCACATGCAACAAAATCCCTCACACCAAGAAACTGGTGCGAGGAATTTTCTGTTACGGCGCACACGCACACTACTATTAGCACTTCAAAAGATAATTTACTAATATACAACAGCTAATCAATGGAAGCTGATCTACCGTTTACATTTTTTGCGGAGGATTTAGTGTTTTTTTAGAATTCAAAATATAAACGCGATTAAACTTGGCACGGAAATTGTAGTCTTAAAGGCGAACTCATAATTTTTGGAGTATCTCCAAAACCCTTTATTCATCGGGGTTTTCCACGATTTCGGCGCACTCAAAGGGTGCAAAATATACCACCACAAAAGTAGGCTATTTTTCTTGTTCAACCAAGAGAATTTAACGTTTTTGAGTTGTTTAGTATGTACATAACATAGAACCATTGAATTCAAGAGGAGAAAATCCATTCATCTTCTTCCATGCTCCACTTTTCAATCTCAGTTATCTGCTCCTCTGACAAATATGCTGAGATGTGTGGCTTATTAATATAGAATAGAAATAGCAGAACACTCTTAGCTGTTTTGACTTTTTCTTCCCTTGTGATGATAGAAGTAGTGCTGTTCAACGAATATAGGCTCTCCTCCATATGACTTTCTGTATTTAGTGTGAGTCGATACATGAAATTCCCATAATAATTCTTTTTATTATCTGGAATACTCGCTAAAACATCCTCTTTCCGAAGCATCTTTTCAAATGAAGTATTATAACAGAAGCTGGAAAATGCCTCAAGCATTCGACGCATAATGTTTCCTATGCTCATTTCTTGACTGTCATCTGGATCATTTTCATCTGTATTAACCGCATAAGAAAATACAAATTCCAGCAATTTTTTATATTCGTTCTTCACAGTTTTTACTACCAAATTGTTATTTATGAGTTCCATAAACGATTTGTTCCCATCCCTAACATTAGAGATGACCTCGTTGCGAATTTTCACAAGATCAAACACAGAGCGCAAGTCATGAGACATCACCAATATCCTACTATTAGTATTTCCCATTATGATTTTTCCAAACTGAAATCTCAGCAATGACATTACACCTATTCGGTTTCCATAGTCAAAACTAGATACGGGATCATCAATCACAATTAAATATTCAGAAGTATATTTTGCGGAGTCTGTTTTACCACCAAACAATTTTGCAAAAAAGTAGCACAAACCGAGAACGTTTCTTTCTCCCACACTTATCTTCTTAGGCTTAACTTTTCTACCATTGATTTTTAGCAAATAACAGCCATCACCAGGTTCTAGTTTCACCTTTCGTTTACTATAAAAAACATATTGCAACTCTTGATTGATATAATTTAGAGCTATGTCTGTACGCTCTTTCTGAGACTTTAGTGTATCTATTTCACCTTTTACATCTTGACACTCTTTATCTTTTTTTTCTAAATCGTTTTGATTGTTATTTCTATTCTCCAATGCTTTTTTGTAGCCTAACAAGCTAGTCGACAAATATTTGCGAGCCAGTCTATTATTCTCTATTCGAATCTTATTGTATAGTTCAACTCGTTTATTTACTGTATCATTGAAACGTTCTACACACTTTTCCAACTCGTCCTGCCCATTTTTCCATAGGGCAAGGGCTTTTATATATGCTTTATCTAACTCTTCATTAAAAGGCTCCTCAAGCGCTTCATATATATTCCTCTTACGCTGACTTATTTTCTCTCTAACCTGATCCAAGATGTTGTTCAGGGTTGTTTGAGCATTCACTGCAGCATTTAGCTCTCTCTCGTTGAGGTTACCACTAAAGACAGGCAGTTCCAAATCCACCTTAGCGTAAGTCATCAACGCATCATCTAAACATTTGTCATATTTTTCAGCCTCATCATTCAGAATTCTGGTCAACGTCTGGGCAATGTCAGACTTGTCTTTCTCTTCAATCTCACGCAAGCATAGCGGACAGAATTTCCATCCTTCGTTAATCAATTGGCGTGTCTCGTGTGTGTAGTGTTGAGGTAACTCAGACAACATTTGAATCAATCTGTGTTCACGCTCGTTCAGTACAGGTGCATCAATGTTCTTTTTCAACAAATTTCCTAACAATTCCAAGTCATCTGGCAATGACACAGTTGCTTTTGTCCACACCACAGCTTGAGCATTCTCTGACTCACGGTATAAGGTCAAGTCGGCCATTACTTGATCTCGCAATTGGTCAAAGCTCTCTTCTGGCTCTTCCAACCCTAATAGCGTATTGATCACATCTTCAGTGATGCGACTTTTCATTGTATTTCCTTTGACATCTCGATCTATATCAGCCCAACCACCACCTTCGCGTAACGCGTCTCTTATTTGGTTAAAATAATACTTAGGAGAAATAACCTCTTCAGCACTATCATATTTTCTCATTTTTTCAAGGAGATCTTCATATTCTTTTTCCTTCTTAGATAGTTCTTGCTTCTTTTGAGATATTTGATTGTCTAATTCCACTTGCTCACCCAGCATCACAATAGTGTTAATGCCATCATTTTCCACCCTTACCTGCTCTCGAACAAAATCCTCATCGAAAATATAAACAGACCTTTTTTTATCTTCGGGGATAATTGCTTCTGATGTCACAGAGAATTCTGCACTTTTCTCATCTTCTGATTTAATTAATTCACCAACACAATGCGCTATTGTTGTTTTTCCGCTTCCGTTGCGTCCATATATAACACTTACCGCATCTTTCTTGAAAAGCTCTAGTTCTGTTTCATTATCAAAACAGCCACCTTTAATCTTAATTTTTTTGAATTCCTCAAACATAGAACCAATAATAAAACAATGTTAATACAAACCACACGCGATTAACTCTTTCTCCTAATAGTTTACTTCAGCTTCAAGAATCTCAATGAGTTTATAGATTGTGCTGGACGGATTTTCGAAATCATTAAGCGACTTTGCCCTATCAACCGCAGTCTCCTTATTATTCCACAACAGTTCTCGCTGTTTGGAAGACAGAAGAGGTTTATGATAATCATTCCACACTTGGTCAGATGATTGTAATCGTTTAATGCATTCCAGGGCCGTCAACTCAGCTCTTTGGTCTTTATTATGGAGCAAGAACCATAGTTCAATACACGGATTGCTCAGCAACAAGGTTGCGTCAAGACTATTCAATTTCTCATAGATGCCTTGAATATCCAGATCATACATTAAAAATGTTTTAATATTATCGCTACTGGACAATTTTAGTGCTTTCTTGAATTCATCAAGTTTTCTCTTATTAACATCGTGTCCTGAAACTTTGGGTACGATTTTGATGGGTGATCGATAATATTGCTTGAGAAAATCTACGTATGCCGCTTCAGTTTCACCTTCACACACCACCAAAATGACTTTTTTCATTCTTCGCGGTTTGCGCTCTTCTCTTTTTCTTGCCATCGTCAGTCCTCCAATAAAGCCTTTATGATTGATACAGAAGATTCAACGTATGGAACAGCATCAAATCGCCCCTGAATATAGGCTTTTTCTGCATCCATGTTCTCGCGGAAATCCTTGAAATCATATAATGAATAGAGTTCTGTTGCGCCGAGTTCGGTCTTATTGACAAATACAATTTGGTCGCGTCTAAGTCTCTTTACATCAATGAGATTTGTATTGTGGGATGAGTACAAAAGCTGACTTCTTTCTGAAGCATGAATTAAATCCAAAATATAATCAGCCAAACGCGTGTGGAACCCCATGTCGAATTCGTCCATTAAGATTCCTTTCTTATTCTTGACCACATCTAATAAGCGGATAAGAATTTGGAACAACTTTCTAGTACCATTGGATTCTTCAATATCCATATCGAACATTACATCTTTTTGATTTCGATGGAAGGTCTTGAAACGAAGCACATCTACTAACTTGTATGAAAGCTCTGATTGTCCGGGAATCATTACAGGAGCAGAGGTTTGTTCCGTTCTTGCTTCAATATCTGTGATATCTGTGTCGCAAATTTCTAAAGCTTTAAGAATTATAGGTTTATAGGCATTGAAACTATTCAATATCATCATATCATTGATATTCACAAGTCCAAGAAGAAATTGATTCATGAAATAACGATAAAGTTTTTGAGCAACCTCACGATTCATAGAACTTGCACGACTAAGAAACAGGTTCTTCTCGCTGGTATTATTAACCACATCGGAAGGTTTTACCATTACACCTGTACCGAAACTATACTTAGCATTTTCTTCACGGACAAATACTTTTGCCCTTCTACCAACAGGATAATAATAAAGGCTTTCGCTTAGAATTCGCTCACGAGTAAGTACAAATGAGTACTCATATTCCACGTCCTCGCAAACAAAATCAATTAGGAACTTACTGGGTTTATTCTGCCAACCGTCGAATTTAAATGGCTCGAAATTGAAAATTGTACCCTCATTGTAAAGATGAGAATCCAAAATCATCCGGCAACAGAATGTAATGGCCTTAAGTATGCTTGTCTTTCCTGAAGCATTAGGGCCAAACAGACCAATAGACTTCAGGACTTTAGTCCCATTCCAGTCAATTACATTATCACCTAATTCTTTCGCACGTTGGGTATGGATATTGGCAGCCCGGAAGTCAATACTCACCTTCTCTTTGACCGAAAAGAAGTTTGTTATTTCGATATTGAGTAGCATTTTGATGTAAATTTTGTAGATTTTCTGCAAAATTAGCACACAAAATCGAATAATGCAAGTTTTAAAGTCCAGAAATGGAATGAATGAATAAAATTGGCTGAAAAAAGGTCAAGCTGAAACAGAAGAATAAAAAGAAACGATTTCTACTTATTCCATTTTTGTCATTTTTTGTGCGATTAATCCTCAAGAAGGTTGTAGTAATGCAACCTTTTCTTTTTTGTGCACTATCAGTATTCCCACCAGCACTGTATGTTTCAGTCAGTTCGTTCCGATACATTGAACTTTACGGCTTATTGCTTCACAGATTTATACACAATAGTTCTTTTGGCAAGAAAAACCATTATTCTGCAGCTAATACACTCATTTTTTTGCCGACATCGGCAAGAAAACCAACAAAACAATCTGTAAATGAGATGAAATTTGAATCCATAGATCATTAAACCACCAAACTAATAATTGTTCTTGCGCCAGAATATATTTGCAAAACTAGGCCCACAAAGAACTTTTGGGGCACAAAAATTTGCATTAATCAATTTTATTGATTAATTTTGCCATTTTGATTAATTTCTTTTAGTCATAGACAAACGCAGCTATTGATGCTCAGAAAGAGAATCTGGCAAATTGAAACCAATTCAATTACAGCATATTACAATGGATAAAAAACGAACGCTCACTTATATTGACCTCTTCGCTGGATGTGGGGGGTTATCTCTTGGCTTATACCAAGCTGGGTGGCATGGTTTGTTTGCCATTGAAAAGAATGCTTTTGCTTTTGAAACCTTGAAGCACAATCTCATCGAAGGGAAAAAGCACTTTGATTGGCCCGATTGGTTACCAAAAACTGCTCATGATATTGATGAGATTTTATCCAGCTACAGTGATCAGCTGAAAGCATTGCGAGGTCATATTGACTTAGTGGCAGGGGGGCCTCCTTGTCAAGGTTTCTCCATGGCTGGAAAGAGAGTAGAAGATGATGTCCGTAATCAGTTAGTGTTCTCATATATCAAGTTCATTAAATTAGTGATGCCCAAGATGATTCTTTTTGAGAACGTGAAGGGTTTCACATACGCATTTGATAGAGAGAAAAACCAAAATGCTGAGCCCTACTCTCACAAAGTGATCCGTGAACTGAAAGCACTCGGCTACAATGTTAAGGACCATGTAATCGATTTCTCCAACTATGGAGTTCCCCAACGTCGAAAGAGATTTATTCTTGTCGGCATCAAGAAGGAACTGGGCTCTCCAGATGATTTTGAGAATCGATTGTTAACCAATCGTGATTCTTTTTTGGCAAATAAAGGACTGACCACAACAACCTCATTGCAAGACGCCATCTCTGATTTGCTTCGCAGCAACGGAGAGGAGCCTACGCCAGACCGCAAAGGTTTCAATTCGGGGAGATATGGCAATAGGAAATTATCCAATTACCAAAAATTGATGCGTGGAGATTATCCGAAGACTCATAGTGTCCCCAATAGTCATAGTTTTGCCCACCATACCACGGAAAAACTACGTTGCTACCAGCGCTTGTTAGCAGAGTATCCTGCCCGCGGCAAGCGAATTGATGGGAATGCCCGCGATGAATGGGGTATCAAGCAGCGTGGAATCACTATTCTTGATCCCAATGCGGTATCTCCTACTATTACGGGGCAACCTGACGATTACTTGCATTATTCCGAACCCCGCATCATGACCGTCCGTGAATGTGCTCGCATCCAGTCTTTCCCTGATTGGTATGAGATCCAAAAAAATTATACAACAGGCGGGAAAATGCGGAGGGTTGAGGTTCCACGTTATTCCCAAATAGGCAATGCGATTCCGCCACTATTCGCCCACCTCGCAGGATTAATTCTTAAAGATATGATAAAAGTATGGAACAACTCCAGTTCAAAATAAGTTCAGCGCTGAAAGACCTTGTCGGCAAAGACTTAATTACCAATGATTATATAGCAATTTTTGAGCTTGTCAAAAACTCGTATGATGCTTATGCAAGCAAAGTTGAAATCACATTAGCTGAAGATAAAATTATCATAGCGGACAATGGCAAAGGTATGTCTTTTGCAGAGATAAAAAACAAGTGGCTCTTTTTGGGTTTCTCAGAAAAAAAAGATGGCAGTGAGATGCAAGCAAAGCAAAAATCTTATAGGGATAAAATAAGGAGATACTATGCCGGCGCAAAAGGGATAGGGCGTTTCTCATGCGATCGCCTTGGACGGTTTTTAACATTGACAACACAAAATGCAAATAGCCATACAGCCGAACGCGTCTACGTTGATTGGGCAGAATTTGAGAAAGATCAGAAAATAGAGTTTGCCAACGTCAATGTCCTCCATGAAATCGTAAACGAACAGAGAACGTTTCCACAGAATGAGAACCATGGAACAATTATAGAAGTAACCGGACTACATGATGAGGAAACGCCCTGGACTAGAAAGCATATTCTTGAGTTAAAACGTTCTCTTGAGAAACTCATTAATCCAATCTCAGAAACCAATGATTTTTCAATAGAAATAATATGTGATCGAGAAAAAGAAGAAGACAAAAAGTTGATAGATGCAGGAAAAGGTTTTGATCGAGATATTGTAAATGGTATTCTTAAGAACAGCATTACAAACATTATCAAGCTCAAAACAACACAAATTGATGTCAACGTAAATAGTCATATTATAACAACAACACTTTCAGATAGAGGGGTAGACATTTATCGCATTAGAGAAGAAAACAAGGATTTTGATTTATTAGAAGATGCTTCTATATCGCTGTCATTTTTAAATAGATCAGCAAAATACAATTTTTCACGCTTAATGGGTGTTGAAGTTGTTAATTATGGTTCTGTATTCCTATTTCGTAATGGCTTTCGAATCCTTCCTTTTGGTGAAACAGGGGATGATAGTTGGGGACTGGATTTCCGCGCCCAACAAGGCCATAAACGGTATCTCGGTAGCAGAGACTTGTTAGGTCGAGTTGACATTCATACCGATTATGTTGATGAATTAAAAGAGGTTTCTAGCCGAGCTGGTGGACTAGTTGACACCCCGATGTCCCGCCAGGTGATGAAACTCTTTGAAAGAACTCATAGAAGATTGGAACGATATGTTGCTGGTGTGCTTTGGGGGGAAGGTTTTTTAAGAAATGAATACTATATATCTGATGAAATTGGTAAAGAAGAGAGAAAAAAGCTACAAACTGTAGATAAGGATTCAGATAAGCCCGACTATGTTCTTGATTCAAGTCTTGGAAGCAAAATAGATTTCGTAAGACTAATAAAGACCCTGTCTTCGGACAATAATATTGAAATCCTGTATTATAATGCGGAGCTTGCAAATCTCTTAGGAGAACAGTTTATTTCAAACGGTGTTAAGCCCCAATTCATTTCAGATCTAGAGCAAATTGCCCATAATACAGGGGATACACAATTGTTAGAAAAAATCGATCAGACTAGGCAAAAAATAGAAGAACTAAAACGTTTAAAAAAAGAAGCAGAAAGAAAAGCGGCTGAGGCAGAGCGAAGAGCTATTTTAGCTGAAGAGCAGAAGCGGAAGGCCGAGCAAAAGGTGATAGAAGAACAAGAAAGACGTAAGGCCGCTGAGATGGCTAAACTAAAAGCAGAAAATGAAAAGATAAAAGCTGAGAATGAAAAGCTTAAAGCAGAACAGAAAGCTTTTGATGAAGAAGAGAAGCGCAAAAAGGCCGAGAAAGAGAAAGAATTAGAATCCCTTAAAGTTGAGTTTTATAAAAAAGCATCTAATCCCGACACTGATGCACTAATTCATCACGTAAAGAATAACAATAGCCGAATCAATGACTATATTGATGAGTTAATTAAAACCATTGGTGACAAAATTAGTAAAACGGATTATTACGATGTCATAGTTACATCGTTATCAAATATTCGTAAATTATCTCTAAAATCTTTAATGGCAACGAATCTGATATTAAATACTGATTTAGCCAAATCAGATTCACAAAAAATCAATTTGCCTTCATTCATTGAGGGGTATTTGAAGAATGAAGTTCATGATGACCTCGTTTGTCATTTTAGTTCTTCAGTAAATGTTTTTTCTGTTATTGGAAGTAAACTTGACTTAGCACTTATACTAGACAACTTTATAAAAAATTCCGTAGATTGGCATGCAAAAAACCTATGGGTTCAATGCTCGATGGATCATAATGGTCTTTCTATAGATGTCTATGATGATGGTTTAGGTTTATCGGAAAAGTTCACAAATGAACCTGAGGAGATTTTCAATTTTGCGACATCAGGTAAAAAGAAGGGGACTGGTTTTGGAATGTATTTAATTCGAGAATCACTTAGGGATTTTAATGCAACAATAGTATTATCCGAACCAGTTGGGGACAAGGGCATTCACTTCAAATTGTTGTTTAAATAATGGAGCAAAAGCATTTATTATTGGTTGATGAACAACCTCAAGGTGACCGTTTGCAACGAATTGCAAACAACCTACATAATGAAGGGATTAATCTGATTTATAAAGAAATTGATCCAACTGATTACGTGTCAAGACAAGAGAACGGAGATATCTCATTTGACAAAGAATCGTTTAAGAAAGCACTTGAAGAATTGCCTTTCCTTCACCACCTTGATGTGTTCGCAACTGACTACAACTTAATAGAGAAACAATTGAGAGGTATCGATGTACTCAGTATCTTTACTAGCATTTTTCCTCATTATAATAAAAGAGTTGTCATATATTCAGTTCAGATTGATAGAGTAATTCGTGATATATTATTGAGAGAAGATGAAACTTTTGATGAACAAGTGGCAATGTTAAAACTATTGACCAATTATCACGTTGATTATTTGGCAAGCGATGGTGAATTTGGTGAAAAGTTGAAAGGTCTTATTACAAAGGAACCAAATCTATCCATTGATGATATGCTTTCGGAAAGCATGATGGCAATAAACGGTAATCATATTCTATTTGCGATCCCACCATATAATGGCATGAAAATGAGTGAGATTGCTGCATTAATGATGTCTAGAGACCCAAAGTCAATAAAACTGAAAAAAGAAATAACCGACCACATAATGGCTTGTATCACTAGATTTGAAAACTATGAGTAAAGTTTTTGCAATTTATCCAACAGATAAGAGCAGTTCAACAAAGTTCCTTAATAGAATAAATACATTCGAGATGAGGAACATGAATAGTGATTGGCATTGTTACAAAATACGTTTTTCTGATGAAGACCATGAAGAATGCATAAGAGTTTCTAAAGAATCTCGTTTTATTTTCTTTATGGGTCATGGAGGAGAAACGAAATTATGTGGGTCTTGCGGAAAAAATGGAGAATTGGGCGCAGGTTCTGAAGCTCGTAATGATAATCCTGATTACTATATCAAAGAGTCTTTTATTGACTCCAGTAATATATCTAAATTTAAAGGACAAGTTTTCTTCTGTTTTTCATGTAACTCAAATAGAAATAGCTCAAAAAGTATTGGACGGATTGCCATCCAAGAAGGCGTATTAGCATTTGTGGGGTTTGGTGATTTGCCAACTGATTTTGTTAAAACTGTGCCTTTTTCAAAACGAAGTATAGCGATTTATAAGGGCTTAATAACAAAAATTATGAAATATGCTTTATATTGGGCAACCAAAGAAAATATGAGCGTTGATTCATTAGTAAGGCTTTTACAGATATTAACGACAAAGGAAATTCAACGTTTATTACAAACAAAGGACCAAATTCGAAATAAGAGTTCTATTATAAACCAACTCATATCGTTTAAGAATGATATTCGAATTTTTGGAGATAGATATGTAACAATTTATTAATTGTGCTAGGGAAAACATTGTACATTATCGGTAACGGATTTGATCTTGCTCATGAGATGCCGACAAGGTATGGCGATTTCATGCGATGGCTGATAGAGAATGGCAGAATTGACGTTATTCATGAGTTGGAAAGTGCTTTTCCAGTACAAAAAGATAATGAATTTCTTCTTTGGTCTGATTTTGAGAAAGCATTAAGCCTTTATGATATAGATAAAGTTGTAAACTGGAGTTGGGATGATTTGTACTTGACTGAATTCTCAATTGGTGGTCAAGTCTTTGGAGCTCCTGATTTCTTTCTCAACACCCAAATCCCAGATATTTTGAACGAGGCATTTACTAAGTGGAGCCACTCTATTCCATTAGCAACCACACCCAAAGATTTTTATCTAGAGGACGATGCATATTATCTGACATTCAACTATACAGACACACTTGAGGTGCTTTATGGAATCCCCAAAAATCAAATTCTTCATATTCATGGACAAGCTTCACGGAATGATAAACTCATAGTTGGGCATAATCGCCTGATTAATCTTGGTGATTATTGGGAATACAATCTTGATATACGGGAAAACAATGAACGTATGCAACGACTGACGGATATGAACGATTTACGTAAGCCCTACTATGAAATATTAGAGCATAATAATCTCTTTTTTATGGACTTGAATCATGTGCGTGATATACATATTATTGGCCATTCGTGTGCAGAAGTTGACTATCCATACTTTCAAAAAATAAAAGAATCTGTTGGCATTGGGGCAATTTGGCATTTCACACCATATTGCGATGAAGATAGGTATAGGATGAATAAACTCATTCATAAAATGGGAATAAAGCTTGAATTGACGACTGGAATTTGATTTAGTCTAGTTTGGGCTGGTAAATATATATTTAGATTCCTTAGTGTGCCAAATCCTTGCAAGCTCACAACTCGCCCACACTTTTTTCATGCCATGATTGAATACTGGTAAACGTGCATAATTCCAAAAAATATTGTAACTTTGCAATCATCACTCATTCATGACTGACAATACATGAGGAAAACATAATTTTCATGCATTTGTTTTTCTGAGAAATGGGGATATTTCTTTTAAGCTAACAATGACGTCAATGGTTCACATTAGATAAGCATGGTTTGTTTTGGCGTCGTTAGCTTTGCTTCTCCAATGACGTCTGATGAGTCGTTTTAGTTTTCTTTTTATTAATACTTCTTTTATGAAAAGCAATTTAAGAGAAATCGTAGTGGTCATCGGGAATGGTTTTGATATGGCACTTGGTTTAAAATCGAGTTATAGGGACTTCTATGAAAGTGATTATTGGCCTTTTAAGAAGAATGGCTCAGAAAACTTGCGCATAAGAAAGCCTGCTGAACTTGACAGATTTCTCAATAACAATATGTCAGAGAATTGGTATAATCTTGAGTCGCTTCTCGCTCGGTACGCATCAAGATTAACAGATGTTCCTGAAGTTCGTGTCCAAGCAGACTTAGAGTGTTTTAATAAACTTAAAACAGGTTTGCGAGATTTTATTAGAATGGCTCAAAGGGACTTTAAACGTAGCCCATTGAATTCTGCAAGTGAATTTTTGCAAGCAATACATAAATATCGAAATCCAATTATTTACACATTCAATTACACCAATCTTGTCGAGTTTGGTTCTCTTGTTGGAATCGACGATTTAGTTTGCACTCACGTTCATGGTTCAATTGAAGATAATAACATAGTTGTAGGTATTGAGGATAATATTAAAATACCATCTAATTATAACTTTCTAAAAAAAGATTCAGAGCCAACATACAAATCAAATAATTTGTATTATGACTTAATGTCAGCCACAGAAGTTGTTTTCTTTGGGCATTCACTTGGTGAAAACGATTTCCATTTTTTTAGACAATTCTTCCGAATGCATTCAGATGAGAAAAATTATGATAAAAAGAATAAATGTAAAATAACCTTCTTCACTGCAAATAGTCAGTCCAGAATGGACTTGTTGTCAAATCTAAGAGTCATGAACGATGGCAGAAACAACCAACTATTTGCTCAAAATGACTTACAATTTATTAGAACTAAAGAAGAAAGCTATTCTTCGCTTAAAGAATTCAGCGATTGGATTAATGAGTTAGAGGAGACTAAAAACAAAGTCAATTTCTAAAAATATATTTGGTGCTCATAGTGCCTAAATATGGCACTGGGATGGGGTAATTTTGCAGCGGATTACAGATTTGCGTTTATGTGAGAAATGGGATTGTGTAAAATCATTAGATATGTGAGATGCCCATTTTTCAAGAAAAATGTTTATCTTTGCCATCGCATATACCAGCCGACGACCAGTAAACACTGAACAATATAACAAACTCCTTTGCGGTTATATGAGCTTTGGTCGGCTCGCTGGGACCGCATTGGAGTTTGGTTTTTATATATGGCATCAAAGAAAAAATACAAATTCATAGACCTTTTTGCTGGATGCGGTGGATTAAGTTTAGGGCTTGAGCAAGCAGGCTTCACCCCTTGGTTCGTCAATGAAATTGTAGAGCAATTTGCTAATACATATAAAAGGAACCATAATCTTCCTGATACTCACTACTTCATAGGTGACATCGCGTCTCTTAATGAGCAAATTGCAGACTATGATGATTTGTTCAAGGATATTACTTTAGTCTGTGGAGGCCCCCCTTGTCAAGGATTCTCTATGGCGAATCGCCAAAGGATTCTTGACGATCCAAGAAATGTATTATACAAACAATACCTTGTCTTTCTTGGCCATGTGCGCCCTCAGTTCTTCATTATGGAGAATGTTAAAGGAATGATGAACAAAAGCCAAGAAATCATCCAAGACTTTCAGACCTTTTTGGGTGAAGAATATGGCTTTGACTACGCGATCTTAAAGGCCCAAGATTTTGGCGTGCCACAAAACCGAGAGCGCTTTATTATGATTGGCAATCGGTTAGGAATTGACCCACATTTGATCTTTGAGCAAATCAATAAGCTTAAGCGTGAACCATTTGTTTTAAGGGACGCTTTAGTGGGATTGCCACATCTTGAAGCAAGGAAAGAAAAAGGAGCAAAGAATATCGAGAACTCAGCATCTGGTTTCACTGCTATTGAATTTGAGTACATTCACAATGCGTTCTATGATTTCATCAACAACGGAAGAGATATCCACATGCTATATAATCATAAGAACCGCTACAATAATGAAAGAGACATTGAAATATATAGACGATTGCCACAAGGCGCCAATTCTTTACATGAGTCTATAGCAGACATCATGCCATATAAGCGCCGAAATGGCATCTTCAAAGATAAATATTTCAAATTGGACGAAAACCAGATTTGTAAAACTATCACTTCACATATGAAGTTTGATTGCAATATGTACATTCATCCTTGGGAAGCAAGAGGCTTAAGCCCTCGTGAAGCCGCCCGCATTCAAACGTTCCCAGATGACTTCATCATAACCGGGGCTCAAAATATGTGGTACGCCCAAATTGGAAACGCTGTACCCGTGAAACTCGCTAAAGCCATAGGAGACGGCATAATGGGATTTCTATGAACCATGTAGAATTATTTGCTGGGGTTGGAGGGTTTCGACATGCAATGGATTTAATCTCCAAGGATTTAAAATTTCCATTGCATACTGTGGCTTTTTCAGAAATCGATAAAAATGCTACAGCTACATACTGTGCTAATTATGACACAAAGAAAGAAATCTCATTAGGTGATATTGTTTCGTTCGTTAAAGATGAGAAGGCAATGAAATCCCTTCCACCATACGATCTGCTTTCAGGCGGATTTCCCTGCCAGACTTTCAGCATGATGGGAAGTCAGGAAGGGTTTAATGAAGAAAGGGGACAAATGTTTTTTAGGATCATGGACATGATCAATGAGAGGCACCCTCGTTATGTACTTCTTGAGAATGTCAAGAACTTAAAAACTCACGACAGAGGCAACACTATTTCTGTAATTCAGAACGAGCTTGAAAATGCTGGGTATATCGTCAAATTAGACATTTTCAACTCGAGTGCTTTTGGCCTTCCACAGAATCGAAATAGGGTAATTATATTTGCACGATGCGAACAGTATGGAGATTTTGACTTCTCATTTGAGTCTGTTAAACAATCGTTTTCAAAAGTCAAAAGGTCAAAATGCTCTTTAAACTTTTTTGATACGGTATTAGATATTCTTGAAAAAGAAGTTGACCAGAAATATTACCTGTCACAGAAGATTAAACCCACAATTCTAAGTGACGGTAGTGCTGGATTTAAGTCCAAATCGGAAATTGATCAAGTAATCGCACGTCCGTTGACAGCTTCCATGCACAAAATGCATAGAGCCTGTCAGGACAATTATTACAGTGACCTATTCATCCAATCAGAAGGCAAACAAAAACCTTCTGAGGAAATGACCAAAGATGAACTCGCTCACATAGCCATTAGGAAACTTACACCCAGAGAAGCATTCATGCTTCAAGGATTTCCTAATGATTTCTCAGATAAGGCGAGAGAAGCCGGTGTCGCAAACGGCGCCATGTATAAACAGGCAGGCAATGCTGTGAGTGTAAACGTCATTTATGCAGTATTGTTTTATTTGATTTCAAACAAGATAATCATTAAATAATCGAATATGGAACCGTTGAACAAAATCGTACAAAGGCAAGATGCGCATTTTAAACTTTCCAAAAGTTCGTCCAACGAGACAAGCATCAACCTTTCGACTGAGATTTCTAATCATCTCTCCTATGAAAGTGGAGATATTACCTTCATCATTCATAAAGATGACTTTATAAAGGCCATTGGAATTATATGCAACATTCTCCCGCTTTATAACAGGGATAATATTGTAGAATCGAGCGTAGATGTATTCGGTGCTTTATTTCAAGAAGTTAATGCTTTCTTTGAACAGAAAGAAGTTGCGGAATACAGGGTTAATCATCTTAAACGTGATGATAATAGATATTATCTTAAGAATCTAAGCGTGCCTGGCTTTAACTTAAGGCACTTTCTTGTCGAACGACATTCTGCGTTATTGTTTGGTGAGAAGGTGGATGATAAAATAGATCTTCGGTTAAAAACGACTTTCCTGCCCATAGACGAAGAAATGACTCTTGGTGATGGATCTATTGACACCGTTAAAGATAGGTTCATCAGATATATGAAACGAACAAACTATCACATGGCTGATCACGCAGACTATGTAACAAGATTTGAGTCAGATTTGAACAAGATTCTCTCAAGAAATATGGGAAGAGAAGTGTCGATTTTCAGTTTCATTGACATCGATAATCTGAAAAGTACTCTAGCTGAAATACAACAGAAGGACGACGATTTAGCAGCTATTATGGGAGATTATCAAGGCACAAAATATGCCTCTTTCACTGTCTTGAAACAGTATTTTACATTCCTTGAAATATTAAAAGATTGCAAGGATATTCTCTCTCAGCAAAAGCCTGTTGATGATGAAGTCAGATTAATCAACGAATCCGATAAAACGGAGCAAATCATCTTTTACGGCGCTCCTGGAACTGGTAAGTCCTATGCTATAGAGACTGCAACGGAAGGTGAGGATGTGATCCGCACAACGTTCCATCCGGACAGCGACTACTCTACCTTTGTCGGCGCATACAAACCGACCACAAAAGAAGTCCCTGTCATCTCTAACTTTGGCGGCAAGGCTATCAAGGTTAAAGATGAAGATGGCAAAGATATCAAAGAAGAACGTATTGTCTATGAATTCGTTAACCAGGCTTTCCTACAAGCCTATGTGGGTGCGTGGCAGAAGTTAGCTGACAATTCTATAGAGCCAAAGAAGAAGTACCTTGTGATTGAGGAAATCAATCGCGGTAACTGCGCTCAAATCTTCGGTGACCTGTTCCAACTGCTTGACCGTAATCCCCAGGGATTCTCGGAATATCCCATCAAGGCCGATGCGGACATGAAAAAGCAGCTCAAGAAGCAACTCGCAGGCTTGAGCATTGAAAATGCCGCTGCTATCAACGCCTTGTATAAGAATGAGGATGTAGTCAGCAAGGTGCTGGATGGAGACATCCTGCTGCTGCCGTGCAACCTCTTCATCTGGGCAACGATGAATACCAGCGACCAGAGTCTATTCCCCATTGACAGTGCCTTCAAGCGCCGCTGGGACTGGAAGTATGTCCCCATCGCTAATGCTGAAAAGAATTGGGCTATCGATGCCAACGGCAAGAAATACGACTGGTGGGACTTCCTCAATAAGATTAACGCTCTCATTGGCGAAACGACCAATAGCGAGGACAAGAAACTGGGCTACTTCTTCTGCAAGACCCAAACTGGCATCATCGATGCCGAAACCTTTGTGGGCAAGGTGATCTTCTATCTGTGGAACGATGTCTTCAAGGACTTCGAGTTTGAAGGCGACGTGTTTGTGGACACCGACGGCGAGACCAAACTCACCTTCGACAAGTTCTACAACTCCAATGCTACCGTGCGAGAAAGTACCGTCGAAGTATTCTTGAACAACCTGGGAGTAATCTATGCTGATGAAGTCGCTAATGAAGAAATCACTCCCGAAGAAGATGATGAGTTTATTCCCGAAGAAAGCGAAGTCAATGCTAATCTCTCAAATGGCAACGGACCGGACACTTCAACCTATTCCATCAATGGACAAGGTTCTTATGGAAAAACCAATGTGCCCATTGAATGCGTGAGATTATATGCCTCAATGCATCCAGAAAGCACAATTCAAGAAATCGTTGATGCATGGCAGAACCTTGGAGTGAAGCATGTCAAGCACTTGGTTGAGACCGAGGAGGCACATACGCAGCGCGGACTTGAAACCAAAGATGACAAGTTTAAGTACAAAGCCAAAGAGTTGATTTTGCCTCAAGGCGGCAAAGTCTTTGTTAGCAATCAATTCAACGTTGAGCGCATC
>JAEEGL014529423.1_pt1 | contig 20531 bp, 23 predicted proteins | sample 9134231 | NCBI WGS metagenome assembly JAEEGL01 (sample SAMN16246548, study PRJNA631951) | gut metagenome | biome: gut microbiome; feature: rumen; material: fiber-attached | host: Bos | place: Iran: Karaj | collected 2018-10
ACCTGTTTATACTTGGCAAAATAGATAAAGTGTGATAAAATAGTACGAGATTAATTTAAAGGATTAATATGAAGAAAGCAGTTATCCTCGTAGGCGGGAAGCAATATCTCGTTGAGGAAAAAGAGACCCTACGGGTGGACCTCCTCCCGGAAGGAACCAAAGAGCTCGAAACTGATGCTTTACTCGTAATCGACGGCGACAAAACCACTGTCGGCACCCCTACGGTAAAAGGCGTAAAGGTTTCAGCCAAAGTTAAAACCGAAAAGGTTGCCGGCGACAAAGTTCGTGTCATCCGCTACCACTCAAAGAAGCGTGTTCACACCGAAACTGGTCACCGCCAGAAATATTCCGAAATCGAAATTACCAAGATCGGATAATAAAAAATATCACCATTTGAGACCGTCCGCGACAACGGGAGCGGAATGAGCGACGAGCCCCGTAACGACGGGCGCGAGGAAGCGAGTCGAGAATGGTGGTTTTTTTATTATCCTTATGTTATAATTGCGATATGGCAAAAGTGATTTGTATCACAAATCAAAAAGGAGGTGTCGGCAAAACTACTACTGCCGTAAATCTCAGTTACTATCTTGCAAAGGACAAGCATTCTGTTTTGCTCGTTGATTTTGACCCTCAGGGTAACGCCACTTCTGGCCTCGGCATCGACAAAAACGACCCAGCGCTAGGCGTCACTATGACCGATGTTATTCTTGGCAAAAATGCCATGGCAGACTGTATCAGAAACACCAAGTATAAAGGTTTTGACCTTGCCCCAACTACCCCAGAACTTGCAAACGCCGAGGTAGAGATTACCAGCATGCAAAAGAAATTCGTGCGCCTTCGCGATGCTATTCGCTCAGTCGAGGCAAACTACGAGTATGTAATTATCGATCTTCCACCATCTCTTTCACTTCTTACTGTCAACGGCATGATCGCAGCAAATTATCTACTTCTCCCAGTCCAGACCGAGTTTTATGCCCTTGAAGGTGTAGCACAACTTCTAGAGACTATGAAGCTTGTCATGAAGCAAGCTAATCCAAATCTCAAGCTTCTCGGCGTAGTTGCTACCATGTATGATAAGCGCACCAGCCTTTCATCCCAAGTATTCGAAGAAATCAAAAAGTACTTCAAAAATCTTACCTTTAAGACTACCATTCCTCGTAACGTCCGTCTCGCTGAGGCTCCAAGCCACGGTGTGCCAGTAGGAGCATATGACAAGTTTAGTAAAGGCGCAAAAGCCTACAAAGAGTTTACAAAAGAAGTGGAGGCAAGAACAAAATGAGTTTAGGTAAAGGTTTAGGTAGAGGCTTTGACGCTCTCATCCCTACAGATTTAGTAGATGAAGAGTTTGACCTCACTGCTACGGAAGACAAGAAAGGCTCCGAACTAAAAGAGCTAAAGATTGAAGATATTGTTCGTGACGAAGAGCAGCCTCGCCGTGAGTTTAGCGAAGAGGCATTAAACGCGCTTGCTGCATCCATCAAAGAGCACGGCGTGCTTCAGCCAATTGTAGTTACCAAAGAAGAAGGGAAATACAAAATCGTTGCCGGTGAACGCCGTTGGCGTGCATCTAAAATCGCTGGCCTTAAGAAAATCCCAGCCATCATCCGCACGTTGGATTCCCAAAACCGTCTTGAGCTTTCTATCATTGAGAATGCCCAGCGTGAAGATTTGAACGCCATCGAACTTGCTACTGCCTATGCTAAGCTAAAGACTCAGTTTAACCTTACTGCCGAAGACATCGCTGCCAAGGTTGGCAAATCTGAACAAACCGTTCAAAACACTTTGAGACTCCTAAATCTCCCAGAAGACGTTAAAAAGACTATGGTAAAAGAGAAACTCACTGAAGGTGTGATGCGCCCACTTGTTTCTCGCGACGAAGAGACCATCAGAAAAGTCCTCCCAAAGATTGTAAAAGAAGGTTGGACCGCTAGAAAAGTTGAGCGCTACTTTGCTGAAAATACCAAAAAGTCCAGCGCCGCTGCCATGAAGCTCGACGCCTTCCGTAAAGAAGAAAATGCTTTGTCCGCAAAATACAACGTAGTTACTAATATTCGTGGACGTTCAATTACCTTTAAATGTAAAAACGATGCCGAGCTTAAGGAGCTCGTGAAAAAACTATGTCAATAAAAAAGAGCATTTTGGTGGGGATATTGCTAGCAGCCGTCTCTTTTTGCGGGTTAGACGCATTTGCAGATTCCACTTCCACCTTTTCCGTAGACGTAGACCAAATGGTTCTGGAGCTTACTATCCCAACAGATCCAGCAGTAATTGATCTTAGTCCAACCGCTTCCGGTGCATCTTTTGGCACTACGACCGTCCCTATCAAAGTCGCCACCAATAGTGCAGCTGGGTATGTACTTACTATGTCTGTGCCTACTACGAATCTCGTCCACAGTACACTCTCAAATATTGTAATCCCTACTCTCTCGTCCACTTCGTCTGAGGCTAATTTCCCAGCCAATGCCTGGGGATATAAAGTAATTGGTGAAGATTATCTCCCAGTACTAACTTCTAACGCACCAGCAACTTGGACTTTGGACGGGCCAACTAATGGTACTGATTATACTTTGACTCTTGCTGCAAAAGTTGACGGCACCCAAACTTCCGGTGCTTATGAAAACACTCTTTCTTTTAATGTTGTAACTATTCCAAATGCGTTAAGAGACACCATTATCTATAATGGTAACGGCGCAGATTCTGGCTCGATGACGAACCAATTAGTATACCAAGGCGAACCAAATAAACTTGAATCAAATGCATATTCCAGAACTGGTTACGTATTTAACGGATGGAACACGACTTCTGGCGGCTTAGGCGTTGGCTATGGAGATGAAGGAGAATACATCCCAACCATTTCGGATTCCACCAAGACCATCACTCTCTATGCTCAGTGGCTTTGTGACAGTAGCGTAAATACTTGCGAAGGTGTTCCAAGTATAGACGGGAGCAGCGGTGCGGCTGGCCGTACTTTGCAAGCCGCCTATGAACAGGCATATGTGAATAATCCGGGCCAATTCCCGAAAGATGAAGGTGGTTACAAGCATGGCCTCTATGTCCCACACAAAAATGCACAAGGCGAATATGACGGCACTTACTTTGAAGCAACCCAGCAATCTGACTATGACGGTATCCCAGCGAAAGATCTTCGTTTTGCTATTCAAGACATAGACTTAAAAGTAGACGGGCAAAGTGTCTGTGAGCGTGCTACTGTGATCGGCTCCGAAGCCTACGTGCTAGACCTTCGCGATTATAAATCTTACTGGGTCGCTAAACTAAAAGATGGTAAATGTTGGATGACACAGAACTTGGATTTTGATCTTGATTCTACAAGAGATTATACAAATGAAGATACCGATATCGGTTGGGACGGCACTAAGTATGTCTCCACCACATGGAGGCCAGCTTCCTCGACGGTTCGCTCTGTCTCTAACTACGTAAATAGTTCTAATACATCGCAGTCATTAGATTTAGGTAACTATTATTATGATGGTAGTTATACTTATGATACGTGTAATATTATTCAGGGTGGTTGTGGTTATAGTGCAAGTATGAGTGAAACCACAAGAGAACATGGACATATTGGGAATCATTACAATGCTCCTGCTGCATTTGCTATCAATAACACTACTCAAGTAACTCTAAGTGAGACCGATAGGTCGATTTGTCCAAAAGGATGGAAGCTCCCAAATTATACCCCAAGCACTAGTACTTATGACATCACAACTCTCTATCAAGCATACGGAATGGGTTCACCTGGAGGTACTGGGATTCTGTTTGAAAGTCCTTTATACTTTGTAACTGCGGGCGTACCAAGTGCCGATTTAGGTGGAGGAAATATGGGTTGGTATAGATACGGTTCACTTGGGAATAGTGGAGGAATAATGATCATACTGTACCACGGGACGATGCCATGGGCGGGTGGAAACTATTTTGAGCAATCTCTTTCAGTTCGCTGTGTCGCTCGCTAAGCCCAAATCTGTTATAATAGTATTATGAACACCAAAGATTCGGAGCGTGTCTCTCGTGCCGTAGAGATGGCCAAAAAAGCCCACGAAGGTCAGTTTAGAAAAACTGGCGAGCCTTACATTATTCACCCAATGGCCGTAAAGAAAATCCTCGAGGAGTGGGGAATGGACGAGGACACTATTATTGCCGGCATTTTGCATGATACCGTAGAAGACACCGACCTTACTCTCGCCGATATCAAAGCTGAATTTGGTGAATCCGTAGCGTTCCTAGTAGACGGCGTTACTAAGCTTTCTACCGCCCGCACCGGCATGCGTGACATCGATACCTATCTTCCAGAAACTAGAGACAACTTCCTTCGCTTAATGATTGCTCTAGGCGATGACATTCGCGTGCTAATCATCAAGCTTGCAGACCGTCTTCATAATCTCCGTACACTTAGTGCGCTCCCACCAGACAAGCAGAAAAAGATCGCCAAAGAAACTCTCGAAGTTTTTGCTCCTCTAGCAGATCGTCTTAATATGGGTCTTCTTCGCGTGGAAATGGCGGACCTTTCCTTTAAATATGTCGATCCAAAACGTTATGACTACCTCAAGGATTTAATCGAAAAATACAACAAATCTGCTGCTAAGTCTCTCAAGAAAATCGAAGACGAAATTTCCGAAGCCTTCAAAAAAGAGAAGATCAAGTTTGAGCTCTCTGGTCGTGTGAAGTCAGTTTACTCACTTCACAAAAAACTAGCCAAGCACAATCAAAACATCAACGAGATTTACGACCTTATCGCGCTTCGCGTAATTGTGGAGGATATCACCGACTGCTACTTGGCGCTTGGCATTATTCACTCGCTCTATACCCCAATGGGTGGCCGTATTAAGGATTACATTGCAATGCCAAAGCAAAATGGTTACCAGTCTCTCCACACCACAGTCATTACCAAAGACAAGCGTGTAGTGGAATTCCAGATTCGTACCAAAGAAATGCATGAATATGCCGAGCGCGGGTTGGCTGCTAGCTTTTATTACAACGAGCAAAAAGTCACCGAGAACTACAAAAAAGGGAAGATCGAACATCTCCCTACTAATCTTCTCTGGATTACCGAACTCCAAATGACCGCTGCCAAACTCCGCGAAGGTAAAAAGGTTGACTACAAGAAATTGAAACTCAACCTCTTCGCCGACAAAATCTTTGTTTACACTCCAAAAGGCGACATTATCGACCTTCCAAAGGGTTCCTTGCCGCTAGACTTTGCCTATCGTCTCCACTCCGAAATTGGCGACCACGTGATTGGCGTAAAGATTAACGGCAAGATGAGTAACTTGAATAAAAGATTAGAACAGGGCGATATTGTAGAGATTCTTACCTCTAAAAACCAGACGCCAAAATCATCCTGGCTGGACAAAATTATCACTCCGCATGCCCGCCAAAAACTCATGCACCGTTTGAACTCAAATAAGAAATAAACCGCTTGTGCTATAATAAAGTCATGAAAGTTTTGTTCACGAACTGTGTTTTTAATGACCAGCTGATCTCTAAATTAAAAGCCGCCGGCATAGATATTATTCCCGGTAAAGAAGAGGGCTATACCGAAGACGAACTAGTTGAAATCCTTCGTGACTATGATTGTTTTATTTGCGGCGCACAGGGCATCTGCACCCGTAGAGTAATAGAAGAAAATAGGCATCTTAAGCTTGTTTCTTTCTTTGGTACTGGCTACCAACAATACATCGATGTCGAAGCAGCTAAAGAGAATAATATCCCTGTGAGTTATGCTCCAGGTGCAAATGCTCGTGCTGTAGCCGAATACACTGCCGCGCTGATTGCGACTGCCGTCAAAAAGACCTCCCTTAGTAGCAACCAAGTAAAAAACGGCGTATGGGAAAAATACGAAACTTTTGATCTAGAAAACAAAACTCTAGGCGTTGTTGGCATGGGTAAGATTGGCTCAATCGTCACCAAAATTATGTGCGATGGTTTTGGCATGAGTCTCGTCTATAATTCATTGGAAAATGTCCCAGAAATAGATAGGAAGTATAATGTCAGAATGGCTTCTTTAAACGAAGTGTTTGAACGTGCCGACGTTATTTCCGTAAACGCGACCTGCACTGAAGAAAACGAGGGAATGATTACAAAAGAACAACTAGAAAAAGTAAAACCAGGCGCCATCCTCGTAAACACCGCCAGACAACAACTAATAGTAAAAGAAGATTTGCTAGACGCCATCAAAAATGGTAACCTAGGTTTTGTAGCGATGGACGGTTTTTACGAAGAACCGATTGATGAAAACGATGAATTCTTGAAACTCCCAGAGGATAAATTCTTGCTAACGCCGCATAACGCCTACAATTCTGCCAGCGCTGTTCAGAAAATGGAATTAATGCTGATTGAAAGCCTCGCGGATGCCTTTAATGGCAGGCCGATTCGTCATCAAGTTGAATAAAAGTTGAATAAAAAAATGGAGCCGTTGACAGGCTTTGAACCTGCGACCTGCTCGTTACGAATGAGCTGCTCTACCAACTGAGCTACAACGGCACTTTTTTATTATAGCATAAAATATGCTATAATATACACAGTTAAGGAGATAAGCATGACCAAAATGGAAATCATCAAACGCCCAGTCGAACAGGCTGGTAGTACCGTCAAAAAAGCAGCTTGGTCTGCAGTTCTAGAGTCTACCATTTTGATGGTTCTTGGTCTCCTTTGTATCCTTTGGCCAGACACGGTTGTAACATTGATCGCCTTTATTGTGGGCGGTTTCTTTATTGTTCGTGGTGGCGTTATTATCATCAACTATTTCATGGAAGAAGGACAGAAGGACTATTTCAATAACAAGCTTCTTTCTGGTGTAATCTGCGTGCTTCTTGGTATTGCCGCACTTGTAGCTGGCCAGGCTATTGCACAAGTCTTTAGTGTGGTTGTAGGCATTCTTATTATTTACGAATCACTTGTTCGCTTAAATACCGCCACCAAACTTCGTGCAGCCAATGTGAACAACTGGAAACAGCTTATCGTGATTGCGCTAATTATGATGGTAATTGGTATTATTGTAACCTTTACTACTGGCGGTACAGTTTGGCTAGCTGGCTGGCTCATGCTTGCAACTGGTATTATTGGTATCGTGGGCGACGTCATCTTTATTCAGCACGTAAACATGGTGATCGATAAACTCGCAGGCAAAAAATGAAAACATATATAGAAGATTTTAAGAAGCTTTATTTCGAAGAACGCTGGATGCTAATCCTAATTATTTTGAATTTTGTCGCTTCAATCGCACTATTTGTTTTTAGTATTATTAATCTCAATCCAAACAGCGCAGTGGTAAAAATCGGCTACGGCGATATTGGTGGCTACCGCGATGGTGCCTGGACTGATATGTTCGCCTTCCCGGTTTTGGCACTTCTATTTGGTATTCTTCATGGTCTTATCGCTGTAAAAATCTACCATCGCCGCGGTGCTGGTATGACAAAATTCTTTTTGATCACCACCTCAATGCTTATTGTTGGGGCATTCATCGTATTAATCAGGCTTTTAAAAGAGGGTTAAAATGCGACGCAACCTTGAGATTCCACAAGGTAAACGTACTCCGCTCTATCGTTTCCTTGAAGTATTGCCAGGAGTTATTTCGTATGGGGCAATCATCCTGCTTTTTGTCTTATCATGGCTTAGCCCAGTACTCGGCGCTATTTATCTGTTTGTGATTATTGCATCAACACTTGTAAAAGCTGTTGGCGTGGCATACCGCACCGTGCAAGGCTACGAAGTAATCAAGCGTGCAGAACGTGTAGATTGGCGCAGTCGTATGGAAGATTTGGAGCATCCGCACGATGCCTATGAGCGTTTGCATGATGAGAATTCCAGAAGTTATCACTTTGAAGAACACGTCGAAAATCTTAAAATCATGGCCGCAATGGGTAGCGAATACCCAAACCCAGCCAAAACTTTGCATGCTGTCATCATGACCGCCTACAACGAAGGAAAAGACGTTTTACTTCCGTCTATTAAATCTGTAGTAGATACAACTTTCCCAAATGAGCGTATCATTTTTGTCCTTGCCTACGAGGAGCGCGGCGGAGAAGAAATGGAAAAGACCGCAAAAGAACTAGCCGCCGAATTTAAGGGCGTGTTCAAAGATTTTATTCTCGCCAAACACCCAGCAAACATGCCTGGCGAAGTAATCGGCAAAGGCCCAAATCTCACTTATGCTGGTTATAAGTTTGCTGAATATGTCGAGAAAAAGCACCTTCCAGTAGACAATATCATTGTGACTTCACTAGATAGCGACAATCACATGGCAAAGAAATATCTAGACTCTGTAGCATACGAATTTATCACGCACCCAAATCGCCAGAGACTAAGTTACCAGCCAGTGTCGTTATTTATGAACAACATCTGGGATGCGCCTGCACCATCTCGTGTGATTGCGGTATCCAACTCATTCTTTAATGTGATTTCTACTATGCGTCCACATACCTTAAGGAACTTTGCATCTCATTCTCAGCCATTCCAAGCTCTTAAAGCTATGGATTTTTGGAGTAAACGTACTATTGTGGAAGACGGCCACCAATACTGGCGCAGCCTCTTCTTCTTTAGCGGGGACTATGCTGTTTTGCCAATTCGTATTCCAATTTACCAAGACGCCGTGATTGACGAGACTTTCCTAAAGACCGTCAAAGCCCAGTTTGTACAGGTACGCCGTTGGTATTACGGCGCTTCGGACATTGCATATGTAGGTTCGAAACTATTTGTTCCGCATGATCGCCGTATCGTATCATTCTGGAGACTTTTTCCAAAATTCTGGCGCCTTTTAGACGGACACATTACTCTAGCGATGATGGCACCAATCATTACTTTTGGCGCTTGGGTTCCAATGATCATGAATGTTTCATCGCATACTATGGTGGCTTATAATTTACCAAGCATTGTTAGTATTATTGAAACTGTTGCGATGATTGGCCTTGCGATTACCGTCCTGGTATCATTCAGAATGCTTCCGCCACGCCCAGAAAAATACCGCAAAGGCCGAGGGTTATTGATGCTTCTTCAATGGATTTTAATTCCGGTAACCTCAATTCTTTACCAGTCTATTGCCGCATTTTACGCACAGACTCGTTTGATGCTCGGCCTTTACATGGAGAAATTCGACGTTACTAAAAAGTTTGTGAAGAAATAAAATGGATACGGCATACATCTTCTCGCAGGTCTTTACAATCATAATGTACATCTTCTTGGTGATGACTTATTTCGCCAAGAACAAACGTGCAATTTTTGTAATAAGTAATGCCGCCATTGTCGCTAATGCCACCGCGTTCATTCTACTTAACGCTTGGACTGGGCTCGCGGTTTGCATAATTGACCTATTCAGAAATTTCTACCTTATGTGGGATGAAAAGAAGAATGGCAAAAGCAATAAGATTAAGAAAAAAGACGTCGTATTCTTAATTATTGTTTATATAGCCATGGCGCTCGCAGCAATCCCAACCTACGAAGGCTTCTTTAGCCTCTTCTCAGTATTTGCCTCAGCCGTTTATGCATTTTCGATTTGGCAAAAGAGCACACTGGTCTACAAATTCTGTGGCCTTCCAGTAGGGATTCTTTGGATTACATACAACACTTACATTGGCTCATTCTTTGGCATTGTCCTAGAATCTGCTTTGCTCATTGTATCTATTATTGGCTTTATTTTGGAGTTTAAGAAATCCGCAAAAAGGAAGACGCGTAAGTGATATAATGGCACTAAGTGGCCAGGTTTATGGCACAGAAAGGAATTAAATGAGCGGAGAAAATCTCTCAAATAATCAAGAAAACGAGCCAATCAACAATCAATGGGAATCCATGGAAAATGAGGATGTTCCTCTACTTATTGATTTAAACAGTGAAGCATTCCAAGCAAAATTTGCGGATGCTGAAATAATGGCTAAAAAAGGGCAAGTCACTGCTGAACAGATTACCGAAGAAGGTCTAGAAAACAGTGCCTATAATGACGTGTTCTTTGACGAAACGGATGGTAAATACAAGATCAATACTTATGTCATGAAAGGTGAAGGTGAAGAACGCGAACGTATCCTTGAGAATACTCGTGACGTAGAGCCTGGTATGTGGATCGTTACCAATCCAAAGCAACAAGAAGACGATTATCCAAACAGCTACCCAATTTTAGATGAAAAGTTTCACAAACTCTATGATGAGTCTGAAGAAGATGGAGTTTTTAAGCCTAAAGGCCTAGCAAAACTCATTCCTAATGACACTGGTCGCAAAGTACAAATCGAACTCCCAGCATCTTGGGGTGGTGGCTTCATGGATGGCGCAGAGGATTGTTTCTTCCGTCAACCATGTGATATTGAAGGCAATCCAAATGGTCGTCCTAGCATCATCGCTGCTGATGCAGTCGAGACCACTTATGGTCCTCTTGACGAAGTGCGCCCTGACCTCGTAAAGCCAGAAGCAGAATAAGCTGAATAAAATGAAACAGCTTTTTACAATTGACCTAAAAGACTACAATCCGGATGGCGAGAAGTTCTATCGTCCTTCAGTGCGTGGGGTTATATATGATAAAGACGGCAACGTTGCAATGATTTACAGCCAGAAGTATCATTTCTATAAATTCCCAGGAGGGGGAATTGAAGGCGATGAAACTCACCTTGAGACTTTGGCCCGCGAAATCAAAGAAGAGACCGGTTTAACTTTGATCCCAGAATCAGCCAAAGAATTCGGTGAAGCTTTGAAAATCCAAAGTGGCGATGACGAGAATACCATTCATATTCAGCAAAACTTCTATTATACATGTAATGTAAAAGAAGAAGTTGGCGAGCAAAATCTCGACGAGGGAGAGAGGGAAGCAGAATTTGTTCTAAGATTTGTCCCAATCGATGAGGCTATTGCCACGAATGCCGCGTTTGATGGCAACAACAAATTTATGCAGCAAATGGCAGAACGCGAGAAGAGAGTTCTAAAAATATTAAGAGACACAAAATAAAGAGCCACTGGCTCTTTTTTTGTTTTGGTGGGGCTCAATTAGAGACGGCGTCTCTCGCCTTCTTCATGATTTGCTTTCTAAGTAGAAACTTATCTAGAATCAAAAGATTATCGCTTTCGCATTTTTTATCGAATAATTGTTCTAATCTTTGTCCAACGCCATCGCCACCGAAGTAAATATAACTCTTGCCTTCTTCTAACAGTATGACATTCATCATCCATTCTGGATAGTCAGCAAAGACCTCTTTCATTTTTCCATAGTCGAAATGGTCCAAATTCAGTACTATCATTTGTCCGATGACTTCCGGTAACACTCCGGCCTTTTCGATTTTCAAGTCGTCTTGGATCGCCTTTTTGAAATCTCTCATAATCTCAGTCTCGCACGCAGAAAAGTATTCCTTATAAAAGTCCTCGGAGACTTTACCCAGTTTTAATAATCCATTATATGCACTGCGGTCGCGGTCGGTGGTAATGCTGGCTTTGAGATTAAGAGTATTATCTAGAATGCCAGCAATCAATAGCTTGCACAAATCAGTGTCAAGGATTTCAATATGCTCAGATTGAATGATTTTCTCGTAAATTAAAGTACAAACAGAACCAATAAACTCAATCTGAGTTTTGATACTAGGATAATTGGACCAGTATTTCTCAAAGCCAGTGTGATGATCTATTATCTCAATCAGATTTTCTGTAGTGATTGTTTCGTCAAAAAAATCGGGGTTAGAAACATCAAGTACGATATATTTAGTATCATCAGATTTTACAAACGAATCAAGATGGTAATCTAGGTCTAATATCAGTTGTGGTACGCTCCTATTCGGAACAGCAGTTGTTGCAGCAAATACGTTTTCGCCATATTGCTTTTTTAGTAGCTCGCGGTAGGCAATTATACTAGCGTAGGCGTCTATATCTATATATTTGCGTCCAGAAGTAATGACTATGTTCGGCATATAGTTTAATTATAGCATGAAGGCTTAGGTGATGAGGGACTCATTGGCGAAGCCCGAGCCAAACTTTTTTCCAAAAAAAATGGTGGGTGATGAGGGGCTCGAACCCCCGACCTTCTCGGTGTAAACGAGACGCTCTAGCCAACTGAGCTAATCACCCGTGCATATTATTATATCACAATTCTATCTATTTGTGAACTATCTTTTTGTATTCTTCTAGAGAGATAGTTTTGTCGCTCGGGATTAAATCTGTAAAAAGGGTACCATCATTGTGATCAATTTCATGTTGTAGCACATGGGCCAAGAACCCATCAACAGTATCAGCACACTCCTCGCCAGCCTCGTCTAAGTATTCAACGGTAATCTTTTTGTAGCGGGGAACTTCCGCATAAACGGGGTCGCCATTATCATCTAGCACACTGCAGCAACCTTCCCACATCGGCTCCTTTTCGCCAAACGTCTTCACGATTTTTGGGTTCAAATATACTTTATTAAAGTGCCCTAGCCCTGGGCGGGTTGGCGTAGGGCGAATCATCACCACGCTAACCGCTAGAGGAACTCCTACTTGAATAGCGCTCATCCCAACCCCATATTCGCCTACTTTCAAAGTGTCATAAATATCCGCAATAAGATCATGAATTTCATCAGACACAATCTCAGCAGGTTTAACTTCGCAACTTTTCTCGCGAAGCTTTTTATCTGGAGTGGTTAATACTTTTCTAATCATTTTTTAAAATCTGGTTAATCATTTCTGCCACAGACGGAGCAGTTTTCATTGTCTGGTCATAATTTGCGAGATCAGAACTCTCAATGGTATAGCCATTAAAATCACGTACCATATCATAGTCGTTAAGCCCATCACCAACCGTGATGATATCTTGCAGAGGGATACTAATAAGCTTCTGCAAGTGTTTTATAGCGTTACTTTTGCCAAGTTCGTATGGGATAATCTCGATAAAACCATTGCGACCTTCCCACTCTCCAGCGGGCGCAGGCGCAATCATTTCAAATGCGAGAACAGGGAATCTGTTTCTCAATTCTTTAGCAGTAGGCGTCAGCAAACTGATATCCTTAAACCAGTATCTAAGTTTGGTAACTCCACTGGTTTTCATTTCAACACCTTCTAAAGTGTCGGTATAATAGACCACAGCCGGAAGTTCGGGAAGAGTATTGGAATAATCTGTAACGGCGGTGACAATTTCTGGGTCAAAAGAGAACACCTTTAGTGTATTTCCAGCCCGGTCTAGAATGATTGAACCGCTATCCATAATAAAATAATCACAGAGCTCTAGGACCTCTGGCAACTGTCTCGTCAGAGAACGAATGCTGCGCCCAGTTGTGATACAAAACTGGTTACCAGCTGCACGCCAATTTTTGATTGCCTCGAGGTTCGCTCGTACCGTCAAATCGTCATCGTGTGGGTATGTAGTCCCATCAAAATCTGCAAATATAATCATAATATCTATTATACTATATAAAATTACGCGACATTTGTTGCGCAACTGATAATTATAAAACGAAAAAACAAAAAGTATTTGTTACAATCCTATCGGAGGAGAAAGGGTTATTTTTATGCTAAAAGTTGTGGTGCTAGACAGTGGGTATGGTGGGGAATTGTTCGCAGACAAACTTTGTGAACAATTAAGAATCTTGGAAGTAATTCGCGTAATCGATTGGCGGAATGCCGACAAGTATTTACGAAAAAAGCGTGAAGCGCGCCAGGCGGCCGAGGAGGCTCTCCGGCCCTATTTAGGCAAGGTCGATCTAATTATTTTTGCAAACTATTATCTTACAATCTCGAGCCTGAAATACTTTCGTCGTAAGTATAAGAATCAAAAATTTGTAGGACTCAATCTGGTTTTGCCGAGTACTTTTGTTGATCGAAATACCGTTATTCTTACTACTACGGCAGTTTCAAAAACAATTAATTTCCGTAACTATGTAATGAAGCTTAGAAGATCAAACGTAATAACAATGACATTGGATGATTGGCCCGCCAAGATTGACGACGGGGAACTAGACAAATCAGAAATCGAGGCGACGTTGATAGAGCTAATCATATCTCGTAACTTTTTCCCCCGCGAAATCATCCTGGCCTGTTCGCAGTTTAACGATATTATTCCGGAGCTAAGAAATACGTTTAATGGCTCGGTCAAAATCTACGATGGTTTTTCGGAGCTATATCACGACGCCTGCAAGGCGCTGCATATTCGAGGGGCTCTCGCAAAACGAAAATAATGATATAATAAGCTTATGCAGATTGAGCTTAGCGATTTCTATGTTCGTCTCGGTAGCCTCGCACTTATTATGGTGCTCGGGTTTTTCCTGGGCAAGAAAAAACTTATCAGCGTAGAGACAAATAAGGAAATCACTAACCTGCTTCTTACGATTTTTATGCCAGCATCGCTTTTTATGGCTTTTCCGGCAGAGTATAGCGAAGCGAGTTTGTCGCTCTTTTCGTCCGGACTTCTTGCTGGTGTGCTAGTGATGTTGATGCTAATTCTGGTTTCACGTATTCTCTTTAATAAATGGTGGTTCAAGGGCGGGCTCCGCTATGAATCACAGTTTGCCTTTATCTTTAACAATGCCACTTTTCTTGGCTATCCAGTAGTAGCGAATACCTTTGGCCCTACTGGCATCATCGCTTATTGCGGTTTTATTATCGCATTTAACATTGCACTCTTTTCTTATGGCATCTGGCTATTTGAGCACAAAGTTACTTGGAAACTATTTAAGAGCATTCTAACCAACCCAAATATCATCGCCGTGTTGCTCGGTATGATTATCTTCCTTACCGGCATCAAACTTCCAGAATTTATCACTGGCTCGGTTGGCTTCGTAGGGAATGCTACCACGCCACTTTCTATCATCTGCATTGGTTTTATGCTCTCACGTGCAGACTACAAACATCTAATCAAAAAGTGGAAGCTCATCATCACAGCGGCATCTCAGCTAATTTTAGGCCCACTTATCACCTTTGGCGCATTGAAAGCCTTGAACTTCCCAGCCGAAGTCATCAATGTTTGCACACTTATCCAAGCCCTACCAACCGCCACCTCTCTAGGCCTCTTTGCTACTAAATACGGTGGCAACAACATTGAAGCCTCCGAACTTGTCACTGTGTCTACCATCCTTTCTGTCGTCACTATGCCTGTTATGATCCTGTTATTATCCATATAATATGGTATAATATATAGGTATCAAATTACAGAAAGGATAAAGCATGGAAAAAACCGAAAAAATGCGACATACGCTTAGTCATGTACTTGCTGCTGCAGTACAGGAGCTTTATCCAACAACAACATTCGGCATTGGCCCAGCTATTGATAACGGTTTTTACTATGATATCGACTTTGGCGATGTAAAAATCTCCGATACTGATCTTCCTAACATTGAGAAAAAGATGCGTGGCATTATTGCTCGCGGTCTCGAGATGAAAAAGCGCACCGTTTCAAAAGAAGAAGCTTTGAAGTGGGCTACTGACAACGGCCAAAAGTACAAAGTTGAACTTATTAATGAACTCCCAGACGGGGAAGAAATATCTTTCTATGACATGGGCGATCTTTTCACCGATCTTTGTAAAGGCCCACACGTAGATTCTTTGAAAGAAGTTGGTGCATTTAAACTCATCCGTGTAGCCGGTGCTTACTGGCGTGGCGATGAGAAGCGCGAAATGCTTACCCGCATCTACGGTGTAGCTTTTGACACCGAAGAAGAACTCGATGAATACTTGAAGCGCCAAGAAGAAGCTAAGAGCCGTGACCACCGCAAACTCGGGGCACAACTAGATTTGTTCTGCTTCTCAGATTTGGTAGGCTCTGGCCTTCCATTATTTACTCCACGCGGCACAATTCTTCGCGACCTACTTAATGATTTTACTCAGAGCTATCGTTTGAAGAACGGCTACAAAAAAGTTTGTATCCCACACATCGCAAACGTGGATCTTTACAAAACTTCTGGTCACTACGAAAAGTTCCCAGAAATGCTTCAATTCGTATCTCAAGAATCTGGCGATCATCTAGCAATCAAACCAGTATCTTGTCCACATCACTCTCAAATCTTTGCTGGGCAACCACGTTCCTACAAAGATCTTCCTATTAAATATCTAGAAACTACCATGGTTTATCGCGATGAGCGCAAAGGCGAACTCGGCGGTCTTTCTCGTGTGCGTGCAATTACCCAAGATGACTCACACGTATTTTGTACCGAGGACCAAATTGGCGATATCTTTGGTGAACTAATTGAATCTGCCAAAGACCTTTATAAGAGAATCGATATGAAGCTCCATCTTCGCCTCTCCTTCCGCGATGATAGTGATGGTTATATTGGCACACCAGAAATGTGGGAGAAGGCTGAGAATGCTATCAAAGAGATGGCAGAGAAGTATGAAATGGATTATTTCATCGGCGAAGGCGAAGCTGCTATGTATGGCCCAAAGATGGACTTTATGGCTGAAGATGCCTTGGGCCGTGAATGGCAACTTGCTACCGTACAACTAGACTATGCAATGCCTACTCGTTTCCATCTAGAATACACTGATGCGGATGGTTCCAAGAAAACCCCAGTAATGATTCACTGTGCTTTGATTGGCTCCATTGAACGCTTTATGAGTGTATACCTAGAACACACTGCCGGTTGGCTTCCAATGTGGTGCGCTCCGGAAAACGTCCGTATCCTTACCGTAAACGACCAAGTTTCTGACTATGTTGCAAAAATTAAAGACGACGTACTGGATGGTGTTGTCCTAAATGAACCAATCGAAAATAACAAGCTTCGTATCAGCATTGATGATTCCGCTGACTCTCTAGGCAAAAAAATTCGCCGTGCTACCGAAATGAAGATTCCTTGCGTAATTATTGTCGGTCCAAAAGATGCCGAAGAAGGAATTGTTTCTGTACGTCTTCGCGACAAAGAAGAAAAAGTCGCTCTCTCTGATCTCGCAGAATACATAAAAAAGGTATAGATGGAACAAAAGAATAGTTTTGAGGGCCCAGTTGTTGTTATTCTGGGCCCTACGGGCTCTGGTAAAACCGGAGTATCTATTAAGATTGCTAAAACCATCGGCGGAGAGATTATTTCTGCCGATTCGCGTGCGATTTACAAAGGAATGGACATTGGCACCGCCAAGCCATCTATTGAAGAACAAGATGGCGTGCCGCATTTTGGTATCGATTTAGTCGAACCTGGTGAGCGCTTCACCGTAGCGGATTGGAAGGCCTATGCCGAAGAAAAAATTGCCGAGATTAGGGCTCGTGGCCATGTACCAATGATTGTGGGAGGCACAGGTTTATATATTGATGCTCTTATTTATGATTATCATTTTAGTCCAGACGATGGGAAAAGAAGTGTCATCAACCCGCATCATCGCAAAGACAACGAAAAAGAAATGACAGATCGCAAGGAACTCTGTACAAATTATTTATTGATTGGCGTAAAAACAGACCCAGATGTACTAAGAGACAGGTTGAAGCTTCGAGCTGAACAAATGTTTTGTCCAGAACTTTACGAAGAAACTAAGATGCTTGTAGAAAAATATGGTTGGGGTTCTCAAGCAATGAAGAGTAATATCTATCAGTTTGCCTGGCAATATTTAAACGGCGAAATCTCTTTGGAAAAGGCAAAAGAACTATTTGTATACGACGATTGGCATCTAGCTAAACGCCAGATGACCTGGTTTAAACGCACCCCAGAAATAAATTGGCTCGAACTTGAAAAAATTTATCCATTCGTGATAAAATATATACAAGATGAGTAAAGTTGCAAGTACACCAATTGAAAAATTGTTCGGCTCCAAGACTCGAGCTAAGTTATTGCAACTCTTTTATGAAAACCCGACCAAATCTTTTTATGTACGTGAAATGACTCGTGTAATCGACGAACAAATTAATTCCGTTCGTCGTGAACTTTTGAATCTCGAAAGTATCGGCATTATTAAAAATGAGAATTTTGATAACAAAACTTATTATTCAGCCAATCAAAAGCATCCATTTTATCGCCCAATGATTGACATCTTCTCCAAAAAAGTTGATTCAACTCGTGAAAAGGATGTAAAAGAAAGTACCTGGGAAGATTATTGCCGTCCAGTAAAGAACTACCTAAAAGGGCTTGTTATTACTAACCGCTTGCCAGGCCAAGAAGGTGTGGATATGCTCATCATTGGCAACGACAAAACCAAAAAGCTTACTCGTTGGGCTGAGGTAATCGAAAAGAAAATGGGCAAGCCAATGAATTACGTGATTCTTTCTTTAGACGACTATATCTACCGCAAGAATGTCCGCGACCGCTTTATCCTCGACGTATTCGAAATGGAAATTGCAGAAATTTACGATCCAGAAAAAATCATAAAATAAGGAGACCACATGTTTGATATCGAAAGTAAAAACCAAGACGAAATTATTATAAACACCAAGAGCACCAGCCTTAAATTTAATATTACAGATGCTGTAATTGATGCTGGCCTTGCTGTTGGCAAAATTACTGGTCCTGGTGAATTTGAAATCGGTGAAGCTACCATTCGCGGTATTGCTACCGAAAGTGGCAAAACTATCTATGATGTAGAAATTGGCGGCGTCCACACTGGTATTCTTGGTGGTATCGAAGAAGGTCTCGACGATATCGTAGCAGATATTCTTTGTACTTCGTCTGTCCGTGCTATCCGTGAGATCGAGCCAAAGCTCGTAGTCTCTATGGGCAATGTAGACGCAATGGTCGCAGATCTCAAGCTCACCGCTCGCTCAGAAAAGAAACTCAAAGTAAAGAACCTAGAGAGCTTGCCAACCACTAAAGAAGTAGTGGTACTTAGCTAATGAACGACGTTCTCGCGGTAGTAATAATACTTGTCATAGTTCTAGTCTCTGTTATTTTGCATGAGATTATGCATGGCGTGGTAGCTTACTGGCTTGGCGACAGAACCGCCAAAGAGGCTGGCCGGCTAACACTAAATCCTATCAAACACATCGATCCGTATATGTCTATCATTGTGCCAGTGCTTCTTTATGTAATGGGCGCACCTGTTTTTGGTGGTGCCAAACCTGTGCCAGTTAATAATCGCAATCTCAAATGGAACGAATGGGGAATGGCACTGGTTGCAATCGCTGGGCCACTTACCAATCTTTTGCTTGCTTTTATTGCTTTTGTAATAGGCCATTTTACAGGATTACTCTATGGCTCTGCCGGTGAAATCCCTATGTTTATTGCTTCAGAATTCGTTATTGTAAATATTGGTTTTACAATCTTTAATATTATTCCAATTCCGCCACTAGATGGCTCTAGAGTACTTTATGCCATCGCTCCAGACGGCGCCCGTAAATATCTAGAAATGCTCGAAGTCTACGGCATTTTTATCGTCTACATGCTAATCCTTCTTCTTGGCCCTGTTTTCTCTAGTATTATGACTAATGGTATGAATGGCGTACTACAACTGTTCTATTTTGTAGTTGGCCAATAAATATATAATTCAAGACCATAAAGACTTGGCCAGAGCGCCCTCGAGCGTGTCCTAAACTATTATATTTATTGGGCCCTGCGTGATATAATAGTATTAGCCCTACCGGCAACATGATTTTCCTGAATAATCATGTTTTAGGGATTTCGTGGCTTACATCCGTGGATGTATCGCATAAGATTTAACCCACCTTGTAATATTACGGGGAAAACTGGCCGGCAGGGCACCTAAAGAAGGTGGGCATGAAACAAAGAATACGTGTAGTTGCAATAATTAGAAACGAAAACGGGGTATTAATTTTGAAACGAAACCGTGGTCGCTCTGAGGCCCCGGTTTTTTGGGAACTTCCTACCGGCAAGATCAAATTTGGCGAACAACCTGAAGAGGCTATGGCCCGCTCGCTTACAGAATACACTGGTCTAACCGCTAGTTCCGTCAAACTAAAAGACGTAATCACATTCCTTGCCCCAGAGGGCGCTAGCCAGCTTTCAAACCTATATATTATATATGAAGTAGGTGTAGAGCCAGACCAAAAGCCAGAGCCAAAAGATCGCTATACCGCCTACAAATACATCAAAGACTTTACCACCGCCAATGTACACTTAAATGAAACCAGCGTAACTGTGCTAGAGATTGTAGCTGGCAAAGTTGCCCCTGGCCGCATTTCACCGCGTGATACGGCAAATTCAGTTGCCATCAACGTAGACGGGGCCTCTCGTGGCAATCCTGGCCCATCCGGCATTGGTTGGTGTATTAGCGATGGTACAGGCCGTATTCTCGAGCAAGACGGCGAATTTATCGGTTTTGCTACCTCTAGAGTAGCAGAATACATTGCTATGCGAAACGCCGTGGATCGCGCTATCGAGCTAGGTTACAAATCGGTCAGATTCTTCTCAGATAGTTTGATGGTGGTAAACCAGCTAAACGGTATTTTTAGCATCAAAAACCAAGATATCATCCCAATTTATCAAGATATCCAGCAAAAACTAAGTAATTTTGATGCCGTTTCATTCACCCACATCTCTAGGACGCAGAATCATATAGCAGACCACGAGGCGAACGTTGCTATAGACAAAATCCTCAAAAAATGATAGAATAACAGGGAGTCCGAAAGATGATCGCTTGGGATCACCCAAGAGGAAAGTCCGGGCAACAAAGAGCAGGGTAGTCGCTAACGGCGACCGTCCGTAAGGATAGGGAAAGTA
>JAEEGL017393820.1_pt1 | contig 20531 bp, 15 predicted proteins | sample 9134231 | NCBI WGS metagenome assembly JAEEGL01 (sample SAMN16246548, study PRJNA631951) | gut metagenome | biome: gut microbiome; feature: rumen; material: fiber-attached | host: Bos | place: Iran: Karaj | collected 2018-10
GGCCGGTTTGTCAAGCGGGTAAGCGAAATTTCATCGGGTTTTTTGGTTTTTCCGTGGCTCCCCTGTTCCGGCGGACAAAAAAGAGAACCGCCCCGAAGAACGGTTCTCATGATATGCTGTGAGGCGCTTATTCCTCTTCTTTTTTCTCTTCCGCGGGCTTCTTGCGCTTGCCGCTGAGCATCAGGTTCGTGAGGATGCCGAGGATCAGGGCGCATGCGATTTCCGTGAGCGTCACGGCGCCGATCTTCAGGGTCATGCCGCCGATACCGCAGATGAGGATGACGGATGCGGTGAAGAGATTGCGGTTGTCGCCGAGATCAACGGGCTGGAGCATCTTGAGACCGGATACGGCGATGAAGCCGTAGAGGGTGATGCACACGCCGCCCATGACGCAGCTCGGGATCGTGGCCAGAAGCGTCACGAACGGGCCGAAGAAGGAGGCGAGGATCGCAATGATCGCGGTGGTGAAGATTGTGATGACGGAGGCGTTTCCGGTGATGGCGACGCAGCCGACGGATTCGCCGTAAGTGGTGTTGGGGCAGCCGCCGAAGAACGCGCCGACCATGGAACCTACGCCGTCACCGAGAAGCGTTCTGTGGAGACCGGGCTCCTTGAGAAGGTCGGAGCTGATCACGCTGGAGAGGTTCTTGTGGTCCGCGATATGCTCGGCGAACACGACGAAGGCGACGGGAACATACGCGACGGCGATGGTGGCGATGTATTCACCCGTGATGGAGCCGAAACCCTTAAAGGCTTCGAGGAAGGTGAAGGAGGGAACCCACTGCATGTTGGCGAACAGGGAGAAGTCGATGACCTTCAGCGCTTCATTGCCGGAAGCATTTCCGATCAGCGTGAAGAGGAGGGCGACGACGTAGCCCGCCGCAATACCGATGATGAAGGGAATGAGCTTCGCCATCTTTTTTCCGTAAACGGAGCAGAGCGTGACGACGGCGAGGGTGACGAGCGCGCAGATGAAGCAGACCCAGACATGGGCACCCATGACATAGGCACCGGCGGATGCGTCGTAAGCGCCTGCAAGAGCATCACCGACCGCGTTGCCGGCAAGGGAAAGACCGATGATCGCGACTGTGGGGCCGATGACGACGGGGGGCATCAGCTTGTCGATCCAGCGCACGCCGGCGATCTTGACGATCAGGGCGATCACAACATAGACGAGACCGGCCAGGACCGCGCCGATGAGCAGACCGGCATAGCCGACCTGAACGGAGGCCGCACCGCCGAAGGCAGCGAACATGGATCCGAGGAATGCGAAGGACGAGCCAAGGAACACGGGGCTTTTAAACTTGGTGAAACAGAGATAGACGAGGGTGCCGACGCCGGCTCCGAACAGAGCTGCGGACTGGCTCATCCCGTTGCCGACGATGGACGGGACGGCGATGGTCGCAGCGAGGATGGCGAGCAGCTGCTGCAGCGCGAATACGATCAGCTGGCCGAACTTCGGTTTGTCCTGAGGTTGATAAATGAGTTTCATAAGTCCTCCGAAAAAATGAATTCGGAATCCGAGCCCGGGCATGAAAAAAGCCCAGAGCAGGGCACAGCACAGGAAAGCACCCCGACCTTGCCGGCATCGCGGTACCGGATTAAAGCTCGTTCTTCCATCTTTTAAAGTATAACACAAACGGGTTTTCTTGTCAAGACGGGACGAAAGAAATCATCAACAAAAAAGGAAGCGCGGTTTTCGGCGGAACTTGTTGAATTATCCCGCCGACGGAAAAAGGACCGCAGCGGTGAAACTGCGGCCCTTTGGATATGCTGTTGCGGATCGGTCGATTGGGAAGATCAGTTGTTCAGCGTCACAACGCGGTAAGCCTCGTAGACGTTTTTGCCGGACTTGAGCTGGATGTAATACGTTGCGCCGCCGTAGAGGATGGAGATGAGGTCGCTGTCGGGAAGTGTGATGGTGCCAACCGTATCGGCATTGCACTCGACGGAGTCGATCTTATCCATCGTCTTGTCGCGCACGATGTAGAGGGAGACGGTGCCGCTTGCCTTCGGCGTGAAGGAGACAGTCTTCAGATCGCGTCCGAGTGAGACATCGCTGAAGCCGGTGCCGGAGGCGTTCGAGCCGTCGTCCAGACCGTTGGTGTACGTCGAGCCCTTCGTCATGTCGATCACGACGGGAGTCAGATACTCGTACTTGTATTCGAGGCAGAGGACAACATAGTCGTAGCCGTGGGCATTGATGGTCTTGTAGTCATTTGCAGAGACCTTGAAGGAATCGTAGCGGGAGGCGGCGTTGTACTTCTTCTCAAAGTTCGACTCGCTCGGGAAATCGTTTTCGCTGTTCGTGAGATAGTAGTACAGGTAGCCGTCGTATTCGGTGCGGACGGTCACAGTGTCGTCCGACGTGTCGGGGTAGGTCTTCAGACCGGAGCCCGCGGAATCGCGTCTCGAGTCTTCGATGTCGAGGACGTAAGGATAGCTGAAGTCGTAGCCGCGCGCGTCATCTGCGAGGAACGCGAGGACGATGTAACTGTTGCGCCGATAAGCGTTGGTGTCGATCTCAAAGGAGGTGAGCTTGCCGCCCTTTACGTCGTCCACGGTGCCGCGGTAGGCCGAGGTGGTGTCGCGGTATTCGTCGTAGAAGTCTTCCGCGGGGATCGCATCGTCGTTTGTCGTGTAGAAGTACCACACCTCGCCATCTTTCCCGGTCTGGAAGTAGATCTTATCACCGGAAACATAGGGCGTGACGGTGAAGCCGCTGTCGGTGGAGTGATCGAGTTCGACCAGCACCGGCGCGTATTCCTTGTCGTTCGAGTCGGTGAACATGATCGCCATGTACGGCTTCGTGTTCGCGTACTGCGCCTTGTAGTTGATGTACTCGTAGGAGATGCCGTTTACGCGGACATAGCCGTAATACTTGCTGTCCACGTTCTCATACTGCCGCTTGAATTCCTCGATGGAAGGAGCGGAAGAAGAGTTGGTGTAGTAGTACCGAACCACGCCGCTGTCGGAGGTGCGGAAGCGGATCTCCTCTGTGGAGCGGACCGCGGGATCGACCTCAAAGCCGGTGGAGACGTTGACCTCGAGGATCACGGGCTGCAGATAGACGCCGGAGGAGTTGCGGATCGCGATGACCATGTAAGGATAGGAGCCGGTGCGGGAGGTGTCGAATTTGAATTCATCGCTCAGCCCGAGGCGTACGGTCATGTTGCTCTTGTAGGTCGCCGCATTGTACTCGGAGCGGAACTTGTCCGCATTCGGCAGGACCTTTTCGGAGGTCAGGTAGTAGTAGAGGTCGCCGGACACGTTCGTCTTGAAGGAGATGACGCCGGCGGTCTTGACGGAAGGCGCGACGGAGAAGCCGGTATCGCCGACCGGGATCACGACCGGATAGCAGTACGCGCCGGCGTTCGTGCGGACCATCAGAGCGACATAGCGGTAGTTCTTCAGATAGTTGGCGTTGAGCTCGATGCGCGAATTGGAAATGCTGTCCATCGAGACGCTGCCCTTGAGCGCAGTTTCCTTCGCATCATAGAGGTTGAGAAAGGCTGCGGCGGTGAGCGCGTTGCCGTCGTCGGTATAGAGCCAGTAGACTGTACCGGTGGAATTTCCTTTGAAGGTGAGCGTGGTGGAATCGGAGAGATACGGCGCCGTCGAGAACCCGTTTGTGGTGTTGATCGTGAGCGGAATCACAACCGGTCTGAACTTGCGCCCTTCCTTCTGGAGCTGGAGCACCAGATACTGGTAGTTGCCGACGGAGGAAGCGGTGCCGGCGACTGCGGTGGTCCAGCGGCCTTCCTCGGCGTTGAAGTACGTCGAGTAGTTGCTGAGTTCATAGTAGGAATCGAACTCATTGATGGCCGGCGTAACATCATTGTTCGTGAAGTATGCATAGACACGGCCGGTCATGCTGGTCTTGACGTTGACGTAGTAATTGTTGGCGTCGGCAGTCACAAACGGATTGACAGAGAAGGAGGCGATATCGCTCGACTTGCCGGAGTAAGGCGCGTTTGCGAGGGACGCCGTCAGACCCTGGGCGATGTCGTAGCTTGACGGGAAGATGGCGGAGGTCAGACCTGCCGCACGGACGGTGAGATTCCCGATCGAACCGTTGCCGTTGATCTGGAGATTCGGCGTATTGACCGTGAGGTAATCGATCGAGGTACCGGTATAGACATACACATGAGAGCTGGCGTCTACGATCACATCGCTCACACGGGTGTTGTTGGCCAGAGAGAGCGTGCCGCCGCCGGAGACGACGATCTGACCTGCCTGGCAGTTTTCCAGGGTGACATCGGCGCCGCCGCGGATATACAGCGTACCGTCGATTTTGCAGTTCTTGAAGTCGATGAGACCGGAGGACGCGCCTTCGCTGACGATGTTGCGGCCGCCGAGGGTGACGCCGTCGATAATGATGTCGCTCTTCGTGAAGACGTTGTTCGTCGAGGGAGCGCCGGCATCACGCTTTGTCGCGCTGTAATTGAAGATGGAGCCCGCCGCGCGGTAGAGGATCGTGAGCGCTTCGGCGCGGGTCAGGGTGTTCTTCGGACGGAATTCATAGCCGCCCTTGACCTCGTAACCGTTGATGAGGGAGGCGTAGATGGCCATGAGGACGTAATCCTTGAACTGATCGGAGATCGAGTTGTAATCAAGGAAGGTGGAGGCGGGAGCCTTTTCATCCGCGGGAAGATCGAGATAGCGGACGAGGAGGGAGATCGCCTCTTCACGCGTGATCTGGCCGTTCGGGTTGGCGGAAGAACCGTAATAGAGGATGTAGCCCTGCGCGGCGGCCTTCTGGAAATAGGGGTAGAACCAATCGCCGGCGTTCACGTCGGTGTAGGCGATCGCGCGGAGCGCCGTCAGACCGAAGGTCTCGTCGAGCATCTTGATGAACTCGGCGCGGGTGACGGCTCCGTCAGGCTTGAAGATGTAAGTCCCGTTGGACTGGGCATAGCCGTTCAGCACGCCCTTCGATACGAGATAGGGGATCTGCCCGTTGGTCCAGGCCCAGTGTCCCGCTACGTCGGTGAAGGTGACGTTCGCCGCGGAGGCGGACAGCGCCGTGCCGAGGAGCATGGTCACGACCAGGAGGAGGGACAGGGTTCGCTTGATGAGTTTCATAAAAACCTCCATGAATGATTGGAAAAAGGATTCGGATGGAAATTCATCTTATTATAGCACATCGGTGGAGAAATCACAAGAGGAAAAATGTGCCGTTTTTCTGAAAATCGCACAAAATCGGCGACTTTCTCCGAATTAGACGCCGCGCAAAGGAAAAAAGTTCCCGGTTTCTCCGAATTTTTCCGTAAAGATCGGGAAAAAACACGCAGATGACGGCGGAGAGGGGCGGATGGCCAAGAAATTTAACAATTCACTCTTCGCACTGTCCTTGACAGTGAAATGTAAATATGATATGATATTCTCACCTTAAAACCTTTTCGGAGGGAGCATCCCGTGAACAAGAAGCAGATCGACATCCTCAACGATTATTTCCTGCACACCGCCCTGCATCTTTTGACGCTGGAGGAACAATGCCTGCGCAAGGCCTGCTCGAAGGACCTTTCGATCCGCGAGCTGCACGTGCTCGAAGCGGTCTCCTCTCTCCGCGGATCGGGCAGGAATACCATGGCGGAGATCGCGCGCTATCTGCATCTCTCTCCGGCATCCCTCACAACGGCGGTGAACGTGCTCGTGAAAAAGGGCTTCGTCACCCGCTCCTATTCGCCCATCGACCGCCGGGTCATCTACGTGGAGCTTTCGGAGAGCGGGGAAGCGGCGAACCGGAAATACCTCGATTTCGTGCGGGACATGATCCGCACCGTCGGCAGGGATCTCGACGAGGAGAATACCGACGCCATGATCGCCTCGATCCTGAGCCTGACCGAATACCTCGAAAAAACCGCGGAAGCGTAAGGAGTTGCTATGAAAATCGTATGTCTGGACCTCGAAGGGGTCCTTGTGCCGGAGATGTGGATCGCCTTTGCCGACGCCGCCGGGATCCCCGAACTGCGCCGCACGACCCGGGACGAACCCGATTATGACAAGCTGATGAAGGGACGGATTGCGATCCTGAAGGAGCACGGCCTCGGACTGACCGAGATCCAGCGGGCCATCGCGACGGTTGATCCGATGGAAGGCGCCCGGGAATTCCTCGACGCGCTGCGGGAGGAGACGCAGGTTCTGATCCTTTCCGACACGTTTACACAATTCGCAAAGCCGCTGATGCAGAAGCTCGGCTGGCCGACGCTCTTCTGCAACGAGCTCGTCGTCGCGCCGGACGGGGAGATCACGGGCTACCGCCTCCGCTGCCCGCAGACGAAGCTCTCAACCGTGACCGCCCTACAGTCGGTGGGATTCGAGACCATCGCGGCAGGCGACAGCTTCAACGACCTCGGCATGATCCGCGCGGGGAAGGCGGGCTTCCTCTTCCGCACGACGGATGCCATCCGGCAGGCCAATCCCGACGTCCCGGCCTTCGACGCGTACGGCGATCTGCTCGCCGCATTCCGCGAAGCGCTGAGAGACTGAATGAAATCAACGGCAGGATCGGAAACGGTCCTGTTTTTGATGCGGCGGAAAACGAAAAATAGACAGGCGGGTACTTGAAATCCGTCCGTCTTCGTGCTATAATAACTCGGTATGCGGAGTCCGAGCAAAGGCTCTCCGCATCGAATCCACCCAAGCAAGGAGCATGTGCATGACGCGCTACCCGGTGATCGACTTCCACAGCCACATCCTGCCGAAAATGGACGACGGCAGCAAAGGGACGGACATGTCCCTCGAAATGCTGCAGCGGATGAAAAACTACGGCTGCGATCTGGTGGTCTCCACCTCGCACTATTACCGGATGAACGAGGATATCCCCGACTTCCTCGCCCGCCGCACGGCATCCTACCGCCATCTGTGCGCGCGGATCCGGGAAGAGCCGGAGTGGAACGTCCCGTCGATCGCGCTCGGCTCGGAGGTGGCCTTCTTCTTCGGGATCGAATCGGAAGAAAACCTCGGAAAGCTCTGCATCGGCGACACGGATATCTTGCTTCTCGAAATGCCCTTCGCGCCGTGGTCGATCTACGAATTCAATGCGGTGTCCGCACTCTGCTATGACCGGCGCTTCCGGGTGATCCTCGCCCATTACGAGCGGTTCGCGGAATTCCAGAAGGGGAACGAGATCTACGACCGCATCCTCGAGCTCCCGGTGATCGTGCAGATCAACGCGGAATCCCTGCAGTCGAAATTCGGCTGGAACAGCAAGCGCTGGATCCGCATGTTTGAAGAGGGAAGAGCCAAGCTCCTCGGGACGGATGCACACAATCTCACGAGCCGCGCGCCGAATCTCGACATCGCCCGCGAAACGCTCCGGACCAAGCTGTCCGCCGACGTTCTCGATCGGATCGACGAATTCGGATTCCGCCTTCTCGCCGACGGCGCGCACAAGAGATGAGGGACAGGCGATATGCAAAAGAGCAGGGAATTGCCCTGCTTTTTCTGTTTTTTATGGAATTTACAATTTGTTTACAGGAAACGGGGAAACATTTCCGGCGTTTTCGCGTCTATATGGATGAGAAGGACGGGCGCACATCCGGACCTCCACGCAGACTCCTGACACAGGATTGGCTATTGCAGCGCGGGTTCCGGCCCCGTCCTTCTCCCGATAAATGTCCGGAAAGCGAAAGGGATGCACAGGCGGCATCCTTTTTTCGTTACAGAAGCCTCTTCTTCGCGTCCGCGAGGATCGTTTCGGCAAACCACTTCTGCGTGTGCGCGGCGAGATGGTTCCCGTCCGGGGAGAAGATGCCGTTCACGAGCGGTTCTTCGGGATCGTAGAAGGGACAGTCCCTCGGATCGACGACGGAGACGGACGGATCCTCGTCTGCCAGTTCGCGGAAGACCTCGTTGATCCGCCGGATGCAGCGCGGATCCTCGCCGATCGATGCGCTGCGCTCCTCCGAACGGATGAAATAAAGGTAGATCGGCAGCGGCAGGCCGACGGCATCGCGCCAGCCCTCGAAGAGCCGATGATAGATCGCGGGCAGAACGTCCAGCTTTTCGACCGGGACGCCCGTTTCTTCTTCGCCGCCGAGCCAGTGCAGACCGAGGATGACCGGTTCGAGGCCGCGCGCGGTGAGATCGTCCGTCACCCGCCGGAGCACGTCGCAGGAGAGCGCGAAGAGCGAAATGTCCGCGATCCCGTGCGGCCCGGGCTTCAGACGCCGCGGCGCGTCCGGGTACCACATGTACTTCTCCGTCACCCCCTGCGCGCCGATCGAGATCCGGATGATATACAGCGGAGGCAGTTCCGGCTCTTCTTCCCACATCCGGGCGAGATAGGTCGGCATGCAGGCGGTCTCTTCCGCGTCGGCTCCGAGATTGGTGCCGAGGGAGGTGTATCCTTCCCAGACGACCGGAGCGGGGGAGAAGGCCTGATTCGGAACGCGGTGCAGCGCATAGACCCGGTTACACGGCGGGAAACCGCATTCCTCGGGCGGCAGCGGGACACCGTGCGCATGGGCGTTCGACTGCCCGAAGACGATGAGGACGGGAGCGGGCTGTTTCATAAAAACCTCCGGGATGAAAAAGTGTGTGGGCGGATTGCCGCGCGGCGCTTGCTTTTCGGGCGCGGGAATGATATAATGAAGATCAGAACAACATCAGAACAGCAAGGAGGAGCATTTCATGAGCGATACCCGCGTTCTCGCATCCGACACGGTCCCGACCGACGGTTCGCGCGACGTCACCGCCGATCTGCAGGCGCTGATCGACGCAAATCCCAACCGCACGATTCTCATTCCGGACGGCCTGTACCGCATATCCGAACCGCTGTGCACCCCCGCCGATCCGAGGAAAGCCGTCTCCCTCGCGCTCTCGGATTTCGCCGTGATCCGGGCATCGGAGGACTGGCACTCCGAGGAAGCCATGATCCGGCTCGGAGGCAGGGATCCCTACAACTCCATCACGATCAACGGATCGAACTACGCCCTCTCCGGCGGGATTATCGACGGCGCGGGACGTGCGAAAGCCGTTTCCATTGACAGCGGACGGGAAACCGCCGTGCGGAACGTTTCGATCAAGCACGCGAAGATCGGCATCCACATCAAGCATGGGGCGAACTCCGGCTCCTCCGACGCGGATATCACGGGCGTCAACATCGTCGGCACGGGCGGCACGGATTCGATCGGCGTCCTCGTCGAGGGATTCGACAACACCTTCACCAACATGCGGATCGCAAACGTCTATATCGGCGTCGAGCTCCGTTCGGCGGGGAACAGCCTGCGCAACCTCCACCCGCTCTACACCTCGGACAACACGGATTACGCGGACTCCTGCGGCTTTTACGACCGCTGCGGGAACAACTGGATGAACTTCTGCTACAGCGATCAGTTTGCAAGCGGCTTCCGCCTCGCCGACAATATCCGCGATGTCATGACCGACTGCTTCGCCTTCTGGTATTCGGACAAGGGCGGACCGCAGACCCTGATTCGGTGCGACGGCCGCTTCGGAAGCATGGTCACGAACATCAAGGTCGGCTTCAAAACGAAGGAAAACGTCAACACGATTCTCCGGGCCGAGGAGGGCGGACGCGGAGTCCTTTCCAATCTCTGCCTGAATCACGGCGACGAAAGCTGGTTCGACGGCGACACGACGTACCGCGATTATCTCACGGGTGTCATTCTCTGAAGGGGACGTTATGCGCTTCGGTCTCTTTTCCGATCTTCATTCCAATCTGCCCGGCCTGCCCGAGCGCGGCTACGGCGGACGGTCCCTCCACGATCTGAAGCGCGGTCTCGCGCGGTTCCGGGAGGCGGGGGTCGACTTTGCCGTCTCGCTCGGGGACAACACCCAGCCGGCGCGGGATGCCCGGGAGCAGGCGGCGCAGCTTGCCGACATGATCCGCCTCTGGAGCGGGTACGGCTTCCCGGTCCACGCCGTGTTCGGCAATCATGAATTCCAGCAGCTCACGCTCGACGAGGTCCTCTCGGTCTGGCAGACGGAGAGGACGTATGACTGCTTCACGGTCGGCGGCATCCGCTTCGTGATCCTCGACACGAACATCCGCCCGGACGGCGTGCATTACGGCGCGGACAATTTCGACTGGCGGTTCGGCATCATCGACGCCGGGCAGACCGAGTGGCTCCGAGAGCTTCTCAAAACGCCCGTCCGGACCTTTGTCTTCACGCACAACTGCCTCCGGTGGGAGACCGGGGACGAGCACGACGACTGGTTCCGGGTGGGGAACGCCGATGAGATCTGTGACCTGCTCGCTGCGTCGGGCTGTGTGGAGGCGGTCTTCCAGGGACATCACCACACCGCGCATACGGATTTGTGGAAGGGGATCCGCTTCCTCAACATCCCGAGCCCCGAGCGCAGTCCGGCGTATGATGATGCGGATTTCCCCGTCGTAGAGGTCACCGCGGACGGCTTCACCGTGAACGGCGCCGGATTCTGAAAAAGGGGCCGCAGTCGATGCAGCCCCTCGGAATACCTTATTGCTTGCCTTCGAGACCCAGGAGTCTGTTCAGCATGTTCGTGACCTCGCCCATCGGGATGCCCGGCGTACCGGCAGCCTTTTCGAGGACCGTCATCGCGTGTGCCTCCGGATTCAGGTCGGCGTAGAGCTTGCCGTAAAAGTCCAGAACCGAGCGGTTCGTGGTCTCTCTCGCTTCTACGACGGCGGCGATGGCGGCAGCCTTGTCCGGAACGGAGTTGTCGATCTTTGCGATGGCTTCCTGAATATAAGCCGGTTCCGCGCTCAGCTTTTCGATCTGGCTGAGAATGTATTCGACGGTCATGGTGGGATTGGTGTCTGCCATGGGATAAACCTCCTCAAAATCATGGTTGGGAGGGGCAGCGAGGCAGATGGTGTCTCCGCCGATGAATCGAGCCCTCCCTTTCTTTACGAGTCCCTTTGCCCTTTTGGGGTGGGTCGGTTCATATTGTTTTCCTGAGTCATCGATGACCTGGATGAGTTTCATGTTTTGTGTCCTCTTATCCGTTGTCAGCGATGGGTGACGCCGTTTTGTTCGATGGGTGCCGTCCCCTGTCACGCATTCATTATAGCACAGTCCGTCCGCGTTGTCAAGAGCGGGGAGAAGCCGCGCGGTCCGATTCCGTGCAGAAGGAGGAAACGATGCGCATTTCGCCGTGTGACGCCGCCCGGGCGATGGAGCGGGATCCCGGACGCTGGCTCTATGTCCTGCTCGATCTCGCCGATCCCGTCCGGCGCCGGGGTGTCTCGGTCTATGCGCAGAGCGCGGAAACACTCGCGGACGGGTGCGCCGTGATCACGGACTTTGCCGAAGGAACGACCGTTCGGGTGTACGGCGGCTCGTCCGGCTTTCTCGAAGAGGCGCTTTCCGATCCCGCCGTCCGGATGGGGACGAGGCTCTGCTTCTGCTCCGGGGTGCCGGATCGGTTTTCCGCCAAAAGCCCGACGAGCGGTCATCGCTTCCGAGCGGATCCGGTCGGCAAATCGATCGACCGCTGGGGCCTCTTCGCGTGCCGGACGGAGCTTTTGCGCGTCTATCCGCCCGACGGCTGGCGCATCCGGGAAGCGGAGGGGGCGGATTTCGAGGCGCTCTCCGAGCTCGAGCGGAGCGTGTGGGGCGCGTTTCCCGACGAGGTGCGGGAATTCGGCGCGTCGGACCGGCTCTGGCTTGCGTGCGCTGAGGACGGGAGCTTCGGCGGCTATCTCTGGGCGACGGAGGCGGGGCGGGCCTATTACGACATCGTGAATGTGTTTGTGCGCGGCGATCTGCGGGGACGCGGGCTCGGACGTGCGCTCGTCAGCCGGTACGGATCCGAGGCGATGCTCCGGGGACGGCGCGCGTATTACGGATATGCCGTGACGCGGGAATCCGCCTGTCTTGCCCGCTCGCTCGGATTCCGCGAGATCTACGGGGAGACGGTCTCCTTCTTCGCCGTGGATTGAATTCTCTGCATGAAGCTGCCTTTTTCCGACATACTAAAGCCGTCAGACTGCATGGATATGAAAAGGAGAACAGAATGAAAATCGCGTTTTTCGACGCCAAGCCCTACGACATCCCCGCCTTCACCAAATACGGCAAGGCTGCGGGGATCGGCTTCAAGTTTTACGAGACCAAGCTCAACGAGGACACGGTCGCCCTGACGCAGGGAGCGGACGGCGTCTGCGTGTTCGTCAACGACACGGTGAACGCCATGGTGATCGACCGGCTCGCTTCCGGCGGCGTGAAGTTCGTCGCGCTGCGGTGTGCCGGATACAACAACGTCGATCTCGACTACGCGGCCGGAAACGTTCGCGTGGTGCGGGTCCCGGCGTATTCGCCCTATGCGGTGGCGGAACACGCGATGGCGCTGCTGCTGACCTCGGTCCGGCGCATCCACAAGGCTTATAACCGCACGAAGGACTTCAATTTCAGCCTGTCCGGGCTCACGGGCTTCGATCTTCACGGCAAGACCGTTGGCGTCGTCGGAACGGGCCGGATCGGACGGGTGTTCATCGATATCTGCCGCGGATTCGGGATGAAGGTGCTGGCTTACGACAAATTCCCGGCGAAGGACGCGGGGATCGACTACGTCCCCCTCGACGAGCTTTTCGGCGAGAGCGACGTCATCTCCTTCCATTGCCCCCTGACCGAGGAGACGTTCCACCTCGTCAACCGCGAGACGGTGAAGCGCATGAAGAAGGGTGTCATCCTCGTCAACACCTCCCGCGGCGCGCTGATCGACTCCGAAGCGCTTCTCGAAGGGATCAAGGAGCGGCACATCGGCGCGGCCTGCCTCGACGTGTACGAGGAGGAGGGGGACGTCTTCTTCCGCGATCTCTCCGGTCACATCTTCGACGACGACACCCTCGCGCGGCTCATCACCATGCCGAACGTGCTCGTGACGTCGCATCAGGCGTTTCTGACCGAGGAAGCGCTCGACAACATCGCCGCGACGACGGTGGAAAATCTCGCCGCGCTCCGGGACGGGAAGCCGTGCGCGAACGAATTGACCAAGCAGGGACAGAGATGAGCGGGGAGGATGACTCCCCGTTTTTCCGTGTTCCGGAAATTTCGGCCGAAAGCCTTGTCATCCGCCGCGCGCTCTGCTATAATAAAGGCAACGAAAAAACAACTTCTGGGGTGTGTCATGCTCTCTCCTCTTCTCTCGCCCTCGATGATGTGCGTCGACTACGCGCGCTTCACGGAAACGCTCGAACTCTTCGCCGCGCTGGGTGTCGAATACCTCCACGTCGATGTCATGGACGGCGTCTTCGTCAAGAATTACACCCTCGGCACCGATTTCTGCCGCCAGCTGCGCCGCCTGTCCCCGATCCCGCTCGATATCCATCTGATGATCACCGAGCCGGAGTGGAAGATTTCGTGGTTCGACGTGCAGCCGGGCGAATACGTCTCGGTCCATGCGGAGGCCACCGATCACCTCCAGCGCGCGCTCGCCGCGATCCGTCAGGCAGGAGGGGTGCCGATGGCCGCGCTCAACCCCGCGACGCCGCTCTCAGCCCTCGACTATGTCCTCGACGACATCGGCGCGGTCCTACTCATGACGGTCAACCCCGGCTTCGCGGGACAGAAGCTCATCCCGGCGACGCTCGGCAAGATCGCGAACTGCCGGAGATACCTCGACGAGCACGGTCATCCCGAGATCCGCATCGAAGTCGACGGCAACGTCAGCTTCGAGAACGCCGTGAAGATGCGCAGGGCCGGGGCGGATCTCTTCGTCTGCGGGTCCTCGTCGGTCTTTCAGGGAGACGATCTCGCCGGGAACATCCGGAGACTGCGGGAGGGGTGGAACGCATGAAAACCGATCTCAAAAGCCTGATGCATGAGGACGGGTTCGTCTGTCCGTCGTGTGGGAAGCGCCACTTCGGCGGCCTCTCCGACTGCCTCATCGAGCGCGGCGCGATGGAAAAGCTGCCGCTCCTTCTCGAAAAATACCGCGCAAAGAAGCCCTTCGTCCTCTGCGACCGGCACACTTACGAGGCCGCCGGGGAGCGCGTCGCAAAGATCCTCTCCTCCGCCGGGATCGCGTACGCTCTGCACGTCATGGAGCGAGAAAAGCCCGCGCCGGACGAGCGGATCGTCGGGGAAGCCGTGATGTTCTGCCCGCCCGACGCCGACTGCGTGATCGCGGTGGGGAGCGGCGTTTTGAACGACACGGGCAAGATCCTCTCCCGCGCGAAGGGGATCCCCGATCTGATCGTCGCGACCGCCCCTTCAATGGACGGATTTGCCTCCGGGACCTCATCGATGGAGCGCGGCGGGCTGAAGATCTCCCTCCCGTCGAAGTGTCCCGACGCGGTCATCGCCGATCCCGCCGTCCTCGCCGCCTCGCCCGTGCATCTGATCCGCTCCGGCGTGGGCGACATGCTCGCAAAATTCGTCAGCATCGCCGAGTGGCGGATCGCGGCGCTCCTCGTGGGAGATCCCTTCTGCGAGACCGTCGCCGGCATCGTCGGCAATGCGCTCGACACCTGCATGAAGGCGGCTCCCGCGGCGGTTCGGGGGGATCCGGACGCAGCGGCATCGGTGATGGAAGGGCTCGTTGTCTCGGGGCTTGCGATGAATTACGCCGGGATCTCCCGCCCCGCATCGGGGATGGAGCACTACATCTCGCACATCCTCGACATGCGCGCGCTCGCCTTCGGGACGCCCGCCGATCTGCACGGCATCCAGTGCGGGATCGCGACGCTCGTGACGGTGCGCGCGTACGAACAGCTCGCGTCGGTCACGCCGAACCGTGAAAAAGCCCTCGCCGCCGTGCGCGCCTTCGATCCGGACGCGTGGAACGCCCACCTCCGGGAACAGCTCGGCGCGGGCGCGGAGGCCATGATCGCGGGCGAGCGGCGGGAAGGGAAGTACGATCCCGAGAAGCACGCCGCGCGCCTCGAGAAGATCCTCGCGCATTGGGACGAGATCCTCGTGATCATCGGGACGCTCCCGAAATCGGCGGAGCTCGAGGCATTCATGCGCTCGATCGGGCACCCGACGTCGTTCTCCGAGATCGGCGTATCGGACGGGGACGCGCGCGAGGCCTTCCTCATGGCGAAGGACATCCGGGACAAATACGTCCTCGGACGCCTCCTGTGGGATCTCGGGCTTCTCGGCGAGATCGGATGAAAAGCGCAACAAAAGGACTGTCGGAAAAAACCGGCAGTCCTTGTTTTCATGCTCAGAACGCGATGCTGACCCGGACGGGCTCCCCGTCGCTCGGGTAGGTAAAATAGGATGTCTCGCTGTCCGGCTCGTAGTCGAACGGGAGCTCCTTCACCCCGCCGCGCGTCGTGATCTTCACGGATTTCGGCGGACGCTTCGTCCAGATCCGCGCCGCGACCGTCATCTCGGATGGGCTCCGCGACACGAATTTCAGGCTTCTCTGGCTCACGGCGATCTTTTCCGCGCGCCCGGAGAGGGCGATGAGGAAGGCGGGCGCCGATCGGTCGATCTTGTCGACGTCGTACCAGAGCCCGACGGAATCGGGTGTGAGCTCCGGGTCCTCCACCACGGCGAGCCCGCCGTCGAAGAGGTCGATGTAGGTGCCCCGGAGGACGTCCGGTCCCTCGTCCCCCTCGTCCATGCGCGCCGTCACGACATACGCGCCGCGGTGCAGGATGAGCGAGGATGTCGCCGTTTTGCCGAGCAGGGCGAGCATGGCGTCACGGTAGGCGTCGGAGGCTTCGGCATCCTCGGCGAGGCGCGCGGGGGATTCGATGCGGACGATCACCCGGCCCGCGCCGACGTCGTAGGTGCCCGCCGCGGGATCCTTCCCGAGGCCGAGCGACTGCATGAGGTGCTCCGCCGGGGTGGCGTACCGGTTTTCCCCGCTGTTCCACCATTCGCGCACCCGGTGGAAGGGATCTCTCCCGTCGCCGATGTAGACGAGCGTGCCGCCGTTCTTCACCCAGCCCGCGAGCCCTTCGTGAATGTCGGGGGAGGCGGGCTTCATGTATTCGTAGGAGAGCACGAGGGTCTTGTACGGATCGAGGTAGGCCGGGAAGCGGCGGATGTTGTCGAGCTGGATCGGCCGCGCCGCGATGCCCGCCTTCACGAGCGGCAGCGTCAGGCCGTAGAAGGGCGAGAACTCGAGCGCGCCGTTCGCCGAACCGGAATCGATGCTCGTGTAGTTTTCGTCGCCGGGATAGATGCGCTGGAACATGGCGGAATCCGCGATGGCGACGGCCACCTCGGTATTGTCCCCCTCCCAGCGGATGTCGACCTGATCCTTCATGTCGCGCAGCGCGTGCATGACGGCGAGCAGGTTCGTCTTGTATGCCGGCGGGATGATCGTCGACGTGTCCTTCTGCGGCCGGAAATCCTCGCGCCGTCCGCCTCCCTCGAGGAACGCGCGGAATTCCGCGTGCATGGCCTTCATCGCTTCCTCGGTCGGCTGATGGCGTCCCTTCATGACCCGGCGCGGCCACGGCGAGACCTCGTAGTCCGAGATCTCCGGGTGGAAGAGCGAGGCGACGACGGTGCGGTAGTAGTTCGCGCGGTAATCCTCCCAGGTGTGGCGTGGGTTGTCCTCGATCGGGTCCGCGAGATACCACATCCGGCGGCCGGTCCCGCGCACCAGCTCCTGCATGACGCCGTACTCGAGGAACGCCGTCTCGAACGTCCGCTCTTTCCGCACGCCGCGGAAGAAGTTCGGCTCGCGGGACGTCCCGGTCCAGATCTGCGCGATGTATCCGTCCACCGTGGGGAGGTCGATGAGCGCGCTCTCCGGCGAGACGATCTTCCATTGCGAATAGTTGATGAGGGAGTGCGTCGGGACGTAGAAGCGGAGCAGCCGCCCGTATTTCACCATCGCGTATTCCTTCAGCTCGGAGCAGAGGCGGTCGAGGGTGCGGGTGTAGAGATACTGCTTGAGCTTCGAGGCGCGGTACTGCGCGTCGCAGGAGGACTGGGGATCAATCCAGTCTTCCTTGTAGTAGATCTTCCATTCGCGCTTGAACGCGTCGGAGTACCCGGTCTCGACCCAGAACTCCGGCTCCTCGAGGTGGATCGCCTCGACGCCGCAGTCCACCGCGTATTTGAGCCCCTCGGCGAGGTAGTGCGCGAAGGAGTTGGACGGGACCATGTAGGGGACGTCCTTGCCGTGGGCGCGTTCGGAGCCGTCGCGGTTCCGCTGTCCCTCGTCGCGGTGGTTGATCCCGTCGAAGCGTCCGAACAGATAGTCCTGATAGTTGCCCCAGGACACGCCGGTCATCAGGTGGATGACGTACCCGGCTTTTTTCCATTTCTGCACGCGCTTTTTCAGATCGTGAAACCCGTAGACCATGACAAAGTCGGACTGGACGTCGAAGACCGGCTCAAAATCGCCGCTTTCCTGGACGCCCGTGCGTTCCTCGTTTCGCGGATAGTCTCTCATGGACGTTCTCCTTTCGGTATATCAATATTCAGAATTCCTGTTCGATCACGACGCAGTGCCTCGTCGCCCACGCCTCCTCGAGAAGCGCGTCGACGTCGAGCCGTCCCTCCTCGCGGACCACCTTGGCAAGCTCGGGCTGCGTTCGGGGGTGCCGCGGGGTGAAGACGGTGCAGCAGTCGTCGTAGGGGAGGATGGAGGTGTCGTAGGTGCCGATCTCGCGGGAGGTGACGATGATCTCCTCCTTATCCATGCCGACGAGGGGCCGGAAGACGGGACGATCCGCCGCGTCCTCGGTCACGACCATGGATTTGAGCGTCTGGGAGGCGACCTGACCGAGGGATTCGCCCGTCACGAGGACCGGGCATCCGTTTTCCTCGGCGGACCGGGACGCGAGCCGCATCATGAACCGCCGGAGAAGAAGGGTGAAATAGTCCTCCTCGCACCGGTCGCGCATCTCTTCCTGGATGTGCGTGAGGGAGATCACGTGGACCTTGATCTTCCCGCAGTATTCCGCCAGCTCCCGGGCGAGCTCAAAGACCTTTTCGCGCGCCGCTTCGCTGGTGTAGGGGAAGGACTCGAAGTGCACGCACTCGACCGTCATGCCGCGCTTCATCATGCGCCAGCCCGCGACCGGGGAATCGATCCCGCCGGAGAGCAGGAGCATCCCCTTGCCCGCCGAGCCGAGGGGCATGCCGCCCGCGCCTTTGTCCTGTCCCGCGTGGACATAGGCGAACCGCTCGCGGACCTCGATCTTCACGACGACGTCCGGGTCCTGCACGTCCACCGTGAGATGCGGGCAGACGTCGAGGACCGCGCCCCCGACCTCCCCGGAGATCTCGGGCGAGGCGAAGGGGAATTTCTTGTCGCTGCGCCGCGATTCGCACTTGAACGTTTTCGCCGAGGCGAGCTTTTCCGGGAGATAGGCTTTCGCCACCTCGAGGATCGCGTCCATTGATTTCTCGCAGACCGCAGCCCGGCAGAGCGCGACGAATCCGAAGACTTTTTTGAGCTGACGGTACAGCGCGTCGATCGCGTCCTCTCCGGCGGATTCGTCGTCGAGCGGCTCGACGTAGACGGTCGACTGGTTGGCGTAGACCTCGTACTGTCCGTAGTTTTTGGCGCGGCGGCGAACCTCGCGCAGGAGCTGGGCCTCGAAGGTCGAGCGGTTTGTCCCCTTGAGGATGAGCTCGCCGTATTTGCAGAGAATGACTTCCTTGATGTTTTCCATGCCGGTTTCCGTTTCTGTATTGTTGATAATTTAAGATAGATTTAGATGTGCCGGAGAAAATCGCCGATCAGCTTCATCGAGATCTCGTCGGGGGAGACCTCCGGGTGCCACTGCACCGCCTTGTAGTACGAAAGCTCGGTCGATTCGACGGCCTCGATCACGCCGTCGTGACTGCGCGCCGCGATGCGGAGGCCGTTCCCCGGGTCCTTCACCGCCTGGTGGTGGTAGCTGTTCGTGACGATCCCGCACGCGCCGAGCAGATCGGAGAGCGCGCCCGAGACATAGACCTGGTGCCGGTGAGAGCCGTCCTCGAGGGTGTCGAAGTGAGGCGTACGGCTCCCGGTCTTCTGCGCGGTGATGTCCTGCCAGAGGGTCCCGCCCGCCGCCGCGTTCATGACCTGAATGCCGCGGCAGATCCCGAAGACGGGCCGATCCGCCGCCATGAGCTCACGGAGCAGGGCGAATTCAAACGCGTCGCGCTCGGGCTCCTCTTCCCCGCACTTCGGGTGGCGCTCCTCGCCGTAACGCGCGGGGGAGACGTCGTCCCCGCCGGTGAAGAGATACCCGTCGAACGCGCGGGCGTATCCGCGGATGACGTCCGGATCGTCGGTGAAGGGCAGGATCACGGGCAGAACGGGGATATTGTGGAAGGCGGCTCCGCTGAGCACGTACCGCACATAACGGGAATAGAGCTTGTAGCCTTTTTCGATGGACGACGAGGTCAGCGCGACGGTTTTCATCTTTTCCTCCGGAGATCGTTGAAATGGGGGTCGCTTCATTATACTTCATCCCGCCGAAAAATGCAAGAACAAATAAGAAATCCGACCCGTGAGAGCCGGATTTCGTTCATGATCCCGAATGCTCAATCTTCGCTGCGGTAATCGCCCTTGACGGATACGCGGTTCGCTTCGATCGAACCGGTCACGTCCCCGTCGACCTGTACGCTTCCGCCCGTGTCGATGTTGCCCTGCAGGTCTCCGCCGATGTTGACGCGCCCGCCCGCTTCGACGTCGCCCGTCACCTCGCCTTCGATGCTGATGCTGCCGCCCGCGTCGACACCTCCGTTCACAGTGCCTGCAACCGTCACGCTGCCGCCTGCCTCGACCGATCCGTTCACGTCGCCCTCGACGGTCACGTTGTCCGCCGCGGAGAGATCGCCGTCATAGTTTCCTTCGATGATGACATTCTTGCCTTCCAGCCGGAATTCCGGCGCACCGTCGGACGAGCCCCAGCTTGCTTTCTCTGCCGTTACGTCGCCCTCGATGCTGCCGCTGACCGTGAGCTCTCCGGAGCAGGAGGCGTCTCCGTTGATGTCGCCCTGCACCGAGAGATCGCCGTTCTTTGCCGTTGCGTCCCCGCCGACGTCGCCGCCGATCTCCATCGTGCCTTCCGAGACCGCATCCCCGTCCACGTCGCCCTTCACGGTCACCTCGCCGCCGTTCACATCTCCCGACACGTCGCCGTTCACTGTCATGGCGCCCGCGGAGACCGCGTTGCCCGATACATCGCCTCCGACCGACACCGGCCCGTTCGCCGATACGTCGCCGTTCACGTCGCCCTGGATGGTCACGCTGAGCGCGCCGGTGAGGTCGCCGTCATAGTCGCCGTTGATCGTGACGTTCTTGCCGTCGGCGGAGAATTCAAACTCCGTGCCGGCGTCATTGACCCGGGTTCCGTCCCCGCCGGCCGACGCGCAGTGGACGCCCATCCCGGCGTTTGCGTTGCCGGAGATCGCGCCGCAGGTGATGCCGAGACCCGCGTCCGCGTTGCCCGCCACATCGCCGCAGTTCAGCTCCAGCCCGGCGTGCGCGGGTCCGTTCACGTTCCCGTTGACCGTCATGCCGAGGCCGCTCGTCGCCGTGCCGTTCACTGTGCCGTCGACCGTGACGCTGAGCTCGGATTTCAGTGAGCCGCCGACGCCGTTCACAATGAGCGTGACATGCCGCTCGGGCGAGCCGATGAAGTTTGCGATGATCCTGCCGTCCCGGATGAA
>JAEEGL012296938.1_pt1 | contig 20530 bp, 23 predicted proteins | sample 9134231 | NCBI WGS metagenome assembly JAEEGL01 (sample SAMN16246548, study PRJNA631951) | gut metagenome | biome: gut microbiome; feature: rumen; material: fiber-attached | host: Bos | place: Iran: Karaj | collected 2018-10
GCCAACCCTTCCTCGGTCGCTACCTGAGCGCCGAAGTGGAGCATGGTGCCCTGACCCGGGCGGTTTCCGGCGACCTGAAAATTTCGTACAGCGAAACCGCATCCAACGGGGAATACCTGGCATACGTAAATACCGCCGGTTCCAAAATCCGCCTGCCTATGAACATTATGCAGGCTGGCGATTACCTGCTGCGTTACCGCTACGCAAACGGTGGCGATGCGGCCGCAAACCACAAAGTAACAGTAAATGGCAAGTCACAGACGGTGACGCTCCCGCCAACGGGAGACTGGGGCACCTTCCCCGAAAAGTCCGTCGTGATTGTACCTGCAACGCTCAAGCGGGGTGGAAACTTCATTGAAATCGAACCTTCGCCCAACGGCAACTTTGCAGAACTGGACCGCATTGACTTTCTGCGGGTGATTCGGGACACCATTCCGGCCAACGGCTTCGATAACGGCATCCGTGTGCGTTTGACTGCAGATAACGAGTTCGCCATCAAGGACGGCGGCTATGCGATTTTCGAGAACGTGGTGACAGATTCTATCAGGTCTGCAGAAGTTGCTATCGAGGTGAAAAGCCTTACAGGCGGCAAGCTCAGTATTCGCGACGGAAAAAAGACGGCACTGTTCTTTCGGAATGCGAACTGGTGGCGGCCAACGAGAAATTTACAACTAAAGGCTGGACGACGGTAAATTGCTCAAACCTCAAGAGTCTCGGCGGCGTAAAGGACTTTTACCTGACGGCATCCGGAGTCTCAGGCGAAGCGATTGTCCGAAACATCGTTTTCGCAAGTTCGTCGGGGGAAATAGTCTGCAATCAGGCCCCGTGCGGCCCAACTTCAAGTTCTGACAAAGTTATTGAAAGTTCCAGTTCGGCAGTATCTCCCTCAAGCGGTTCCTCAAGCAAAACAGATAGCGCCTCTTCCGACAAGACTGCAATTGCAGCAGCTCCGCTTAACGTACACTCCAGCATTTCGTTAAACAACGGCGTCTACACAGTTCACTTTGACAGGCCCGGCAACTACGAGGTGTTCGTCTTCAACCCCATCGGGCAGCTGATGACCCGCCGCTCCGCAAACGGAACAGCCGACGTACAATTCTCCAACCTGCCCAAAGGCAAGTATATCTTTAAGTCCATCAAACGCTGAAATCAGCAGAAAGTGCCTTCACCACTTCTACATCGGCAGGCAACCAGTTCACCGAAGGCAACTCCACTCGAGTAAGCCAACGGGCTGCCTCGTGCTCAAGCAAGGTAGGCGCGCAACCCTCTGCAAGGGTGCAGTAAAAACAATGCATGGTCAGGTGGAAAGCCGGGTAATCGTATTCCACCGTACAAATGAAATCGCCCACGTGCACGTCTATGGCGAGCTCCTCTTTCAGCTCGCGGGCCAGGGCTTGCTCAGGCGTTTCACCAGGCTCCATTTTGCCACCGGGAAACTCCCAGAAATCCTTGTAGTCACCATAGCCTCGCTGGGTAGCAAAGAACTTGACGTCAGGCGAACAACATTCCCCATCGCAAATAACTCCTGCTACGACTTCAATAAATTTCATGAACAAAAATTTAAAAAATAAATTCCTATTTTTTGCCCATGCAGCCCTACATCCATCAGTTTGCAAATTTTCTGCGGATCCACATGGACTCCATCTCGATAGGTCTCGTGGCGACCCTGCTTATCATCTACGGCGGACATATCAACGCCTACTTCAAGAAAATTACGCGGAGCCTTCCTTTCCTCGGACGCTTCGCCCTGTTCGTGTTGCTGTGCAGCGCTGGCTACGCTTTTCTGTCTTCCCAGGCGGTTCGGTTCCTGAAAATGCTTCTGCGTGGCCAAGCGGACCTGCCGCTTATCGGTATCATTGCCGCGGCATTCATTCTGCTAGCCTTCTGCGCCCGCAGCGGAAAAGACGTTTAAAGCCTAACTGGTCATTACAACAGCTGTTTACAGGCGAGCCCATTTATGTGGCCCTTATCATAACGCAACGCCCAGAAAAAGTTTAATTTTCTCTCTAAAAGAGGAAAACATGAACAATCCGGTTCTTAAGTTTGCAATTCTCGGGTGTGGCCATATCGCCACCAAGATGGCCGCCGCGGTCAAAGCTCTCGAAAAGCGCAGTATGGGCGTAGAATGCTACGCCGTGGCATCGCGCTCAATTGACAAGGCGAAAAAGTTCGCTGATGAATACGGTTTCGGTCGCGCCTATGGCAGCTACGAAGATTTGGCAAAAGATGCAGATATTGATTTGATCTATATTGCCACTCCCCATTCCGAACACTACAACAACATTTTACTTTGTCTAGAACATGGCCGGAACCTGCTTGTAGAAAAGGCCTTTACCGCCAACGCCCTGATGGCATCGGAAGTGGTAGCCCTTGCCGAAGAAAAAGGCGTGTTCATGTGCGAAGCCATGTGGACTAGGTTTTTGCCTGCAGTGCAGATGGTGAAGGACTGGATTTTGGCCGGCAAGATTGGTAAGGTAGAAAGCGTAGAAGCTGATTTCTCTATGCCCCTTTCCCATATTGAACGCCTGCAAAAACCCGAACTTGCAGGCGGTGCGCTCTTGGATTTGGGAATTTACAGCCTTACATTCGCAGACATCTTCTTAACAGACGAAAAAATCGGCGGAGCCGCCAATCACATTGTGCAGACAAAGACCAAGTGCGTCAAGTTCCACACAGGCGTCGATGCCACCGACTGGATTGACCTGATGTACGCAAATGGTCAAGCCGCTCACCTCAAAACGTCTATGGTGACCCCGCTCAAAAACGAGGGCGTCATCTACGGTTCCGAAGGTTTTATCCGTGTACAGAACCTCAACGACATGGAAGAAATCCAGCTGTTCGATGTGGCTGGAAACCTGGTAGAATCCGTAAAACCGCCCCGTATAGAGAACTGCTACGAATATGAGGTTCTGGGTTGCAAGGCCGCCCTAGAGAAAAGCCTTAAGGAATGCCCCGAGATGCCCCACGCAAAGACCATGCAAATGATGACGCAAATGGATGGTCTCCGTGCACAGTGGGGAGTCTCTTACCCCTTCGAGCTCAGCCCTGGCGAAGTCTGGGACCGCAGTGGCGACAAGTCCTTCCTAGAGGTTTTTGACATCGAGACCGGCGAATCAAAACTCCTCAAAAAATTTGACAAGGTCATCGAAGCTCCCAACTGGAGCGCCAATGGAAAGTTCCTTACCTACAACAGCGAAGGCCGCATTTACAAATACGAAATCGAGACAGGCGCCATTACCGAAGTGCCCAGCTACTTCGTAGACAACTGCAACAACGACCACGTGCTTTCTCCCGATGGCGAAGGCTTGTACGTAAGCCACCACACCAAAGAAGACGGCCTTTCACGCCTCTACAAGATTTTCTTCGATGGCCGCATGCCGGAACTGGTAACACCCCTTGCTCCCAGCTACCTCCACGGTATCACTCCCGATGGCAAGACACTTGCCTACTGCGCCGAACGTAACGGCGAATACGACATCTATGCCATTCCAGCAGCCGGCGGAAACGAAGCACAGCTCACAACCGCATTCGGGCTAAACGATGGCCCCGAATATGACTGCGACGGAGAATACATCTGGTTCAATTCTGTTCGCAGCGGTCGCATGCAGGCCTGGCGCATGAAAACCGACGGCTCCGAACAGATGCAGATGACACGAGACGCCCATTGGAATACATGGTTCCCGCACATTTCGCCCGACCGCACTAAAGTCGTGATGCTGGCTTACCACGAGCGGGACGTGCGCCCCGGCGAACATGTGCCCAACAAGAATGTGGAAATCCGCCTAATGACCGGCAGCGATAAAACAGGCTGGAGCGAACCCCGCACCATTCTAAAACTGTTCGGCGGCCAGGGAACCATCAACGTAAATTCCTGGGCCCCCGACAGCAAACACTTCGCCTACGTAAGGTACGAGAAGACTCGTTAAAAGCTTGCGACCGCCACCCTACTGGCAGTTAAATCCCTGCAGTTCCAGCCCAGCACGCATCTCGCCGTAGGTGGAGGTGCGTTTCATGTCCATGGCCTTCATAAAGCGGCAGTCATTGTCGATATGCATGCGGAATCCGGTCATGGTGGGCTCTACCTCGCCCTTGCCGCTAGCACGAACATGCTCAATCATCTGCTCACGCTGATCACTCAATGCAGGCGGCACGAATACGTCGGTCACGATATCCACATTCTCGATTTCTGTAGCACCAAATACGAAGGAGATGGTCACCATGTTCTTGAGACCGTTGAACTGACCATTGGTCTTGCACACCAGATTCTTCGGGGAATTTTTTGCCTTCTTGGCCCTTGCAGATTGCGCCGCCTTCTTTGAAGGCGTGTATTGCAAGGCACTGAGTAGTTCCTCTTCTTTGACGGCACCAACCAGCTTGTTGACAATCTTGCCGTCCCTGATTAGGAAAAATGTTGGGAAAGCCTGAATCGGGAGCGACGCCTTGATTTTTTCAATACCAGGCTCGTCAATGCCTACCGTTGCAATCTTAATATCGCTGTAGTTTTTTGCGATGCCGATAAGGGTCGGAATCATGATAAGGCAAGGCGGGCAGCTGGTGGATGAAATTTCTAGAATCACAGGCTTTTTGGATTGCAGAACCTCAGATTCGAAATTGCTGTCGTTCACTTTGACAATCTTGATATCTTCGTTATACTGAGCCGCAAATCCATTGGCGCCAGCAACCATAATCATGGTACAGACAATTGCTAAAAGACTTTTAAACTGTTTCATGAGCCTCAATATAGAAGTTTCCCAATCACAATTATTGTAAATTGTGCTTATAGGGAGATGTTATGACGACGAGACAATTTCTGCTCAGCCTGTTTTTTTGCATGACTGCAAGCCTTGCCGCCTGCGGAGACGATAGTTCCAGCAATTCCGGCACCACGCTCGAACCCAGTTCTGCAATACCATCAAGTTCCGACACGGCTATTGCTAGCAGTGAAAGCAATACCTCTCCAGAATCTAGCGTCACTATTGAATCAAGCACTGCCGCTGCCGCAAAGGCCGACACCGTCTGGAACAAGGCCTACCTCACCTGGTACATTTCTTGGCCAGACCCTGGCAGCGAGGAGTGTGTCAAGTATAATGGTTGCGAATGGTCGGGCTATTTTGCAGGCCTAGAAGACCAACAGACCGAACAGTGGGTCAGCGAGCACAACATCATCTCCATCCACGAAAAGGACTGGGACAAGTACAAGCTGAAAACCTTCAGACTCCGCCAGAACGGGCGCACCCTCGACGCCGTCGTGTACGACATGTGTTCCGACAGCGACTGCGAAGGTTGCTGCACCCAGAATGCCGGAGACCTCGGGTTCCTTATCGATATCGAAAGCTACTCCTGCGAAAGGCTTTCCGGAAAAAAAGACGCCTGTGACGGCGTCATTGAATGGATTTGCCTTGACTGCGAGTAGTTATTTGGCGGCCTTACATGCCGTGTAACTATCCGGATTCTTGGACAAGAAGCCCTTAACCATTTCACCCGCTTCACTGAACGCCAAGGCATCAACCGTAGCTTCCTGTGAAAAGGCTGCCGTACCTTCGTTTATCTTGGAGGCAGACCAGTTGGCAGAAGAAAGCTTGTTTGCATCCATCCATTCCTGCCACATGTTGTTCTTCTCTTCACCCGGAGTACCCTTGCCGTCGGCAGTACCAGTGCCCCATTCACTTACAAAAATCGGGAGGCCGGCCTTGATGGCCCTATCTGCGCTGTTCATCTGAGTCTGACCGTGCGTCATGGCATAGTAATGGAATGTGTATGCCACATTATGCTTGGGGTCATTCACTTCCTTGCCAATGGCAACATCGGGCCTCTGGTCCCAATTGGGGTTGCCCACCAGAATCAGGTTATCGGAATACTTACGGATAACAGTGACAATGCTGTCGGCATATTCCTTAATCAGCGGCCACCCCTGATTTGTAGGTTCATTGAATACCTCAAAAATCACATTATTATACGCACCGTATTTCTCCGCCACTTCTTCGAAAAACTGAGTCGCTTCTGCAAGCTGGTCTGTAGCCGTATGGGAATGCCAGTCAATAATCACGTAAATATCGTTCTTGACGGCAGCCATCACCGCAGACTCTATCAGGGCACGCTGTGCGTCGGGATCCAAGATATAGCCCTTAGTGCCACCCCAGTTTTCCATAGTGCCGATAGCAAGGCGCACAACTTCAGCCTTCATATCATGCACAATAGAAGTAATTCCCGCCTCACTGTAGAACATGGTGGCAGCATCAAGAAGACTCCAGTACATGCTCATGCCACGAAGCTGAACCTCGTTACCGGCCGAGATTCCCTTACAGGAACCATAAATATGCCCAATCCCATCGACCTGACCCGCCAAAAGCTCGCCATATTGGCTTACCGGGCCAACCCTGGTAGCAAGCGACCTGTCGGTCTCTTTTGTACCAACCTCGGTGATATTTTCACCTTCACACCCTAGAAGAAGGAAAGCACCGAGGGACAATGCGCCGATTATCTGGCAAAACTTCATATTTTACTCCATTGATGAGTCTCTAAGTGTAAAACTAAACTTTTTTATCACTTTGTTACTATACAGCCTATTTCTTTTCTGTTTACAAGCGTCTACAAAAAAAATGAATTTACTGTGACCCCTTTTCGTTTCATTTATCTATGTTTAAGGTACTATGAAAAAGAAATTCCTTTTGCTTCTAGCCCTCGGCCTGGCTGCTAGCGTCCAGGCTCAAAATGCACCCGCTGCCAACGCTGCTGCCACTCCGGCACCACAGCCTGCCCCTGCAGCAGTCCCCGTAGCCGAACCAGCGCCTGCGGCTCCCGCACCCGAAGCAGTGCCTGTAGCAGAACCTGCACCTGCAGCACCAGCCGCTGACTCTGTAGCCGTAGCCGAGCCCGCCCCTACTGCCGACTCCACAGCAGCTGCCCCTGAACAGGTAGCCGAAGCCGATTCTACCAGCGAAGCCGCCCTGGCCGCTGACTCTGTAGCCGTGGCCGAGCCCGCACCCGCCGCCGACTCCACGGTGGCCGACTCCGCCGCTGCAGCCCCCGAACAGGTAGCCGTGGCCGACAGTGCCAAAGCCGCCGTCGATTCACTTGCTAATGACACTTCCAAGGTGGCAAAGGCTCCCGCGAACAAGCTGGGCGACGTCCTCCACGGAAATGCCTATAATACTGTCGGCAACGAAGCCGCTGCCGCCACCATCGGTGGAAACATCGGTTTACCCCACTTTATGTTCGGTTCCAAGCTGGTCTATTTTGACCCTGTCGCCCAGCAGGGCGCCGTCGCCTTCGGTGACAGCTGGACCTACTTCCTCTCCTTCGACAACAACGCCAACATGGGCCTCTTAACCGCAGGTATCGCCTTCCAGAAGTTCGGCGCGTCCTTAGACTACTCTATGGGCAAAAATTGGCGCTTTACTGATCATGCCGATAAGACCGAAGAAACTGAAAAGGGTACCGAAGCCGGTTCCATGGTCGGTGGAAATGTTTCCGCTAACTTTGGTTCCTTTGATGTATTGGTCAGCGGCCATTACCTCACCCCCAACGGCGACTACTTCTTGAGCTTGAATGATTCCGAAGTAGAAGAAGACGCCTGGGCCGCCTCTGGTTACTTGGGAGTTTCTTATAGCGGCGATGTCTACTATTGGACCTTCGGTGTCGAAGGCATTCGCAACGAATACAAGCACAAGACCAAGACATCCCAGATCCAGGTGAAGGACGGCAAGAACTACCTGGTCACCACCAAGACTACCCTGTCCGACACTTTGGCACATATTTCCGTCACACCGAGCTTCACCGTGGGTGCCGCAGTTCTCAGTTCTGAAAATGCTAATGTCTACTTGGGCTTGAACACCAGCGTTCCCATGTATAAGTTCGACGACATCGATTCTGTCAGCGACAAGCACCTGGAAGGCGTTGCCATCTTGACCCCGAACATCTTGGGCGAAGTCCAGTTGAGCAAGTACTTCATGGCCTTCGGTGGCGCCTCCTATGACTGGGTGGCCGCCATGTTCGCCGACCGCGAACTCAACAAGGAAGAGACCAAGACCATCGTCTCTACCATGGGTGGAACCACCGTAAACTTGGGCGCCCGCTTTGAATACGGCCCCGCCGCCGTTGAACTGGCTTTCACCAAGCAATTCCTCGAGAATCCCTTCTCCGGCTTTGCCGACAAGGGTTCTATTGTGACAAGCCTCGGAGCCTTCATCTTCTTCTAATTGATTGTCATTCTACTCATCAAAAAGTCCCGCCTTTACGAAGACCGTTCGCACTAAAATTGGGAATGGCTTCTCTGGTGGGTGCTCACTCTCGCAAACGTGCCTCGTTAATACGAGGCACTTGTTGCTCACTGAACGGCGATTTTTTCTGTTTGCTAAAGCAGGCGACTAGTAGTTTATCGCTATGTAGAAGCTTCCAGAACCAAAACGGCGATCAAAGCTCTCAAAGCCATCCCACAGGGCATCCCAGGCAAGGCCAAGTTCCAGCTGGGTAGCCGAATTGCGGAAGAAAATAATTCCCAGTTCTGCACCGGCAGCAAGGCCTATGGCAAACCCTTCGGCGGCAGCATCGTAATGCTCGTCCGTCTGAATACCGAGACCGCCACCAAGCCCGATATAGGGCGTAATGTTTCCGGTGCTTACAAAATAACGCCCGCCAATCAAGAAGGTCTCGTGCCATTCCCAATCAGAGCCGAAGGAGATATTCATGTTGTTGATGATGGTGATGGCCGCATGGGGTATCACCTCAAAAATACGTGCATAGTGGAATACAAAGGCCTGTTCCCAAGACATTTCCACCTCGTAATCGTCATTTTCGAAATCATAGTTGTGCCACATAGCCATACCCAAACCGTAGCTCACATAATTACGAGTGGGGCGCTTGTGTGCAAAATTATCGTTAGGGTCACCACTGCCTCGCTCCACGGGTATCACGTAAACCACATCGGGGCCTTCCTGGTAGCCGGCCTCCGGAGCGTACGCTGCCGACTCAGGAGCATTACCAGCATCCAAGTTCGCAAGGGCCGCCTTCACGGCATCGTCGATAGCCACGTCAAGGTCATCAATGGTCGGCGTCTTTTGGCGGCCAGAACCAACAACGGTACCGTTTTTGACCTGCTCCACCACAACCACTATAGAAGATCCCATGGTGCTAAGGGTCGTACGGAGCTGTACATCGGCAGAAGATTCCACTGGGGTGTTTCCCGTCTGAGCCACAGCGGAGCGCAAGATAGACTTAACTACCTGAGGGGCGTCGGTAGAAAACTCCGCACCAGAGGGTTCAAGAACCTGGACATTTTCAGCAAAAGCCATGGCAAAACACGCCAAAAACACTGGTAAAATCTTTTTCATAGGGATATCCTTTATTTTGACTAAAAATAGCCATTCAACAATCATTAAATTCACTTCTGCCAAAATATGAACTTGAATTATGACTTTTTTTATGTATAATTATACAGAATGAGAGTTACTTGGTACGTAATAGCAGCCTATCTTGGCTTCTGCAGCCTTATCGCTGGCTGCTCCTCTAGCGGGGGGAGCAGTGCCGAGGAAGTTGACGGAAACGAAGAAAGCCCCACAAGTGCTTCCATTCCAAATGAATCCGTACCCGACGAAAAGAAACCCTCCGTTCTCGATACTCTGACCGTAGAAGATGTAGACAAACTCCCCGACTGCGATGAAAACCGAAAGGGGCGTTTTCTGTTTGTAAGCGGCGAAAACCTCCCCTATTTTTGCGTGAACGGAGAGTGGCGAGGCGCTGCCGACAGTACAGATTTCAGCATCACATGCAACGACGGTTCCTTACAAGCGGTAGCAAAAATTACTAACGAAACCCGTACCGACTCGACATCTGGCGGAAACCAGAATGTACCTGCTACACCCTATTACGGGAATCCCTGGGACCAGAACTACAATAATCCCCAAACATTCGTACCATCAGGATTCGATTCTACCATCGAGGGAATTGCTCAGAAGGGCCCCTTTATCCCAGGCGCAAGCGTCACAGTCCAAGAAGTCGACTCCTTCTTCGGGCACGAAATGCGGCAGGTAGCCGGTGGTTGTGTTATCGCAAACGACGGACAATTTGTTCTGAATAAAGTACACTCCGATTCCAATTGCGTCAAGATCAAAGTAACAGGCTTGTACAGGAGCGAGCTGAACGGCGGCTCTTCCGATAACCCCGTAACGCTTGCCGCAAGAACTTGTTCTCCGTCAAAGGCAAACGTGAATATCCTTACGCACCTTGAAATTCCCCGTGTAGACCAGCTTCTGATGAACCACCTTGACATTAACACCGCAAAGGCTCAGGCCGAGCGCGAAGTTTTGGCCGCCTTCGGAATCAACGCTGGAACCGATATGCCCACGTCCGAAGAAATGACCATCTTTGGAAACGACGAATACAGCGCCGGACTACTTGCCATATCTGCCATGCTACTAGGCGGGCGTGACGAAAACGAGATGATGAACCTGGCAAACAACCTGGCCGAAGACATCAAGGGCGACGGCGTATGGAATGACCCCAACTGGAGAATCAAGATTGCTGACTGGATTGTAGGAATCGATTCTGCAGGGAAATACAGCAACATCCGCAAGAACGTTTCTGACTGGAACCTAGGCCCTGTACCAAACTTCGAAAAATATATGCGGGGATTTATCCCGTTGGCCTACGGATTCGAGCCTTGTACAAAATCCAACGCAGGAACAGTCACCTACGTCAACCAGGGACAAAGCGTCTACTTTGCAAACGACTACGAACACGCAGACCATTCAAGAGTCCGATTTATCTGTGACGCCACACTCTCCCAGTGGCGCGTAGCAAAAGGCATTGAAAAAGATACTGTAGGTTTTGGAAAAGGCGAATTCGACAAAGAAATCCGCGAAGGCCGCGTAAACCACGACGCCAATTACATCTACGATAGCGGCAAGTGGCGTACGGCCACAGCAGAAGAAGCCGACGGCTTTACTGATATCTCAAATGTCTATGCAAATCTACAGCCAAGCGAAAAGGTCGTCTTCATTATCCGTCACAGCGAGCGAACAAGCAGCACAGGCAAAAGCGGTCACCTAACCGAGAACGGCATAAAGTACGCCCAAGAACTAGGTGCCCGGCTTGCTGCAGTAAACAAAGAGGACTTCTACTTTGGACATTCAGGTTACACACGCACCCAAGAAACCTGCGATAACATCGCCAAAGGAAAAGGCCAAACTAATTACCAGCTACAAGAACTCACCACATTAGATGGCGGCTGGTATGTCAAAGATTCAAAGAAGGTCGAAAGCTATTCAGGTTCCGACGGCGGCGGCTGGGCAGTCTATGCAAAGTACGCGTTCACCGGCGCCTACTCCGACGCCTTCTACGACCTAAAAAGCCGTAGCGAACAGCTCATCAGCGAAATCAAGGGCAACTTGGGGAACATGAAGCGCGTGAACATATTGTGCACCCACGACTACCTACTGGTACCCCTGCTGGCTTACGTGACAGAAGGCCACGCAAACCTGCGATACTACAAAAATAAGAGATGGCTCAACTACATGGCCGGTGTAGCCATGATCATATCCAGTGACGGAAAGGTCCGCTACATTCCCGTAAGGGGCCTGGAGACTGGAACCGTAAAACAGTAAAGATAGCGGAATCTATTTTTTAAATATCTATTCGACGTACTTAATACAACGAACATTGAAGCCTTGATCTTTTACAGTGTTGGAATCTATCTTCAAATACCCCTCCCACATGTCTATGCAGCTAGCACGGAACATACCGTTCTCAGTGGAACTCCAGAAGTGGGCCGATGAACCACCAGTATATCCTTTATTATGACCCGAGCCAGCAGGCATGGCTCCAAAGCCAACATCATCTGTTCCATTCTTGTCATCGAGCCAGCCACAACGGGACATTAGTGCAGTGTTCATTGGTAACTGTAATTTTTCCAAAGCTCTAAAAAGATCTTCCCATTCTAAATCTCTTGGCAAGTACCAACCCGGTGGACAAATCCCATCAAAAATGGTGCCCGGCTTGGCACATTCTTTGCCATAACCGCAATCCCTAGACTTTGAATAGATTCCAGCAGAATCAATAGCTGCCGCCCAGGTATAATAGCGACCGATAACATCGCAAGTGCTGCTGTCCTTATTGTCAGCTTTGCCATAGCACCAGCTCTTATCTTTTACACTCGGGTCTGATTCATCATAGTAATTCAGATTTTCAGCCATCCATGTCCGTTCTAAATCTCCCATGACAATAGTTATAGTCCTATAAACTTTTTTGTCGCGGGGATCGGTCATGGTCCCGTAATCGATGTCTGGATTTAGGCAGGCCTCCTTGGGTACCTCCCAGTCATCCGCGATATACACACCACTAGAACTAGATTGCTCCGTTTCATCTTCATCGACACTAGAAGAGGAACTAGATCCACTAGGCACTTTTTTACCGCCCTTGGCGCTACTAGAAGATGTCTCAGTCGATTCAGGATCCGTGCTTGGATCGTTGTCGTTATTACTACTACTGCTATTGTCACTACCGCATGCAGCAAGAATTGCTGCCAGGAATAACGGCAAAATGGAATATTTCATAAAACTACCTCCCTAATAAATATATTCTTTTTTGCAAAAAAAATCCCGACTTAAAGCCGGGACATTTTCTGTTATAACCGATTATCTTACTTTCTCAAGCCAGCGGCTTCAAACACTGCAGTGTTCTGCGGGTTGGGGAGCGCCACCTTCGTAATCCAGTTGTACTCAGCAATACCGGCAAGGCCCACGCGAGCGCAGAGCTGATCACGGGCCACGTTGTAAGCATTAAGAATCTGAACCTTCTCGGAGTCTTCAGCCTTATCGATCTTTTGAGACCAGGTAACACCCAGTTCTACCAGAGCAGCACTTGCTTTAACATACTGCTTTGCCTTGGTAGAATCGATTATTGGGCTGGTCGGTGACTGGAATTCGTCGACCTTAACAATGGGGGCCGACTTTTCAGCAGCCACCTTGGCCTGAATGACTTCGGGAGTCACCTTTTCTTCTTGATTACAAGCAACAAAAAAAGAGGCGGTAGCCAGAATTAAAATCACTAGAATTTTTTTCGACATACGCGCCTCTTTTTTTTTAATAGCGGTTCAGGGATTTGAACCCCGGACCAATGGATTATGATTCCAGTGCTCTACCGCTGAGCTAAACCGCCATTTTGAACCAAATTTAGAAAGAAAATATAAAAATTCAAGGCATCAGTGCAAATAAACTGCCGTTTCTACGAAATTTTCGCCAATTTCTATGGTCATCCACTCGGGAGCGGAGCTCTTGAGTATAAAATTGGGCGCGTAGGAGTCTATCTGCATTTGAGTTGATGGAGCCACATGTACTTTTTGCCTACCCATTTCCAACTCAAAGTGGCTATGGTAATGTCCACAGAAAATATGGGTCAGGTTAGGAATACTTGCCAAGGACGTCTGGACTTCTTCTTTGTTCTTAAGGGAATACTTGGAATCCATGAACCTATGGCCACAGAAGCAAGGCGGATGGTGCATGAATAAGAAAACCTCGCCCTGTACCTTGGTGGCTTCAGATTTCAGCCATTCAAGCTGCTCTCCAGAAACAGTTCCGCAGGCGCTATCCAAGAAAAAGAATGTATGACCACCAAGTTCATATTTGAAGTAGCACTTTTCGCCATGGATCCTGCCCTCCAGGTCGAAGTACTTAGCCATGGTTTCAAGTCGGTCGTGATTTCCGGGAATAACAAGAACCGGGACTCTAAAATCCTTTACTTGCTCCGAGATAAAACTGTAAGCACCAGGCTCACCATCTTCGTTGGCCAAGTCTCCAGACAGGACTAATAAGTCGATATCTTCCATAGACTTGGAACGGAGAGCCTTTAGAAAATTAGCACGGACATCGATCCCCTGTACGAGGTTTTCGTCCTCGCCTATATGGATATCAGATATCTGACCTATTTTCAACAACTTGCAGTCCATCTCAAAGAAATATAGTCTTTTACCTTAGCGAAAGGTCTACTTTTTTAACACCGTATCGTGATTTTTCTGTCAGTAAAGGTTGAAAATTCACTTTCAACAGTAGTCAACATTGAAAAAAGTTCATTAATCTCTAATCTTCAACATTTTCAATATCTCGTGTGGATACTGTATCTTGTTGAGGATAAAAAACTAATGCTATTCCTTCAACATTTTTTTCCACAATTCACAGTATCAGTATAAGTATCTTTATATATAAATAAAAAGATTATACTGATATAGGTGTGGAATTATGCCTTCTCCTTAGGTTGAGCTGCAGGTGTTGTTGGAAGACCCATCTGACAATTACCCTGGAACATAGCACCTTCCTGAATAATGAGCTGCTTGGTCTTGATGTTGCCCACAAACTGAGAAGAACTTTCAAGGATCATCTTTTCGGAGCAGTCGATATTGCCCTTAATAGAACCTGCAATCACTGCAGACTTGGTCTTGATTTCTCCTTCGACATGCCCGCTCTTTTCGATGATAAGTTCACCATCGATGCTGATGCTTCCGTTTACAACTCCTGCTACGCGGACGTCGCTCTTGCCTATAATATCACCTTTGATGGTGATAGTATTGCTGATCTGAGTGATTTCCTGTTCGCCTTTAACTGACATAATTACCTCACTAGTAATTGATGAAATCTGAAGGGTCTACGTTGACCCCGTCTTTTGTAATTTCGAAATGTAGGTGGGCACCACTGGTGTTGCCAGTACTTCCCACTGTGCCGATGATGTCACCCTTGCCTACAGTATAACCCTTTCTCACATTGATGTTTTTTAGGTGAGAGTAGCTAGACCTATAGCCATTCTGGTGATCTATAATAATGGTGTTTCCCAGCTCATCTTTTGAACCTGCAAAGATAACATTGCCAGCACCCGATGCAAAAACTGGGTTGCCTGCTTGTGCCGAAATGTCTACGCCAAGATGATTCTCTTCTTCGGAGTATTTCTTGCTTTCGATTCCAACAACAGGCAACACGCTAGGAATATGCTCTAGCTTGATCTTTTCAGACATGGGCTGCCAGCCGTGAATACCTTCGTAGTCCACCTGGATTTTTTCTACCGGCGTATGGGCAAACTTGTTTTTGTCAATGATGCTGTTGATCTTTCCGGAGTCGTTTTCTAAAAATGTTTCGAAGATGTTTTGTATTCGGCTTTCTAGAATCCAGAGTGAATCCAGTCGGGCAAACATCTCTTCGTAGTTGTTATCCTTCTTAATCAGCTGGGCGTTAGTCACCCGCATTTTTTCGTAGCTTGCTACGATGCGGTTAATTTTACTGAGATTATAGATGAATAACCCAAGCACCAAGATGAATATGATCAGGGAAATCTTGATAAAGGCGAACCACCAGGTGCGAACCTTGAACTTTCTCACCTTCTCAGAATCTTCTGGGATAATCTGTATGGTGTAATACTTGCCTTTCATAATTTTCCTAGGCGTTTTCCATGAGTTGCTGAATTCGGTTCAGGTCGTCCATAGAATAATAGTTAATTACGATGGTTCCCTTGGATTCGGTGCCTGCGCTGGGGTTGATTGCCACCTTTGTTCCGAAGTAGGTTTCCAGTTTAGACTCGAATTGCTTCATGTCGGCACTGAGTTCTGTCTTAGGCTTGGCAGGAGTTTCAGGCTTTTTGTTTGCAGATTGTGTTTCTGCATCAGCCTTTGTCTCCTGTTCTTCGCTCTTCGGCTGATTAATATCTTCGCCTCTAGAAATGGCTTCAATCTGGCGGACGTTCAGGCCTTCTTCGATGATTCTCTTGGCGAGAGCCTCTACGTTGGTAATCTTGTCGCTGCACAGGGCGCGGGCTGCTCCAGAAGAGAGCTTGCCTTCTTGAATCCAGTATTGCACCTGGTCAGGAAGTTTCAGTAGGCGCAGGGCGTTGGTAATGGCGGAGCGAGATTTGCCCACAGCATTTGCCAGATCTTCGTGAGTGTAGTCGTAATTCTCGATAAGCTTTTGGTACGATCTCGCAATTTCGATCGGATTAAGATCTACGCGCTGGATATTCTCGATAAGAGCCCATTCGCTCATCTTCTTGTCATCGAGATTTTCGTAGACCTGTGCTTTAATGGTCGAAAAACCGGCAAGCTTGCTGGCGCGGGTACGGCGTTCACCGCTGATAATCTGGTAACGGTCACCCACCTTGCGCAGCACGATCGGCTGTATAAGTCCCTGCTGTTTTATGGAATTTGCCAGTTCAGAAAGTTCATCGTCACTGAAAATTTTGCGGGGCTGGAACGGATTGGCGTCAATCAGGTTCAGCTCAATTTCAACGACCTTCTGACCGTTGGAAGTTTCACCCTGGGGTGCAGCTACAGAAAGATTTTTATTAGCGTCATGGTCTTTGAGAATGTCCGAAAGACCGCGTCCAAGTGCAAAAGATTTCTTACCCATTATTCAAACCTATTTTCCCTTGTTCAGAATTTCTTCGGCGAGCTTCATATAGGCTTGCGAGCCGGGGCTGCGCACGTCGTACAGAATGACCGGCTTTCCGTGAGAGGGAGCTTCGCTCAGGCGTACGTTACGGGGGATAACTGTCTGGAAAACGGTGTCAGCCAGGTTTTCGCGGACCTCGGCTGCTACCTGTTTCGAGAGGTTGTTGCTTGCGAACATAGTCAGGAGTGCCCCTTCGATTTTCAGGTTGCCGTTCAGGTTTTTCTGGACTTCGCGGATGGTATTGAAAAGTTCCGTGACGCCATGAAGGGCATAGTATTCGCACTGAATAGGAATCAGTACGCTTTTGGCGGCGGTAAGCACGTTGATGGTGAGCAGGTTCAGGCTGGGAGGTGCATCGATGATGATGTACTCGAAAGCCTGGTCCAAAATTTTCATAACTCGTTCCAGACGGTGTTCACGGCTCATGGCATTCACCAGCTCGATTTCCATGACGGCGAGGTCCGGGCCCGAGGTGATGATCTTGAGGAAGTCTAGCCGGGTATCCATGATGGCGGGCTTGATGTTTTCGTAGGTGACATTGTCCGGATTTTCGGCCAGCTCCAGCACCTCATGAATATCCATCTCTTGAGACTCGTTGTAGCCGAATCCTTGAGAGGCGTTCCCCTGGGGGTCCATGTCGATAAGGAGAGTCTTTTTCTCCAGGGCGGCAAAACTGGCAGCCAGGTTCACGGCGGTGGTAGTTTTTCCCACGCCGCCCTTCTGGTTGCATATCGCTATCACTTTACTCATTCGTTACCTCGAGTGACTAAGGCGTAAACTTGTTCTTCCTGGGGTAGTGTATATTTGTGCAGTATAACTGCAGTGTCGTTTTCCAGGTGAACTACGTTATTGAAACTTTTTAAGGTGAGGAACGTTCCACCTTTTTTGAGGGCGGGTTGTGCACGTTCCCAGTCATTTTCGAAAGTAGACAGAGCTCTGCAGCTCACGAAATCTAGGTCGGAAAGTCCCGATGTTTCGAACCGCTTGCCTACTACAGTCAGGTTGTTTAGGTGGAGCTTTTCTTTGACCATCTGCATGAAATTTACCCGCATATGTCGGGGCTCTACCGCATAGAACTGGACTTCGGGCATCACGATGGCCAGTGGGAAAATAGGGCAACCGGCGCCTGCTCCCATGTCCGCCCAGCGTGACTTGTCATTGCGAGCCGAAGCAATCTCCTTCACCATATATACATATGGAACCAGCGAGTCGGCGATGTGCCTGCTTAGGAATTTCTCGGAATCCTTTGCCGAAATCAGGTTGCCAAATTCCTTGGTGTTCACTACTAAATTGGCATAATCGTACAGCTTGCCGAGAGTTTCTTCTGGCAATTTAACACCATGTTCCCCTAGGAACTGGTTCAAAAAGTTCTGCTGTTCGATGTTGGTCCTGTAGTCCATCTATATCACTATCAACAATTTAGTATTACCAAAAGGGGTATACAACGGAAAATGGCCTTATTTTCATAAGATTTTAAAAATATCCGTTAATAAGTTTTTGATTAATGTGAATATACTGTGAATTTAGTTCGGGAGCTTTGAATAGTGAAACCAACATATACATGTTGGGCCTATGACTTTGTCATAGGCCTACACCCTGCGGTTACCAAATATATATGAAACTTGAAACTTTAGTTTCGTAGTTGAGTTATCCTCTATGAGGAAAAATATGCGAGCATATTTTTGCTTGGTAACCTTGTGCGTGTTGGCTCCGGAGGAGCCAACTAGCTTCGGTTCTGCAATGAAAAATACCTATTGTATTTTTCACTGCACTCACCTCGCTAACGTTTCACGTGAAACCTTACTTAATTCTTCATACCTCACACTCCACATCACACATTCCACATTCCCCACACCCCATATTGCGTTAGGGACAGCGAGCTTGCGAAGCGTTACCCGTAGGGACGAGACCTGGAGGTACGACAGGGCTCGGGGAACGGAGTGAGTATGGCCCGACCCCGCAGGGGGAACGCCCAGGGTTAGTGGAAGAATATGGTGGTGTACTTGGTGCCACCCATGCAGGGGCCAGGAGGCCTGAGGTACCTGTTGTGGTCGGGTTCCGTGATTTTTAGGATTAGGGTGTTGCCCCTCTTCTCGAATTCGTAGGTGGTGTAGATTTCGGCTCCCACCTTCGACACGCTTCCATTTCCATAACGCTTTTCTTTTCCGTTGGCTTGGAAGCACCTGCTTTCGTTAGTCGGGTCGCGGTAGATAACCCAGTCCCTGGGATTATAGTTGTTGGTCTCGCGGATGGTGTCGTTCTTGATGTAATAGCTGTGAGTCTGCTCTTCGCCTATGACGATGGCGACGGAGTCCTTTCCGTGGAAAACGGTGAAGTTGTCGCTCTCGTCCGGGAAAATCCAGTCGTATCTCATGAGTTTGCCTACCCTGGCGGAATCGACTTTCCAGTCGACCTTTGCGGTCCCCCTATGGACTTTTTCCTGGCAGCCGTGAGTGAAGGTCAGGCTGTCCAGGTGGTTTTGTGTCCAGTGGTACTTGATGGTGCTGACCTGGGATTTTTGCTGCTGATGGAGACTGTCCGGGTTCATGCGGCCGGGAAGTATGTAGATGTTCAGGACCTCTGTTCTGTAGTGCGAGGCAAAGTATTCGAATATCGGCCGAATGCAGTCCACCGCATGGGCATTGAATGCCAAGAACGCCAATATGATGAATGTTTGCCTCATACTAGGTAATATATATAAATCTAGTTGTGAAACCAACATTTTGGCAAATGTTGGGCGATTGTAAAGTTAGAAAGTTTTTTATTGTTTCACGTGAAACGTTTGCAAACCGAAGAAGCGGCGATAAACTTGTTTATCGACATTTCTGAGGTGCAGCAAGTTGGCTCCGAAGGAGCAAACACGCAGGGCAATCGCAAACAATTACACTTCCCTAAAGAAGATTACCGCATCCACAAAACCGAGGGTCTTGTGGTTGAACGCGCCGGGGAGTCTGCAGAGTTCCCGAAACCCGAGGCTTTCCCATAAATGCATGGCGGCGGTATTTGTAGAAATGACGTAGTTGAACTGGATAGCCTTGAATCCCATTTCATGTGCCCGGGCGATACAGTCCTCGCCCATCTTGCGACCGATACCTTTTCCCCGTGCCTTCGAGGATACCATGAAGGAGGCATTGGCCACGTGACTTCCACGGCCCCGGTGGTTGGGGATAATCTTGTAGAACCCGAGAACCTGACCGTCCTCTTCCATAACAAAGCTTGTGACCCCCTTACCGAACCAGTAGTCGAAGGCGTCCTGGTCGGTGGCGGTTTCTTCGAAATCATAAGTGTCGCCACCCTCGATTACCTGGCGGAAAATCGGGAGCATCTGGGTAAAGTCATCGGGGCTCGTTTTTCGAATGAGCATGAGGGGGAATTTCCTATTAGACGATTACACTATATATAATATAACAAATCCGCCCCACTTATAATTCCACACCTCACACTCCACATTTTTATATATATTTCCAATGGGGGTTCCCATGATCGAAATCGAAGTTATCCAGGGTGACATTACCAAGCTCCAGGTGGACGCCATCGTGAATGCGGCGAATTGTTCGCTCTTGGGTGGCGGAGGCGTGGACGGCGCCATCCACCGTGCGGCAGGTCCTGAACTCTTGCGTGCCTGCATACCGCTGAATGGTTGTGAGACGGGAAAAGCGAAAATCACCCCGGGATTTAAGCTCTCGGCAAAGTTTGTTATCCATACTCCGGGTCCGGTCTATCGGGACGGCCAGCATGGGGAACCCGAACTTCTGGAATCCTGCTATAGGAGTTGCCTCGACCTGGCCGAAGAGGCTGGTTGCGAGACGGTAGCCTTCCCGGCCATTTCCACCGGCGTCTACAATTACCCCTGGAAAGCCGCCACCGAAATAGCTGTTCGGACAGTTCGTGAGTACTCAGCTCAAAAAGTTAAGAAGGTCATCTTCTGCTGTTTCAATGCAGAGATGGAAAAGATTTATAGGGAAACTATTTAGAAACTATTTAATCAGGATTGCGAAACACACTTCACAAGGAACATCATATGGAAGAAGTCAAGAATTTCATTAAGGAATGCGGTGCTTACTTTTTGGCAACCGTGGACGGTGACCAGCCTCGGGTACGCCCTTTCGGGA
>JAEEGL013930560.1_pt1 | contig 20529 bp, 4 predicted proteins | sample 9134231 | NCBI WGS metagenome assembly JAEEGL01 (sample SAMN16246548, study PRJNA631951) | gut metagenome | biome: gut microbiome; feature: rumen; material: fiber-attached | host: Bos | place: Iran: Karaj | collected 2018-10
AATGCCAGAAGACCAAGCGGGCCCTCATCCTGGATTCGCTCCGCAAGGCGGAGACCCCCTCCCCCGACGTCAATTACGTCTCCCAAGGGACCCGGCTGCTGTACAATCCCCTCTGGATCGGCTCCCTGGAATACAAGGGCGCATCCTATCCGTTCCTCGTGGACGGCTACTCCCGGAAAGTCACCTTCCCGAAGGAGGCCCCGAAGGACCGGAAACGGCCCTGGATCATCGCAGGATGCATCCTGGCCGGCCTGGCCCTAGTCGCTTTGGGGGTGCTGCTGTTCTTGGGGGTGATATAGACACGCAGGAGCGCCATCCATCCTTGCGGATAACATGGCGCCCCGTGAGAAACTCAGCGTCTCCGCCTGTCTCTACTGGTTGGTCAAGACCATAACAGTCATGCCCTTTTGATGCAAGCCTTAATCGTTCTCACAACGGTCTGTCCGTAGGAAGTTCGAAGAGTGGAGTGTTGCTGGCCTTGACAGCCCTAGTGTAGGAGGGTCCGCCCTTCTGGCCGGTCTCGCCGCTAAGTGTCGCCTGTACCTTCGAAGAAACACGTTCACCGTAGGAACGCAGCGTTGCCTCTGATGCTACAGAACACCGCCTTGTGGCCGGCGCGACGAAGTAAGTGGGACGCCTGGGCCTAACGGGTTGCCTTCGACCAACAATTTCTTCCACTAATTACAAATAACTATAATGTTTGCCCCCATCCAATAATTGCCTCCCTATGCGCCTAGCCCGAAGGCTAGGCTCAATTGGCACCGAACAATGGTTCCTCCCCGTAGGGTGGTAGCCGACGCCGCCAGGTAGCAATTCCAGAGACTTCATCCACCTTACAACAATAGGCTGTTAGGTGATACGGGGTCCGACTTGCGGGACCTCGCACCACAAATATAGGAAAACCGCTTGAATAATCCAATGCCTAACTGCAAATAAATCAAAAAAAGCGGGACCGAAGTCCCGCTTTTCCTATCTGGTAGGCTGTAACAAGTTGTCGAACTCGAGTCCGCTGACGCCCTGCGTGTGTTTGATCTCCTTGGAATAGCCCATCCAGGTGAAAGTCCGGCCGTCCAGCCAGCGGCTCCGCTGGCAATTCTTCCGGATTACCGTTCCCACACCCTGGACTTGCTCCTCATTGATGAACAGCGGCTTTTCGATCATGGGCACGTCAGATTCCACCGGTGTCACTTTCCCGGCTTTATCCTTTCGCAACTCTTGCAAGCTGACGTCTTCGCTTGCTCTTTCCCGTTCATTCAATTGGGAAATCAAACTGCCCAGCGGCTTTTCAACCTTCACCTGCTTCCGGGACGGGGCGGTTTCCACCTTGAGGATGGAACTCAGCGGGCGTACGGGGCGATATGCGCCATCGAAGTAATAAGGCATCTTGCCACGTCGGAGGATGGTTTCACGTCCTCCCTGGAAGCCCTCGTATTTCGCCCGCTCCGCTTTGGTGTCCAGATGCTGGGGTACGAAAGGAATCCAGTTCAAGGGAACGCTGTTCATCAGGGAGTACTTGTAGTCGGACTTATAACCGGATTCCACTTCCGTCACGGTATTGTCATCCAACTGGACATTCGTCACCGACATCGCCGCCAGCTTCTCCCTTGTCTCCGCCACGATCTTGTCATACTCGTCTTCCATATACTGCCCGACTTCCGATGCCAGGAGGTCAGCATCCAGCGAAGAGCCGCAGCCGTCCTCGATCCGGGTCTCGACACCCCAGACCATGTTGGCCATCTCGTCACGCAGGAGGCTCACTTCCTCAAGGGATTCGCCTTCCAGCGTCTTGACCAGTGCCGGAGGGAACATCAGGCCATTGGCATAGTGATTCCGGGCCGTATCCTGCAGACCGTCGTAGTCTTTGACCCGGACCGGGGTATTGGTGAACATCTGCCACCGCTGGCCGAAGGTCTTGGGGCCCACATCCTTCATGCCGGCCCGTTTGACAATGTCGCTGCGGATGCCGAAGGTATCGTAAATCTCGATACTCTCCACTTCCACATACTTGCCGATCTCCGTCTTCAACGGGCACAGCATCCAGTCGTTGCCGTACATCGTGGCGAACTGCATGAAGGCGACATTGCCCTTGGCCTGCATTTCGCGGGAGTTGCCCATAAAGACATCCCGATTCTCGAATTGCCAGAGCCGCTTGTTCGGCGCACCGGGATAGGAAGCCAGGACAGGGAGGGAAGAGATGGTCTCCCTTACCATATTCTTCCGCTGATATCCCTTGCTCTGCAATTCGGAAGCGCTGTCCTTCATCGAATCCACATCGAAACTGTACCACGAGACGCGGCCGCCGACATAGTCCTCCGCCTTGTACTTTGCCACCGCGTTGTCGGCCACGAAGTCATAACCCAGTTCCGGCTGGTTCCAGGCAGATGCCGCGCCCTGGGACTTGGGCAGATACCGGTTGGCGAACCACTTCAGGTAAGATTCCCTGGCTTTTTCGAGGACCTCCAGTTCACTATTGCTTAAACCGGTTCCCGCTCTTGAGGGGAGAGACTTGGAAAGGGCCTGATAAAGGGCGTACCCATCAAACGCCTTGGTAGAAAAAGCCCGCGCGAATCGCTGCAACCGGGTGTTCCGGCTATCGGTGAAAGACCGGATCTCGTCATGTTCCAGACTGCCCCTGCCCGTATCCGTCAAGTTCTGGAGCGGATAGCTCTTTTTCAACTGCTTGACGGTCGCATCGTATACTTTTTGGGGCAGTCCGGAAATCAGCTTGCAGTAATAAGCCGCAGACTCGACCCGGACCAGCGGGGTGATCGTCCGGTTGATCTGCTCCACGACCGGCTCGATAGGGGTCACATTGGACAAACCCGATACAGTTTGTTTCGCGTCTTTCCCCAGTCCATACTGGGAGATAGGCGTGGAGGCGACATGGCAGCGGACACTCATCGCCGTCCCGGCATCATTGCCCCGGAATTCGCCCAACTGCCACTGGCGCGTCAGCATCCAGAGCGGATCGTGGATCCGGAACCGCAACGCCTCGGTAAGGTTCATCTTCCGGGCACGAGACTCCAGATGGCCGGCTATCTTGGTATTGGAGGAACCGATATTCGCGACATAATCCAACTTGTCGCAATGATAGATATAATTGTTAAAGAAGCCTTTCGGATTCGCTTTTGCATTCTTCATAGTCAGCCCTCCTTTCTACTTGATGAGTTTAATGGATTTCGGATCGATGTGCAGGATCGGGAACAAGGAGGAGGTCTCCAAGTTCGCATACAGGTGCTCGGGTTCAACCGCCCGGCTCTTGATCTGATGCATCGCGGACCGGATGGTCCGGATCATCCGGTGCTGCGACCAGTAATGATTTCCGCCCAGCGTGGAGACACCCACCAGGATGGCCTGCGGCGGCTCCGCATCCGGCTGGTCATAGCCGAAGGCCACGGCCGCCGTCTGGCGCCGGTAAGGAATCTTCTCCACCCAGTAATCGATCATCAGGCCGGCCACATCCAGGTACTTCTCGCTCGTATCGTGCTTCCGCATGAATTTGGACGGATTCAGGACCGTATACACGTTGGCATCGTGTACTTCTTTCTCCGAATGGACCCGGGCGCCCAGCCAGGAACGAGAGTCGACTTCCGCCGTGTCGATCTGCATCGCCCTCGGTTCCGCCGCTTCGGTCCCATTCCACTGGGCATAGAGGCGAATCTGATGCAGGGCGTTCATCTGCGTCCGGACATCGGCCAGGTCGGTCAATGTTTCTTCCAGGACCTGCATCGGGGCATTGTCAAACCAATCGGGAGCCATCTGTTTCTCCAGCAGTTCGGTATCGATGGACGAATTGTAGTCCACCCGGAAGGGTTGGATCATCCGGAACGAGCTCAGCAGCAACTGCTTGATCGCCTCCTTGCCGGACGGATCCTTCTCGTCGTTCCGGATGGGGTCCGCCTTGGCAATCCGGTCACGGAGGACCTCCGAGACATGCCCCACCAGCTGGACGAGTTCCTGCTGGCGTTTCAGCAGTTCCGCAAATTCGGCCGGGCTGGCGAAACGGTCCACCTTTTCCAGCAGCAACTGCGGATCCACTCCGTTGATGGCGTCGAGGACACCGCAGCGGAAGCTCTGGAACAGCAGCCGGAACAGTTGCATGACCATGTCATCCGGCAAAGGAAGATAAGGATTATCCTCGAGATACCGGGTTGCCGAACCGCCTCGCCGGACGACATTGCCGTCCTTGTCCAGGACCGTCGGCGCGGCCAGGTCATACATCGTCTGTGCCATCCGGGCCACAGAGTCCCGCGCCTGGTCATACCGGGCATCCATCTGCCTGGTACGGTCCAGCATGTCGTCCGGATATTCCGTCGAGGCAATCAAATCATTCTGACGGAGTTCCCGGGCCTTGGACAGCATCTCCCGCATCGAATCGACAGCCCATTCCGCCTCTTCCAAAGAAATAACGTGGGCAAGGAACTCCTTTTCCAGCTCCATTTGCGGCCGCTGTTTCCCGGGGACGACGGGGTGCGGAACGGATCTCGAAGCGCTGTCTTTCCGATGGAACCATTCGGCCACTTCCAGGAACTTCTGGAACTTCTCCCAATCTCCACTCAAATACACGAGTTCGCTCGGGGTAACCCCGATCTCAGCCAGGGAGACATAGGTGAGCTCCTTTCCCTTGAGCTTCGGGAAGGCCAGCCGGTCGAAGCCCAGGACCTGGCCCATCCACTGATCCAGCGAAGGCTCGGCTTGCTGCATGATGGAATCCGCCGAGGTCGCCTTCGCCTGGGAATCCAGCGCGACGAAAACGCGCTGTTCGATGTGGGCGCTGGTCAGCGGAATCTCCGTCACTTCCGGATCCGGGATGTTCCGGCCCGTCTGGAGGCTGTTCATCAGGGCATCCACCGCCTCGCGGTTCCCCTGCGTGAGCTTGTACACACTCTCGGAAGTGATGACATCGGCCAAGGCGTCGTACGCATCCTCCATCTCCTGGATAAGGGAAATGAGTTTTTTGATCTTTTGGTCGCTTTTGCTGGCCACGTCTTCGCTTGCACTGGCGATAATCTGACGGACTTCAATCATATTTTTCGTCCGGAAGAGACTCGTCAGCCACGGGGTGAGGAGGTCCGTTTCGGAGAACATCTCGACAATCTGCCTCTTCTGGGAATCCGTATACTTTTGGGCCGCCCGCGCCCGAAGGTCGTCGATCAGGGCGGAGCCGTTCAGCACGTCGATCGTCACGTCACGGAAACCCTTGTCGGCATTCGCATTGTTTTCAGCTTTCAGCGCATCCGATTTCGTCGGGGAACTGCTGAGCGGATAGGCTTGCCGGAGGAAATAGATGAAATAATCCATTTCCAGACCGGACTTCTTGTATTCCTCGTGGAGAGCCCGCTCCAGATCGCTTCCCAGGACGGCGCCCACGGAGAGTCCGTTCCGGACACCGTCGATGATCCGAAGCGCCTGACGCACCCGCGAGGAAGAGAGGTTCACATTCAGGCTGTAATCCTGCGTCGAGCCTTCCGCCGAGCGGTTGAAACTGCTGCGGAGGACGGCGCCGGTAATCGCCTGGTTGACGGAAGGAGCGACGATGTATTCGTCGGAGACTGTCTCGTATTTGTCTTCCTTCAGGTTGAACACCCAACCATAGGCGCCCAAGGAGACCTTATGGGTCTTCTTCACCATAATCCGGTCATAAAGCCGCTTGTGAAGCAGGCCGGTGAGCCAGGCATCCAGCCGGTAGTTGAACAGGTCGAAAGTACCCGTGATAAACCGGTCCAATTCTTCATCGTCCTTGTACAGAGACTTCGGGAAATGCCTGACCGCCACGACCTGTTTCCTCAGGTCGCCCCAGTCGATCTTCTCGAAGGGATGCGTCGTATCGGAATCGGTGACGGCCAGCCGGTCGCGGTCCGGGAAGACCAACTTGACGAAGGCGTCCTCCGGCATGGTGGGTGCCACCTGCGCCACGATGGAACGAAGCGCGTGGACCGGGTCTTCCTTTTCCTTCCTGATGCGCTTGTTCTTCTCGTCCTTCTCCTTTTTCTTCTCTTCCTTGGTCTTCCGCTCCGTCACCATGGTCTCACTACCTTTCTCCAGATAGTCGAAGAAGGCCGGATCCAGCAGTTCCGGGTCTTCCACCCATTTCCGCTCATAGAAAGAAGTGGAGTAAGGAGTACCGCCCACGGCCTGGAGATAACGCTCTTCCGTTGTCATCCTCGACCCCTTGGACTGGTACATATTCGCCTCGGAGATCACCTTATCGTCGGCAATGCCGTTCCATTTTTCCGCCAGGTACAGCAGGAGGTTGCGGACCAGGAACAGCGGATCACCCTTCCTGAACTTCATATTCCTGAAATCGCAGACAGGGACAATTCCATAGGGCTGGTCGCCGATGCGGAACGAAGGGAACACGCCCACCGAAGAAACATCATTGACGAAGAACTGACCCAGCCACCTGAGCAGGAGACTCAGGATCGGATGCTTCGAAAAGAGTGATCCGGGGGTCTGCGCCAGTTGAAGGAAGGCGAAGTTCACCCACCGCTGTTTGAGGATTTCGACATTATCCCGGTTTGCCGTATTCAGGAACGGGTTATCCTTGCAGTTCGGCTTGAGCTGCGCAATGCCGAACAAGTGGGAGAGCAAGTCGGCGTCGCCGTCTTTCTGGCCACAGCGCACGTAATTCTCGAGCGGGACGATGCTCTTGTTGTAGAACTCCTTGACCTGCGCATCCTCGCCGTCGTTGAAGGTGCTGCCATCATCCTCGCCGTCCAGGATATTGGTCGGCGTGCCGATCTTGAGCAGTTCCAGTCCCTCGTCCCCATAGAGATGCGCATTGAAGACATCCTGCAGGAGCTTCGAACAGATCCGGCTGTCCTTCTCGTTGTTCGTGTCGAACTCTTTCATACCCGTCACGTAGATGGACGAGAACAGGAACTTGCGAAGCTTCAAATCATGGTGCCGGATATTCTTCTCCTTATCCTCGGCCAGCTGCTTCCTCGTATAATGGTCCCACTTATAGGCTTCCAGGGGAATCGTGATGGCCATACCCATCCGCTCCGCCTCGGCATAATCCGTCAGCCACCGCAGGTTGCCGCCGAGTTTCAGACCGGTCTTCGTATCTTCCACCTGGGGCGCATTGTTCAAATCCAAGCCCACCTGGAGGCTCTTGGGAATGAGCCGGCCATACTGGACGATCGTGTGAGACGTCTGATTCCCATTGTCCAGCGTCGCCTGGACGACAAAACGGTCCGGCATCAGGTCGGTGATCGGAACCTGGAAAGAATCCGCTCCATCCGGATCGGGGGTCAGATTCGGGAAGAAACGGTCCAGCCAGGCATACCCCTGCTCATCCACCGTCTTTGCGATGTTCTTGGGCACTTCGAATTGTTTCAAATCATCCAGCCTGTTCGGGAACTGCTTCCGGGCGATGAAAGCGGCGCGGGGTGGCGTATAGTACATGCAGAGGGACTTCCAGGCGGCTTCCCGCTCCACCTCGTTCTTCGCGTGGAAATACTTGAGCCAGAACAGACGGGCATGCCGGATTTCATCGGCGGAAAGGCCCCGGGCCATCTGCGTCACGGCCACCTCGTCCGGATAGACGCGGATAAGCAGACACTTGGAATACTTGGTGTACCGGAGCTTCCGGTTGCGGATAAAGCGGTTGTTCTTGTTCAAGCGGGTCGGAGAAATCCGGTGGTGATGCTCGAAATACAACTCGTCTCCCTTGGCGCCGGCGCCCGGCTTTTCAAAGTAGAGGGCCTTGAAATCATTGTAGGTATCCAGTACCTTCAGGAGCCATTCCCGCTCCTCATGAAAGCTGAAGATGGTGCTGGCAGCGAGCTCCCGCCAGATCTTGACCCGGCTTGGCGTGGCGATGTCCCGCTTCGAGGTAGCCATCCGGAGGCTCCAGAGGATCATCTTCTCCGCAAAGAGCGTATAGTGATGATACCTTCCCACCTTGGACTGCATCTTGTCGTGGAGGGACTGCTTCCGTCCCTTGCCCTTCGCGGACCCTAGACCCAGATAACGGTTCCGGTATTTCACAAACTTGTCGAAATCACCAGCCAGACCTTCGGGCTTATTGCCGCCCGAGCCATTGACGATTTCTTTGACGCGCGCCTGGCTCACTTCCGGCAGATAGCCGAGGTACAGATAGTGTTCAACCTGCCAGGAAACACCCAGATCGAAGAACCCCAACACGCGGTCGAACTTGGCCAACTGCCGCTTCGTGATATGCGAGAAGCGGTTCACGATGGATTTCCCGGGATCTTCCGGCAGCAGCTGCTCCAGGACCGGCAGGCACGACTTCATGTACTTCCGGGCCCTCTTGAACCTGGCTGTCACAGAATAACGGGTATTCTCTTCTTTCCTCAGCTTGCCATTAAGCTCGGACCCTTCCACCATCCGTCGGATGATCCGGTCCACGCGGTCCAGTTTCCGGAGGAAGTCCGTCGCCTCGTTATCGGAGATGGTATCCAGTGTAGCGAGACGGGGAATGTGCACCTGGATCCGGTCCCATACCTTCGCCAGGTCGCCCGTCGGATTCGTCGCCTTGACGATAGCCAACGAGAGATCTTTCAGACGGGTCCTGTCTTCCCGATACACCGTATCGAGGCCCTCCACCCGCTCCATCAGCTTGGTCGCGCGCGACAGGAGCGCGACAGGAGAAATGCCACGCCGAAGCCCCTCTACATAGTGCCACAGGGCCTTGAAGGCATAAAGCACTTTGTCCGGCTCTGACACGTCCTCCACGGGATGGTTCTCCACGAAGCGGGTTTCCAGGCGGACCGGGAAAAAGATGAACGAGGTATCCACGTCCTTCCGGCTCACGGTAAGGGCGGTGTGTTTCTTCAATATATCCTGATTGTTGTACATAGCCTGTCTTATCTTTTAATATCGGGCCGAACACTATTATTGAGGGCTTCCACCTGTTCCAGGGTGAGATGGGGCTTGGGCTTGGCCTGTATGCCCGTGCTCCCCGACGAGGAGGTCGGCTCATCATCATCCAGATGAAGATTGTTGACCACCAGGTAGGAAGAGTCGACCTGCAGGCCCCAGACCGTACCGTCGTTCTTGTGATTGACGGCAAACTGGCTGCTCACGTCTCCGGATCCATTCTCCTCGCCGCCCAGCGGAATCTTGGAGAACCGCTGCGACTTGTCCGTTTCCGTAAAGGTAAGGAAGAGCCCTTCCTTGGAGTCCAGTTTCGAAATGTCGAAGCCGGCCATATAGGTGTCATTGGCCAGCCAACCGGTCATCGTAGGCATCTGGGCAATTTCCAGGACATTGTTCTTCAGCACGGACAACGTGATACCGGTCTGCGGATACATCATCATCAGTTCGGACTTGATGATGAAAACGACCAGCTGGCCCTTTCCGTCCTCGTGGTTGGCGCCAAGGCGCTTGTTCCAGTTATGCAGGTACTTCACATCGAAATAGCCATTCGAGAAATCGCTCGGCAGCTCCACCTGATCCCAGAACTTGCGGAAATAGGAGCCTCGCTCGTCCGTGGGATACTCCCGCCAGAGGAGTTCGCGGCCCATCTCCGTGTTCATGCCGGCGAGGAACGCTTCCTCGAAGATGGGGTTGGTCACGAAGCAGGAGATGGAATTCAGCTTGAGCTGGTCCACGGAAGGCAGGATGAACCGTTCCGACAGCTCCCGCAGATAGAAGGAGGTCGGATCCGGGAAGATCGGGTAGGCCATGATCGGGTATTTCCCGTCGAAGTTGCTGACGCTCAGATCCAGGGACATTCCCCGCTCAGCGAACGTATTGGCCAGTTCTACCAGGCGCTTCCGGTTCTCCTCATCGGCATCGATCAGTTCCTCTTTCTTGAACTCCTCGTCCAGATCCTCGGAGAATGCCACCTCATCGGTCACAGGAATAATATTCGCATCCTGCAGAAGCTTCCTGAAATTATCCGCTTCATTACAGACTGCCTCGAAGAGCTTGTTCATATCCTCGATCTTCTCGTCAATCTTGCCGATAAAATCGGCCGTCACCTCAGGAACGCTCTTCAGAGAACTGACCTTCAGTCTGGCGCAATTCGGAGACCACATGATATCGTCCACCCAGTCCAAGCGATCCTTCAGCTCAATGACCCTGGGCATTAATTTGGACATCTGGACTCCGACTAACTTCTCATCTTTATAGATGATGCATTCATCAGACATCGGAATGCAGAAGCCAAGATGGATATGGTACCATGTTTTTTTCCCATACCATTTCTTCTTCTTATCGTAGACGAAATCGCCCTTGACAACGAGCGAATCCTGTCCTTCCAAATCGAAATACAAACGGTATACTTCCCCTACCGACTTACTCCCCTTATAGAATGTAGTCTCACCTTTCCTAGCTGCAAATAAAACCTGATTACCTCCCGCATACTGTTCAACCAAGGTGCTTAGTATCTTGTAGTAATAAGACTCTTTCACCATATGGTTCCTGGCCGTATAGATGCCGCAATGCCTTTTGTAATCGATGAAAAGGGCCATCGTACCCATGGTGAGTTCCGCTGTTTCAGGCATGAAGCGCCCCTCCTTTTCCGGATCCCTTACCAAAGGGATGAAATCTTTGGAGCCATCCCAGCCAACCGATGCTTCCTGGACATCATTGAACTTCTCCTGGGGAAGGATGAACAGTTTCTTATCCCCTTTCCCCTTATCATCGAATTTCAGGAAAAAGCCATTGGGATAATTGGCCAGGAAAGGTTCATACGCCTCTTTCATCATGAAGAAAGCATATCCAACCACATTATCCTTATCCCCTTCATAAACCTGCGTCCGGACAGGCAAGCATCTCATATGAAGCTTCGACCCATCTCCCTGGATTTTATTCCATCGCCCTTCGTATTCTTCTTCCTCTGCAGTCTTAAGCATGGACAGCATCGAAGACAGCCAAGGATTATACCACAAATGCTCATCTCCAAACGCCGCGGAGGTTTCATCGTGCAGCCACGTCACGACTTCCATAAAATCCTTGATTCCCAGGAAAATGGACCGGGCCGGTAACGAATACTCAATGTTATCGCTCTTGAAATGAAGGACTTTACCCTCTTCATCAAATACCGGTTTGATCGTCGTTTCTTCCTGGGTCAGGTCGATTCCCGACGCCGGATACTTGATTTGGAGTATCGGCCGCAGAAAATCGAAACGTTCGTCAATGCCACCGTCATAATACGGGTCCTGTTTGGAATGGGCCGACTTTTTCCCGGTCAGGAACTGATACCCATTCGATTTCCGGACGATATCGGCCCAATGCAATTCCCAGTAATCCCGATTGGAGATCACATCCAGCTCATCTCTACTGATACCGGAAGCCTTCACGAGCGGCTGAAAGACGGAAGAGCGGACGGAGAGCTGGCTCACGGCCGGATCGGCCGCCAGGTCCATGGCCAGGTCCACGGCATTCACGTTGGCCGCGCTCTGGGCGTTCGCCACGCGGATGGCGGCATCCGTCTGGAGGCCGGTGGCATAAGGCTTGAACTGGAAATACCGCAGCGAGGTCGCCTTCTTGCTGGCGGCGCCATTGGCCTTGACGGCCTCGTAATACTCGCGGATCTGCTGGTTCGCGGCATTGATCGTGTCGATCATACCCCAGGCGCGGTTCACGAAGGTTTCCTGGTTCCGCTTGACGACACTCACGCCCAGACCGGCGGCCGCACGGTTGCGGAACCGGAGATTGAGTTTGTTCAGGAAGAGATCCCCTCTGTCCAGATCCGTTGTCTCCGCCAAGACGTGCCGGGCGCCATACACAGGGGGTACCACCCAGGGATCCTCGGTCTCCTTCAAACCCTCATTCTGACTGAACACAGGACTCAGTTCGAGGAGACCATGAAGCTCGGCCGTCATACTGACGCCGCTTAGCTTCAACGCGGGGGCAGGCTGTGGATTTAATGGCAGAGCAGGTTGTTTCTGAAGGGGCAGGGGGTCCATCTGGCCCACTTTCAACTTCCCATTCTGCGGCACATCCGCCAGCTTGGATTCATCAAATCCCCGCTTGACAAGGGCGGCCGGCATATCGACAAGGACTTTATCTTCGTCCATGGTCGACGTATATTCCCGGTACGCTCTGAGACCGGTTTCCTGGACATCCAGCTTCAGTCCGTCCGGAAGTGCCTTGAATTCCTCGTCCGAGATGAAGTTCTGTTTCTTGGCCAGTCCGAGGAAGGTCTCGCTGCCGGTCTTGAAAGACCACTGGTAATAGACCGGGAACGAAAGGGCTTTGGACTGGTCCGTCCAGGAAAGGTCCGTGATCCCGGCCCCATCCAAGGATTCGCCCATACCGGCGCGCCGTCCCAGTTCGAACGCGGGTACCAGGAACATCGTATAATGTGTCTTTTCTTCCAGCTTCCGGTAGCAGAACAGGCGGGAAATACCGTCGTCGGGGTTCTGGACCACATAATCAGCCACTTTTTCGGAATCCACCTTTCCCTCCGCATCCTCCAAGTTCATCCACTCAGGGACGGTCACCTGGACGTGGGCGAGCTGATGGAATGTGGCTGTGGGCGGATAGAAGCCCTCGCATCCATTCGTATTGACGGTCACCCGCCGGAAGCCCTTGTTGTCCTTCGTCAAAGTGAACTCGTCATCCTTGCAGGCCAGGAGCATCAGCCAGGGCCGGAGCTTGTCGGTACCGGTCTGGGGCGTATACCGCCACGGGAAATCTTCCTCGTAGAACTCGATATACGGCATGTATCCGAAACTGTATCCCACAGAATTGTCGGCCGGCACGACTTCGCTGATGGCCGCCGCATTGACAGTCCGGACATCGACAGGACCCGCCAGGGGCAGCTCGCGCTTTTCCTGAATCGGCGTCTCAGGATCATTCTCTTTCGCATCGACCTTGGTTCCGAGCAGGCTGGCCTTCACCTCAAAGCTGGCCCGGATCGGATGCGGGTCGTTGTTCGTCGGTTTCGGCGTTGTAATATGCTTGGCAAGTCCCTTTCGAAGATTCGGAAGTAGATATACTTTACTCATGGCTGGTGGGATTACTTGTTAGTCTTTTTCGCTTTCTCCTGCAGGACAGCGAGGTACCGGTCGAAAGCCATCCTGTCCCGACGGTTGTTGCTGACCGCCTCCGGCTTATAGGCCCTTATGAATCCAGGACGCCCGTTGAAGCCGGGCTTGCCCGGCTCAAAAGGCTTCGGGTCGAGAGGCTTCGGGTCAAGAGGCTTCGGGTCAAGAGGCTTGCCCGGATCGAGCGGTTTCGGGTTGAAAGGCTTCGGGTCAAGAGGCTTCGGGTTGAAAGGCTTCGGGTCGATCGGGTCGATGTTCCCGCCCGGCTTGACAGGTATGACGGGCCTGGCGGGACGCAGGTCCACGTTCGGCCGCAGATCCTTCACTTGCTTGACCGTGGCGGACAGCTTCTTCTCGCCGACGCTGAACTTCGTGACGCGCACTTTGCCGTCTCCACTGCCTTCCTTCCCCGAGAGGGTTCTCCAGGCATAGTGTGTCGTCCTTTCCAGGGTTTGATTGGTTCCCTTGGTCGCGAACGAGTTCTTTTCATTCAGCGTGAAACCGGCATCATACTTCACATAGGATTCGCTCGTGATCCGTTCTCCGAGAGACAACGACCTGTAAAGGCTGGGGGCGAAATCGTTCTGTTCCGCAACCAGGTTGCCGGTTCCGAGGGTCTGCCCGTTGATGGAACCGATACGGATCGCATTGAAGTCTTCCGGAACCGCATCGTTGCAGATGTCCATCTTCTCCAGCAGTTCCTTCGTCTTCATCGGGACGGCGGACTGGTTGAAGGTCACGGAACCGTCCGGCTGGGCGATCAGCACACCTTCCGGCGCATCGAACATCGTCACTAGCGCCTTCCCGGTGGAGTTGGAATTGTCGATGGCCCAGTTCGTATCCTTCTTCCATTCCTCCTCGAAAATGGGGAGGACGGCGACCAGCTTGGAAGGCAGTTCCGGAGTCTTCTTGCCCCAGGTCTTGGTGAAACTGACATCGATGGGGACGAACAGGAACCAGAACTTGGCCTTGCCGGCGATCTTCCACGGCGCCGGGCCCTGGACATCGAGAGAGAGGTCGATGGAAAGGAGATTCCAGTCGCCGCACTTCACGCTCACGCCCGCGCATACGTAGAACATAAAGCGGAACGGGTCGAACTGGAAGAGGGCGTCGAAGCCGGCGTAGCCGGTGATGCCGAATTTGTCCCAACCCACCTTGAGGTCGAAGCGTGCGCCGATCTGGAAGGAGTTGGACGTAATCGCCATGTAGGTCTCGAAAGAGATCTTGAGGATTTCGTAGTCCAACTTCATCGCCAGACGGTTCATCTTGCCCACCCGGAGGCCTTCCTCCGGCTTGTAGGCCGGGTGGAAACCGCCGATGGACAGCAGGAAGCCCTTCGTGCCGCCCCAGTTCAGGCGGAAGGCCATGTCGCCGGAGATGGAGATGCCGACAATCTCGGAATCGACGATGGAAGCGTCGAACCACATTCCTTCCTCGAAGTTGATACCGCCGGCGAAATAGACATTGATCCGGACGATGCCCTCGGCGGCGTTCACCCGGAGGGCGCCCACGATGATGATCTCGGTGGGTTTCGGGAGCTGGAGGAGCAGGCCGAAGTCGCACTTGACGACAGGCTCGAAACTGATCTGGCCCAGGAAGCCGAAGAAGAACTGGCCGTTCTTGGCCGGGAAATAGGTGACCACGTTGGTCTTCATTTCCGCCAGATGCTCCGGGTGGTCGACGAGGTTGCCCACGAAGAACACCTGGTCCAGCGTTCCGGTCCGCACGCCATTCTGGATGGCGTCGCGGCTGATCTGGCGGTTCAGGCCGATGGTTCCGCCCACGGCGGTCAGCGAGAAGCCCATGCCGAGCGGAATGCCCGGATGGAACTCGGCGCTCAGGAGCACGATCAGATTGAAGGAGTGACCTTCCGCGGTGCCCGGGTCGCAAAGCAGGAGAGCCCCAACGGCGATTTTCTTCATAATATCCAGGGACAGGACACCGAAGAACTCGCCGGTATCCCGATCGATGGAAATGTAACCGGCGCCCTTCACGACGGAGGCGTCGATGGAGATGCCGAAACCGGTGGGGAACTGCAGGTCGGCGTCCAGGTCGAAGTCGCCGATCTTGCCGTCCTTGTCCTTATAATTCAGGATGAAACCGATGCCCAGGTTCTCGACGGCGACGACCAGCGAGCCGTTGAAATCCACCTGGAAGGTCGTGGCGGCCGCGAACTGCAGCTTGCCGCTCTCGCCTGGTACCGTGCCGGCGTCCACGCTGAAGGATTCGATGGTGAGGGGGCCGAACTTCTTATGGTTCAAGTCATAGACCAGGTGCAGGCTCACATCCCCGCCGAAGTCGAATCCCTTCTGGAGGTCGTACCATAAATAGGTGCTGAAGTTCAGGTCCACGTTGTCCTTGAGCACCTCCTTGACGAAGGCGACATCCTGGAGTTTCAGCGAGAGCGTCGCATCCTGGATGGCGCCGAAGTAGCCGACCTGGAACTTGTTCTCGTCAGACGCTTCGCCGGCCTCGATACCGTAGGTCGTTAGGTCGGCATGGTTCTTCCCGAAACCGAGATAGAAGTGCTGGGGATACTTGTCGATCTTGAAGGACAGATACTTGGTATCGAATACCTCCCACGGATCATCCGACGTGCGGTTGAAGGTCATGTCGAACATGGCATTCAGCGCCTCGGTGCTGCCGATGAACTCGAAGTCCCAGTCCTTCTTCACCTTCAGGCCGCAGCCCTTGCTGAGCGCCTTCCGCGTGTCTTCGTCCGTCTTGTCGCCGGGAGCGCTGCCAACCCCGCCCTTGATGGCCAGACTCATCGTATGGCTCTTTCCGATGGGGAACGTCAGCGCCGTGCTGGCATTGAGGATCACCACGGCATAGAGGACGGTCTCCGTCTCGGGTTCCTCTTCCGACTTGCCGTCCTTCTTGCCATCCTTCTGGCCATCCTTCTTGTCCGCGTCCTTCTTGTCCGCGTCCTTCTTGTCCTTGTCCTTTTTGTCCTCTTCGGTTTCAACAGGCTCGTCGAGCGCAAAGAAGCAGAACTGCAGCAGGGCGGAAGCGTTGAAATCGACCTTGGCCTTGTCTTTCTTGGGCTTTTTCTTCTCCTCTTCCGTGTCCAGTTTCAGTACGGTCACGGAAACGAAGTCGTTCTCCAGGTCCGTCTTGTAGTCACATTGCTTGATGAAGTCCTTGAAGTCGCCTTCCGGGAAGGGCGGCATGAGATCCGCCACATAGTCCTTCACATCCTCCGGGAGATCGGAATAGAGACCGGTGACCAGCGAGAAGATCTGGGCGTACCCCATGTCGGAGGTGCAGAAAGTGATGGTGCGTTCCGCGATCTTGTACACCCAGTCGATCCATTTCTTGTCGATCGGGACCGAGACGGAAAGGGAGTCCTTGACCAGCGTAAGGCCGGCCTGGGCCGCCGCCGTCTTCTCGCCCTTCTGGACCTTCTCCTTGATGGTGGCCATCTCGGCCAGGGTCGGGGAGAGTTTTTCCTTGATCTTGTCGGCGGAGGGGAGCTTGTCCGCGATGTCCTCGAGCGGATTCTCCACATTCCGGATCAGGTCGAGCAGCCGGCAAAGGATCTCCCGGATCGCTTCACGCACGAGCCGGAGCAGATAAGCCTTGACCTTCCGGATGAGCGGCATGAAGATCTGGTTCACGATCCGGTTCCAGACATTGGACGCCACATCCTTGGCCAGTTCCTTGACGTCGTCGATTCCGTATTTGTTCAGGTTGTCCTTGGCTGCATCGAAGATGGTATCCACGCACTGGACGAAACCGTCGAAATACAGGTCGGGACGCGGAAGGGAAACGTCGTCGAGGGCGGAGGAAAGGACGTCGATGTACTGGGTGATGTCCAGCTCCTTGAATGCGTCGTCGATCTTCTTTCCCCAGCCGCCGGAGATGGTGGTTTGCATCGCGCCGGAGAGCAGGCCCTGCACCGCGCTGACATCACCCTCGAACACGGACTGGAGCTGGCCCAGCACCGTTTCCAGGCGTTCTTTCCACAGCTGGGGCGAGAAGAAGCCATACAGGTTGGAATAGACGCCGGCCGCCCAGGCCTCGAACTGCGTTTCCGCCGTGCTCTTCAGATTCGCGGCCAGCTTTTCGGGATCGGGAGCCGTGGAGTCGCGGATGGCGTCCACGATGGCCGGCTCGACAATGTCGTCGAACAGTTTCTGGACGGGTTTGGGAACGGATACGCCCGCGGTAAGCTGATCGACCACCCCCTTGAGTTCGTCGGCGATGTCGTTGAGGAAGGACGCCCCTTCCTCAAAGCCGTCAAAGAGCTTGTCCTGGATGGATTTCAGCAGATCCGTAGCCTCCTTGACCAGGTGGTCGTACAGTTCCTTCAAGAGATCCAGGACCTTCCGGATGGTGACCATGAGCGGCTTCACCGCTGCCCAGAATTCCTTCTGCGCCTCTCCGGCCAGCGACATCATCTTGTCCGCCAGGCTCTTGAGGAGGGATTCCAGCAGGTTGCGGATGGACCGGAAATCAGGGATGTCGGGATTGAAGAGCCGGGCGATTCCCAGGATCTTGTCGATAAGGTTCTTGGCGTCCTCCAGGGTATCCACCGGGTAGAGCGACTTGAAGTAGCTGACCGGGGAGGTGAACATCCGTTCGATCCGCCCCCAACGGAAGACGGTGATATTCAGGGAATAGGAGAAGTTGGCCGCCTGGTTGATGAGCTTCGCGGCCTCTCCGTTGACCATCTTGCCGGCCGCCTCGACGGCACCCGCCGCGTCGGACAGGTTGCTGCTGATGAAAGCCATCTGCTGCTGGAGCGCCGTGATGCCGAAGGTGGAGGCTTCGACCAGGTCGCCCGTCAGTTTCAGGTTCGCGCCCAGGGACTCGGAAATGGTCTTGCCGGCATCCTCCGTCAATGTCTTGGCATCCTTGAGGCCGCCGCCGATTGCATCGCCCATTTCAGCACCCGCGTCCTTGACGGTGGAGAGGGCGGAAGACAGATTGTCAGCCACAGTCGTACGGACCGTCTCCAAACCGGAGATGAAGCCCTTCGGAAGCTTGAGCGTCACTTCCTTCTGGCCTACGACGCCCAGGAAATCGAGGATGGCATAGGCCTTGCCCAATCCTTCCGCAACCTGCTCGTAGATGCTCTTGACCCCGGAGTTTTCCAACTCCTTGGCGGCTTTATCCAGCTCTTGGCGCGCATCGGCGGAGAGGCGGTTATAGACGTCTTCCATCTCGCGCACGCTGTCGTTGAAGAGCGTCTCCGCGAACACCTGCGCGCTGTCGGCCGCCTGCCTGATGCCGTCGTCCACCTGCTTGAGCGCATCCTGGACTTGATTCTTGACATCCGTCGCCACGTTCTTGACCTGGGTGTAGATGGAATTCGCCTGCATCCGGATGTAATGGATCTCGTCGGCGAAGACTTCCTGGCCGTTCCGGAGCAGCGTGATCAGAATATGCTCGACCACCTTCTTGACGAAGCCCTTGACATCGAAACCGTCCGCAAAATTCGCCACCGCATCCGAGAGCTCAGCGGTAATCTCGCTCGCCTTGACATTGCTGTAGCCCTCGATCAGTTCCTTGATGTCATTGAAACAGTCCTTCGCCGCCGAGCCGATGGCGGAGTAATCGATATCCTTGACACTATTGGCATTCACTATCGGCGCGATGGTGTCTTTCAACTTATCCATCAGGGCCAGGCTGTTGGTGACAAGCTTGCCCAGCTCACTGGTCTTATCACAGTGGCTGATATCGAATCCTACCTGGGCAAAAATGGCATCGACGACCTTGTATCCGGCTTCCAGGCCATTCCCGATATCCGCAAAGGGCGTGGCGGAAGAAATGGATTGCTTTTCGCAGTCCTCTACGGCTTTCCGGACTCCGGCGAACTGTTTTTCCAGATCCTTGACTAAGCTGTCCTTCGTTTTCTCAAGCAAAAGCAGCAACTTGTTGGCGACATCGGCGAATTCCATAGGCGAGAATCTAATTGACCGCATAAATATAATAAATTACAGTTTGAAATGCAACATTTTAATTGACTCCGCGTTGTTATTATTTTTTTTACAGATTAACCGCGAATCCTATTTATTCTTAATCGATTCGCGATTGGCGAGCACTCTCCTTTCAATTTGTAAGAGGAATGCGGATTTTGAAGCCAACCAGACATTTTCGGGACACCGTAAATCATTATTTTTTAGTCATATTTTTTTCTTATATTTGTTTGCACGCAAAAATCCTCTACCATGTCGAAAGCAACTACCATCCCCGACTCCCAAGCGTTGAACGTCCTGGAGACCTCGCTCAACAGCATTATCGTCTCGTGGAACGGGTGGGCCGGCGCCACCGACGCCGCCGATTCCCTGAACTACCAGATCGGAATCACGGAAGAAGAGAATCCTGCCGATCCCTGGCACATCGTCAAGGAAGGAAAAGAATTCCACCGTTTTACTTTCAAGGACCTGAAAGAGGATACCAGCTACGGCATCTTCGTCAAGGCCTTTGACGAAACCGGCCTGGTCTGCCAATATCCCGTGTACCGGGGCTGCCTGACAGTAAGGACCAAGGCGCCCGACCTCATTGTGCCCACCGTCAGTAGCAATTCGATCAGGGTGACCGCCGTTTCCTACGACAGCATTTCCATCGCGTGGGAACCCGCGACGGACAACGACACAGAACAGGAGAAGATCCGATACAAAGTTTGGCTGAGGCCACACGGCGCTTCGAGCGACGCCTGGAAGACTGTGGCGGAAAAACCGAATCTCTCCTCCTTTACATTCACCGGCTTGAATCTGGACACCCGGTATGATTTCTATGTCGAAGCCTTCGATGAGGCCGGCAACGTCCTCCGCTATCCCAATCTCAAAGGCTTTATGACGGCCGAGACCCTGGCTGACAAGGCGGCGCCCACCGTCAAGAGCAGGAGCATCAAAGTGACCGACGCCACGCTCGACAGCCTTTCCATCCAATGGGAGCCCGCAAGCGACAACCTCACCCAGCAAAGCAAGATCCGGTACCAGGTGTGGTACAAACTGGACGGTGTGCCCAGCGACCCCTGGAAGATGGTCGAGGAAAAACCCGGGCTCACTTCTTACACGCTCAAAGGCCTGAAACAAGCCACCACGTACGCTATCTTTGTCAGAGCCTTCGACGAGGTCGGCAATTCCCTCCAGTATCCTCTTGACAATGGCTGCATGACGAGGAGCACCGCATCCCCTGACACGCTCGCGCCCACCGCCAAGAGCAGGGAAATCAAGGTGACAGCCACCACACGCAACAGCATTTCCATCCAGTGGGAGCCCGCGACCGACAACGTCACCCAGCAAAGCAAGATCCGGTACCAGGTTTGGTGCAAGCTGGACAACGTACCCTCCGACCCTTGGAAGATGGTCGAGGAAAAAACCGGGCTCACTTCTTACACGCTCAAAGGCCTGAAAGAAGCCACCACGTACGCTTTCTATGTCAGAGCCTTCGACGAAGCCGGCAATTTCCTCCAGTATCCTCTTGACAACGGCAGCATGACGGCGAAAACCGCGTCCTCTGACGTCAAGGCCCCCACCGTCAAGAACAGGGACATCAAGGTGACCGGGACCACACGCAACAGCATTTCCATCCAATGGGAGCCCGCGACCGA
>JAEEGL010337069.1_pt1 | contig 20527 bp, 14 predicted proteins | sample 9134231 | NCBI WGS metagenome assembly JAEEGL01 (sample SAMN16246548, study PRJNA631951) | gut metagenome | biome: gut microbiome; feature: rumen; material: fiber-attached | host: Bos | place: Iran: Karaj | collected 2018-10
CACCGGAACGCCCTCCGGGAGGTCATAGCCCTCGGTGGCCTTCTTCACGGCGTCGTCCTCCGCTCGGCCCTTCACGAAATCCACGCCGTTGTTCATCACGCGGTATTCGCCTTTATAGCCGAGGGAGCGCAGGTTTTCGCCGGCGCCGCGGCTGACCACCCAGACCTCGTCACAGGAGGAGATGTTGTTTACCAGGAGTTTTGCCCCCTCCTGCTGAAGAAGCTCTGACTTCACGACCCGGGCGATATCCACGTCGAATTTGGTGTGGTAGGTAAAAACTAACGGTGCGCCGGTGGTGTCCCTCAGGAGCCTCGCAACAACGGAGGAGACGAAGGGGCAGTGGGTGTGGATGATGTCCGGGGCGAAGGCGGTGAGTTCCGCCAGCTCCTTTGCCGAAAGAGGATTTCCTGCCCGGTAGCCGGAGGTGATCGCGGTGGTGTTGAGGCTGGAGTAGGCGGCGACCTCAAAGGGATAGCCGGAGTAATCGACGCCGGGATAGCGCGGCGTGGCGACAATCACGGGATTGTGCAGATCGCGGGAGAGAATCTCCGCGTAGTTAAACACGGTGTTGGCCACGCCGTCGATGACAGGCGGGAAGGAATCGTTTAAGAGACAGACACGCATGACACTACTTGGCCTTTCCATTTCACTATTTGCTGAACAGTACTGCACGAATATAGTACCACAGTTCTCCTTTCTGGGCGCCGGGACAGTAAAATGGGAAAAACTCTCTGAATTTGGAAAATTTGTCCATCTCTGCGCATGCTGCTTCGCGGAGACTGCAAGCAATTTCCCTAAACAGAAAATCAGACAATATGGCTGAAAAACCGACGGATTTATAATTAGAATGCATAAAGGCAATCCGTCACCTGTGCAATATGCACAAACAGACAGGGAGAAAAGCCATGAGCAAGGGAAATAAGAACCAAGGGAAGATAAAACCGGCCAAGGTTAAGTATTCATGGGGACTGCTCTTTCTGATCATTCCGGCCCTGATTCTTCTCATTGTTTTTTCGTATGGACCGATGTACGGTGTAATCATCGCCTTTGAGGATTATTCGCCGGTCAAGGGAATGTTCGGAAGCCCCTGGGTAGGTCTCAAGCATTTCCGGAAATTCGTGACGGCGCACAATTTCAAGACGCTTCTGAGAAATACCCTTACGATCAGCGCCTATTCGCTGGTTGCCGGGTTCCCGCTTCCGATCGTCTTCGCGCTGCTGGTCAACAAGCTGACGAACAAGAAGTTCAAGAAAACGGTCCAGACCGTCTCCTACGCGCCGTACTTCATTTCCACCGTGGTTCTCTGCGGAATGATTCAGATCTTTTTCGCTCCGGGAACCGGTATTGTCAATCTGCTGGTGACGTCGCTGGGCGGGAAGAGTTTTGACTACCTGGCATCCGGACCGGCGTTCAAGCACATCTACGTGTGGACAGATGTGTGGAAGGGCATAGGCTGGGGCTCCATCATTTATGTCGCGGCACTGACCAACGTCAGCCCCGAGCTCTATGAGTCGGCCAAAGTGGACGGCGCCACGACGCTGCAGACCATTTTCTACATCGATATCCCGAGCATCCTTCCCACGATCATCACCCTGCTGATTCTCAACACGGGCCACCTGATGTCCGTCGGTTTTGAGAAGGCGTACCTGCTGCAGAACACGCTGAACAGGGAGTACTCCGAAATTATTTCCACCTATGTGTACAAGGTCGGTATACAGGGGGCGCAGTTCAGCTTCTCCACTGCGGTGAACGTCTTCAACTCGGTGGTCAACTGTATACTGCTTGTCGTGGTGAACAAGATCTCAGGCACATTGAGCGAGACGTCGCTCTGGTAATCCTGTCAGATCAAAACTGACGAGATCCCGCTTCAGTCTGAGGAGAGGAAATGCCATGAGTAAGAAAAAGGAAGAAGAGTTCGTCAGCTCTGCCGTTAAAGTCAAGAAGGGGAGAGAGAATCTCGCCTTCGATATCTTTGACATCACCCTGACGATGATTATTCTGATCATTATTATTTATCCGCTTTACTGGACGGTCATTGCGTCCTTCAGTGATCCGGACATGGTGAACCGGGGACAGGTGCTCCTGCTTCCCCACGGGGTATCCTTTTTCGGATATCAGAGGCTCTTTTCCTATACCAGGATATGGAGAGCGTACGTGATGACGATCTACTACACGGTACTGGGCACGGCGCTCAACGTAGCCGTTACCGTGTCGGCGGGCTACGCGCTCTCCCGTCCGCAGCTGCCGTTCCGCTCGATCATCATGAAGTTCTTAATCTTCACCATGTTCTTTAACGGAGGTATGATCCCGCTCTACCTCTTAATCAAGAACATTCACCTGCTGGATACGGTGTGGGCGCTGATCCTTCCCACGACGCTTTCGGTGTACAACATCACGGTGGCAAGGGCGTTCTTCCAGGGGTCGATCCCGGACGGCATCATTGATGCCGCGAAGATCGACGGCTGCTCCGAGGTGAGGGCGTTCTTCAGCATCGTGCTTCCGGTTTCGCCCGCGATCATCTCGGTTATGGTTCTCTTCCACGTGGTTTTCCGCTGGAACGAGTACTTCAACGCCCTGCTGTTCTTCTCCTCGCCGAGCAAGTATCCGCTGCAGCTGGTGCTCCGTGACATCCTGCTGAACGCGCAGAACGCCGCCAACAGCATGAGCGCGAGCAACGCGAAGAGCATCGTGGAAATGGCAAGGGAAGCGCAGGTCGTGAAATACACTTCGATGATCGTGTCCACGCTTCCGATGCTGATCATCTACCCGTTCCTTCAGAAGTACTTCGTCAAGGGCGTCATGGTCGGCGCACTGAAGGGATAATTATCGATCGGTTTTCATTACGGTAACTAAGCGGAGTATCTCCGGAGTGTCTCCGCTTAACAATAGCAAAAGGAGGATACTTATGAAAAACAGACGTTTCAGAAGCGTGCTGGCAGCAATGCTGGTCACGGGTCTGGTACTGACGGGCTGCGCGGCAGCACCGGCAGCACCGGCAGCGTCCCCTTCCGGCGGAGAGGCCACCGCAGAAGCGGAAGCCCCTGCAGAAGAAGCGGGCGAGGCAGCAGACTGGTTCAACGAGTCCGGATGGCCGGTAGTCAATGAGCCTGTCACCATTCATGTTTTTGGTTCCCGCAACTCCAATCAGCCCGAGGATTACAACGAGTACGAGCTGGTTCAGGACTGGGAAAAGACCACCGGCGTCCACATTGAGTGGGAGCTTGTCGATGATTCCGTTTATGCTGAGAAACTGGCTCTGAAGCTTGCTTCCGGCGATTATCCCGAGATCATCATGAACGGCGTTTCTTCGACAGACCTTACCCGTTATGGTTCCGAGGGCGTGTTCATTCCGCTGGAAGACCTGATGGAGAAGTATTGCCCTCAGCTGCAGACCGCGTTCCAGCAGGTTCCTGCAATGAAGGGTGCTGTCACAATGCCTGACGGCCACATCTACAGCTTCCCGACCACCGGCCTTGGCCCCTGGATGGGACTGAACAGAATCGGCGCCATCAACACCGACTGGCTGGAGGCTCTCGGACTGGAGATGCCCACCACCCTCGAGGAGTTCGAGCAGGTTCTGATCGCGTTCCGTGACGGCGATCCCAACGGCAACGGCGAAGCAGACGAGATCCCGCTTTCCTGGAGAGGCGCTCTGAACAGCAACCTTTCCGCGAACGGCGGCTGGGGCATGGGCCTCAACTGGCTTGCTGATTCCTTCGGCATTCCGGATCCCGGCACACACTTCGATCTGGCCGAGGATGGCAAGACTGTCCGTTTCGTTCCTGTAACCGAGGAGTGGAAGGAATTCATCATCTGGCTCAACAAGCTGTACAACGAAGGCCTGCTTGATCCCACCGGCTTCAGCCAGGATGGCGATCAGTACAAGGCAAAACTTACCGCGGATCCGCCGATCGTCGGTGTCTGCTCCTGCTGGGAGCTCGGCGACGATATGGCCGACTACAGCGCATATGATCACTATGATTATCTTGATCCTATGGCTGGCCTTGACGGCTCTCCCGCTACCCCTTACTACAGCCCTTATGACTATGGCAAAGGCTACTGGGTTGTCACCAGCGCCTGCGAGCATCCCGAAGTTGCTGTCCGTGTAATCGACTATGTTTACGACGAGCTCATCTCCCTCCAGTTCCTGGAAGGCAAGATCGGCGTCCGTATGGTCGAGTGCACCGAGGGTGACGGCGGCTACATGGTCGCGGATCCGCCGGAAGGCATGAACACCCAGACCTGGCGTTTCCAGGTGTGCCCTGCGGGCAAGATTCCTTTCTATGCAAGAACCGAAGCTTATCTGCAGTATCAGCACCTGCACTACACCGACAAGAAGGCTGCGAAGATCCGTGCGATCGCGGAGTACGCACCGGCACCGGTCGGCATCCTCAACTACACGATTGAGGAAGCAGACCTGGTCAGCCAGGTCAATGCAGAGCTTTATGACTTCGTCAACCGCAGAGCGGCTGAGTGGGTCATGAACGGCGGCATTGAGGACGAGTGGGATGCCTACCTCGAGGAAGTCAATTCCATGCAGTTCGAGGAGTTCATGGCTGCTGTCCAGCGTGCGCAGGATGTCTTTGCTGCGGCAATGGCCGGCGAATAATTGAATTACAGCGGGCGGGGGCGGTGAATAACCGCCTCCGCCTTTTTTGCGCGTAAACTGAGCCATGTACATCCGGAATGAAGGAGCTTTCGGAAGCTCGCTTCCGTAAAGATCCTTCGTTCCGGATGTATACGGCGAAGCCGCGACAGCGAGGGAACGCGAAGCGTTCACGAGCTGTCGGAATGGCTCAGTGAAGTCAGGCGAAGCCGCGACAGCGGATGAACAGGCATCAGGAGGGAAGGCAATGGCATCAACAGGGTTACTTTGTTATACAAAGCAGGGGACAGATCACTACCGCCTGCTCAATGACGCGGTTCACTTCGCGGTCATTGAAAACGACAAAGCGGTGATTCTGAGGAACAATACGGGCGTGTTATTCGCCAAGGCGGAGCTGAATGACGGCACTCTGAAGGGATGCAGCAAAACTCTGCTTTATCCCTGGCTGTTCCGCTTCGCCGATGGTTCAGGCGGCGTGATCGCCGTCAGAAGGAACATGGACAACCAGCCGGATACGGAGCATCTGGGCAGCGCCGTGATCTACAAAACAGAGGACTTCGTCCGGTTCTCGTTCTTCGGCTTTCTGCCGCTGGAGGATTCGGAAATCACACATCCCCGCTGCGTGTACAATGCGGAGGACGGAAATTATACCGTGGAGTGGCAGGCAGGGTGTACGGTGAAGTCGGGAAAATCTGTCGACCTTAAGAAAGTAACCGGGGTCGCTGAAGGGACAGTTTTCACTGAGTGCCCCAATACCTACGGCATCCCGGATGCCGTTCCGGGCAATGTGCTTGAGATCTCGGAGGACGAGGCATCGTATATCCGGAAGATGCTCGAGGTGGTGTATAACACGGACGTGCAGGTCGACGATGTATCCGTAAAATCCGGAAGCACGGTGAGCGCGGATACGCTTCCCGGTGCGGTATGTCTCTACAGCGACGGCTCACAGCATGCCAAGCGGGTGATCTGGAATGAGGAAGACCTGGCGGCGGTGAATACAGACGTTCCCGGCGAGTACAAGGTCAGAGGGAAGGTATACCTGAAGAAATACCCGGTGCCGTTCATTGACCACAAATCGGATCCCTGCGTCTTCCACATCAACGGGAAGTATTATCATACCGCTTCCGGAAGAGCGTGCCAGCTCAGGGTGAGCGATACCGTGGACGGCCTTGCCGACGCGAAGGAGATCGTAATCCGCAAGGAGGAGAGAACGGGATTCTGGGCACAGGAGCTGCACGTGATCAAGGGAATCCCCTACATGTTCACCTCCAGGTGCGCGGGCGACTGGACCCATGTCCAGAGCGTGATCCTTAAGTGTAACGGAGAAATGGAGAATCCGGAGGACTGGAGCGAGCCGATCTATGTGGTCCGCCCGGACGGAAGAATGCTCAATGAGGAAGAGGGAATATGCCTGGACATGTCCATGTTCGAGCAGGACGGCAGGTATTATGTGATCTGGTCCAACCGCGTCATGCATCCGGATCCGGAAAAGGCTAAGATAAATGAGAACGGAGTGAACGGGCCTGCGACGATCGATATCGCCGAGATTGATCCGGACAGACCCTGGCAGCTGATCAGCGAGCCGGTCTGCATCTCCACGCCGGACTACGGATGGGACCGCATCGAGACCGAGGTGGATGAAGGACCGTACATTCTTAAGCACGGGGATGATCTCTGGATCAGTTTTTCCGGGGCGAGCTGCGGTGTGGTGTACTGCCTGGGACTCCTTCGCGCGAAGGTGGGAGACGACCTGCTGGATCCCGCGAGCTGGGACAAGATCCCGTATCCGCTGCTCACAAGGGAGAGCGTGCCCGGCCAGTACGGCCCCGGACACAACAACTTCTTCAAGGATCCCGAGGGAACGGGAGACGACTGGATGTGCCTGCTGTACCGCCCGCTGGCGGAGGGCTACGAAGCTCTGTACAATCAGTTCATGTTTAATCCGAGGCACGGCGCAAACCGGAGAGTGCACTGGAACGCGAACGGTTACCCGAACCTGGAGATGTATCCGGAGCGCGATCTCGATCCCCGCAAGGCGGACGTGGAGATCACGGTGAGAGTGGAATAACCGCTGTCCCGTGACGGGGCAGACAGACATTAAAACGGCCGGATTGCGGTTAAAGCACCGTAATCCGGCTTTACTGCTGGTGAGGGGAGAATTCAGGTCCTGAACGTTCCTGCTGCGGGATGGAATTAAAGCTTAAACGTTCCTGCTGCGGAACTCGCTCGGCGTGAGTCCGGTTTCCTTCTTGAAAACACGGAGGAAATAGTAGTAATCGGTGAATCCGATGGACATGCCGATATCCAGGATGGATGAATTGGTGTTGAGCAGAAACTCCTTGGCCTTGCTGATCCGTACATCCGTCAGGTACTGCTTCATGGTCTTGCCGGACTCTCTTTTGAAGATTTTGGAGAGCTGGCTCGGAGACACGCTGAATTCCTCCGCGAGGGAGGTAAAATTCAGGTTCTGGTTGTAGCAGTCGTTGAGTTTTGAAATGATCCGGATAAAAAGCAGGTTATTGCCGTGCGCGGAGGTGTCGGATTCCAGGATCGTGCTGATGCCGGCAATGAGGTAATCGATCATCTCCGAGAAGCTGTCGAACTTGGTGTACAGATCGTCAAAGCTGTAGATATAGTCGTCGTCCGAGGCATTCCAGAACCGGGAGGTTGTGATCAGGTTGGCCAGCTTGACTGCGAGCCGGATGTCGAACTGGCCTAAGGCCTCCGGCTCCTTCAGGGCGTTCAGGCAGTTCAGCAGTTCGTTTCTTGCATTGTTCTTGATGGCGTAGCGGGCGAATTCCACGGTGCGCCGGCCGCTGGTGACGTCATGGGAGCCGTAGATGTATCTGCCGGGCTGCAGGAAGGACTGATAGGCGTTGGCGGTGCACTGCTCGATGTCCTCGGCGAGGGTGGAGAGTGTGCTCACCCCGTCCATAATCCCGATGGAGCAGGGGGCATTCGTGACTGCCGTGCGGCGCAGGCTGTCCAGCGACGGAGCATGGGAGAAGAGATGCAGGGTCAGATTGTGCCCCAGGACGTGCGTAAAGAACGCCCCGTCCAGAATAAGGGAGCGCGCGTAGCTCTTGATGACCACGATGTACGGGTTGGCGGTCATGTTGTTCTTCCGGCAAAACTCCTTAAACCCCTCGGTATCTTCGCTGTAGAGGAGGTCCAGGAACTGCTCCTGTCCGTCCTGAAGAGTTTTTGCCGATGTAATCCTCCGCACGGCCTTCTGCAGGCACAGGGTCAGCTCGGAATTGTTGACGGGCTTCAGGCAGTAGCCGAGCACGTTGAACTGGAGCGCCTTCTGCACGTAGGAGAACTCGGCGTAGCCGCTGATAATGATGATCTGAGGGCTGCGATCCAGGGCGGCGATGTGCTGGCACACCTCGAGGCCGCTCATCCCGGGCATGTTGACGTCGAGGAGAACGATGTCTACATCGTGATTCTCGATGTAGGCCAGGGCATCCGCGCCGTTGGAGACTGAGCAGGCCACCTCGAGGTCCAGGGACTGCCAGTCGATGTTATTCTTTATGGATTCGACGCTGTAGGGTTCGTCATCGGCAATCAGTACACTGTACATAGTCATCTCCAGTTCGACACTTCTCTTATGGGGCGCTTCCCGCTGCGGTTGTCATATGGGGCGGTTCCCGGTGCGGGCATTGTCTCCACCGCGGGATACCGTATTCTTACGACCGTGCCGTTATTCTCGTCGCTTAAGACCGTCAGGCCGTATTCCTCACCGAAGATCAGTTTTATCCTTGAATTTGTGTTGAAAAGCCCGATATGTCCGGAACTCTCCTCCGCGGAAGCCTCCAGCCTGCTGTTCAGCTCGGCGAGCCTGTCCTCCGGAATCCCTGACCCGTCGTCGCGGACATCGATGATCAGAATGCCGTTCTCCACATGTGCGCCGATGTAGATCGTTCCCTCGTAGCCGCGATCGCGGAAGCCGTGGGTGATGGAATTCTCCACCAGGGGCTGCAGCAGCATCCGGATTGCCGCAAGGCCACGGGTGTCCTCGGGGAAGTAGGAAATGATCGAGAGGGCGGGGCCGTAGCGCAGAGTCTGGATATAGCTGTAATCCTTGATGATATTCAGTTCGTCCTGTATGGTCGCGGGTTCGGTGATGTGCGCGCTGTAGCGGTAAATCCGGCTGATGGCTGAGGAAATCTCCCGGACCCTCGAATCGTGGACCTAATCCCCGCAGGTGCTCACCAGTTCCAGCGCGTTCGCGAGGAAGTGGGGGTTGACCTGGGATCGGAACATGGCAAGTTCGGTGAGTTTCTGCTGGCGGTCCTGTTCGTAAAGCAGCTGCTGGGTGTCAAAGATCTTCCGGTTCAGCTCAAAGGCCGCCTGCTGGGTTTCGTATATATCGCGGTTGATTCTGGTGAGCTCCAGGCACCCGGGGATATCCCGGAAAGCCGGGTGGAGATACCTGCCCTGCTGCTCGTACAGGTTTGCCGAAAGCATGCGGAGAGGCAGGACAAAACTGCGGTAGAAACTTACGGCGGTATAGGCAAAGAACACGGCGATCACCATGAGGATGGCGGCATACAGGAACCACAGGCCGCGGTACTGGGCGATTACCTGCTGGTAGTCGATGCCGGAGAGCAGGTAACCGTTCAGTTCGGGCAGATAGGTGATCTGGGTGAGGTATCTGCCGTTGCTCAGCCTGGTCAGTAATTTGTCCGGGTAGAGAAGGGAGCCTGCCTCGTTCGAGCTCAGCAGGTTCTGCCCTTCCCGGACGAGCCGCGTGTAATTGTCGCCGCTTCCAAGGTTAATCGAATCGCCTTTGGAGTCAAGAAAAGCGTAGTCCATGGAGAGCGTATCCGTCCCGGCTGCCTGGGAGAGAATGGCGGTGGGGGAGAAGGAGATAATTACCGCGCCCTTCCACTCTCCTTTCCGGAAGACATTCAGGACATAGGACAGAAAGCGGGCTGTATACGGATAGCGGCCGTACATCGGGGTTTCCGTGATGGTGCAGGTGATGCCGGATTTCCCCTCTTCATCCAGGGACTGTTCAATGGCGTCGAGAGAGTCCTTCTTGATCATGACTGGGTGCTTGCGGTCGATTCCGATCACGGAGATATCCGTGATCGTGGGATTGACGTTTCGGAGGTAGACAATCTCGGAGGCCATCTCATTCAGCGCACTGCCGGCAGAAGGATCCTCTCTGTAGAGATACTGGATGAACGGATCCTTGATCGTGAGCAGGGCGTTGATATTGCTTGCTGTAAGATAGGTGTTCCTGAGCTCCATCGAGAAGCGCTCTGTGCTGTTGCGCAGATACTGGTAGGAGAGGTTCACCGAGATGCGGGACACGATGAAACCGATGGCGGCAAGTCCCAGCACCATCAGGAGGAAAGTAATGCCGAAAATGACTTTGAACTGCTGGATGATGCTCCGCCTGTTCTTCTGTTTCTGATCCTGATCTTTCGTATCGCTCATATCTGTGTATGGGATGATTCGTGAAAGGTCTCAGTCCTGCGCAGTGTGCCGGCGTCTCATCATTTAGTCATATTGCTGATATGATTAATTATATCACCGTTCCTGCCGGCCGGATTTTTTTGATCACTTTATACTTAAAAATATAATACAGGACAGGCTTACAGCCGGACAAGTGGAAAAACACTGTCGTATTCAGCAATTGCTTCTATTGCAGCCGGCGTCTTTCAGGCTAGAATCAGAATTAGGACGGATGTCTGTTCTGATAGGAACAGGTAAGCCTTATCAGGGCTGAAAAGGCATAAAATGCAGGGAAAATCAAGACAAGGAGGTAAAGCATGCAGTATATCACTTTATCGAACGGGGTGACCATTCCTCAGCTGGGTCTCGGTGTGTTCCGGACGCCGGCGGGAGCAACTACGGTCAATTCTGTCCGGTGGGCTCTGGAAGCCGGCTATCGGCACATTGACACCGCAATGATCTATCACAACGAAGAGGGCGTAGGAACCGGAATGAAGGAGAGCGGAGTTCCGCGAGAGGACAGCTTCCTGACGACCAAGCTCTGGACGTCGGATACCCGCAGCGGAACAATCCGCGAGGGCCTGGAGGGCAGCCTCCGGCGCCTTCAGACCGATTACGTCGACCTGTACCTTATCCACTGGGCGGCCGAGGGCTTCGAGAACGCCTGGCTTGAAATGGAGAAGCTTTACGAGGAAGGAAAAATCCGCGCAATCGGCGTGAGCAACTTCCATAAGCAGCATATGGTTTCCCTGCGTAAAGTGATGAATATTGTTCCCATGGTGAACCAGATTGAGTCCCAGCCCTATTTCAACAACCAGGCGCTGATCGACAATTGCTTAAGGGATCATGTGGACGTAGAGGTGTACAGCCCTCTGGGCGGCACCGGCGGACATGTGCTCGAGGATGAGACGCTCGCCGCACTTGCGGAGAAGTACGGCAAAACTCCCGCTCAGGTCGTGATCCGCTGGCACCTGCAGCGCGGTCTCATCGTCCTGCCGAAGTCCACGCATCAGGACAGGATCATCTCCAACCTCGATGTCTTTGATTTCACGCTTACGGACGAGGATATGGCGGTCATCAGCGGGCTCGACCGCGGCGAGCGCGCGGGCGGCGATCCGGACGTGTTCTGCCCGTGATGCCCGGAGCGCGCGGCGGTGAGCCGGACGAGTTTTGCCTGTGACCTTCAGTGTATGCGGACAGCGTCCGGAAACCTGATGATTTATTGACAGCCGCAGTGATGTCTGATAAGTTGGTACAGGCTGAAGGGAGTAGCTTGCACAGCGCAGGGCGCCGTGCAGCGGGTTTCGTCAGGACGGGACGAAAAGGTCCCCGGGATCTGTTCTAAGAAGCGAGACTTTGCCGTGTGTTTTTTGCGCGGCAATGTCCCGCTTTTTTTGCGCGTTAACTATGAGGGGAAAAGGAGGCGGCAAAGATGAGCAGTACCGCTGTAATTACAGCAATTTTATCCATGTTTGCGGGCATAGGTATATTTCTCGCAGCGTGCGGAATGATGAGCTCCAACCTGGAGGCGATCAGTTCGAACCGGCTGCGGTCGCTGTTCCGGAAGGTTTCGGGAAACAAGGCGATCGGCGTCGTGATCGGCGCGGTCACTACAGCGGCGATCCAGAGCTCAGGGGCCACCACGGTTATGGTCATCGGCTTCGTCAACGCGGGAATCATGACGCTCGTGCAGGCGGCGACCGTAATCTACGGCGCAAATATTGGTACGACGATCACCGGGCAGATCGTTGCTCTCGGAATGTCCGGGCACAACAGCGTCTCGACGACGGTAATCTTCTCCGCCTTTGCCGGTGTCGGCGCGGCCTTAAGCCTCTTTTCCGACAAGGACAGCGTAAAGCGCTGGGGCGGAATATTCTCCGGATTCGGAATGCTGTTCGTCGGCCTTTCCATGATGAGCTCGGCGATGGAGGTGTTTTCCGGACTTGAGGCAGTGAGGAATTTCCTTTCCGGCATTAACAACGTAATCCTGCTGGTGCTGGTCGGCGCGGTATTTACGGCGATTATCCAGAGCTCGTCCGTCATGACCTCCATCGCCATCACGATGGTTGTTTCAGGACTGATTACCCTGGATCAGGGCATCTACCTGACGATGGGATCGAATATCGGCTCCTGTGTCGTCGCGATGCTGGCCGGTCTCGGCGGTACAAGGAATGCCAGGAGGGCATCGCTTATCCACCTGCTTTTCAACGTCGGCGGCGTTATTCTTTTCGTCCTGGCCGGCGGCCTTCTTGCGCTGATCAGCGGAGGCAGGACGGATTACGGGCGCATCTTCGCTTCCCTTTTCCCCGGAGCGCCTCAGCTTCAGCTGGCGATGTTCCATACGGTGTTCAACGTTCTCTCTGTGATTGTTTTCCTTCCGTTTACGGAATACCTGGTCAAGGCGGTGATGACCATTATCCCCGGGAGCGAGGTGCAGGAGGAGAAAGAGACAATGCGCCTGTACTATGTGGACTGCAACATGCTCAAAAGTCCTCCCATCGCCGTAGCACAGCTGAAGAAGGAGATCATCAACATGGCGGATATTGCCATGCGCAATTTCATGTACTCGCTGGAGGCTATCTGCAAGCTTGATTTCTCCGGACAGGCGCAGTTCGAGGCCAATGAGAAGGAGCTGGATTTCATCAACAGGGAACTGGTTCATTTCGTTGTGGATCTCTCCAAGCTTCCCTTAAGCGGAAAGGACCACAAATACGTCGCGACGACCTTCCACACGATCAGCGACCTGGAGAGGGTGGGCGACTACGCGGAGAATATCATGGAGTACGCGGACACACTCAAAAATGGGGAGGAGGGCTTCTCGGAGTCCGCGGTCTCCGAGGTGTCCTATATGGGAGAGCATATCGAGAGGCTTTTCGAGAACGTGATCAAGGCATATTCCGAGCAGGACACGGCGGCCATGCAGGAGGCGTACAGGATCGAGGACGAGATCGACCTGATCACGGACAGGATGGAGGAAAACCACATTACCCGTCTTAACGAGGGCATCTGCACTGCTCTCGTGGGCTCACAGTATATGTCCCTGGCGTCCAATTCAGAGCGTGTGGCGGACCACCTCATCAATGTGGGAAAGATGATTTATCAGTGGTAAGGAAACAGGGAAGGACTGCGGAAGTGCGGATGATCCGCAGCTTACCGGAAGGCGAGATTCCCGAGGAGGAGATCCTTCACAAAACCGAGGCACTCTCTGAGGAGATTGTTGGGAAGATAGAGAGGGGAGGAGCCGGCGGCAAGCGGCAGGACGTCAGCGAACCCCTGCTTCCTGGCGATGGCCGACGCCCGGAAGAGATGAAAGTCATTGGTGACGAGGGCGATGGCGGGAGGAGCGCCCTGAGCGGCGGATGCGCTTCGGCGGGCCTGGTCCTCCTCAATGACAAGACGGCTGAAGCGAAGGTTCTGGACGGTATTGAGGGAGCGGTCCTCCAGGAGTATTCTGTCCGGACGTATTCCTTTATTCTCAAGATAGCGGCACATGCCTTCCGCCTCGGGGAAGGGCTCGTTGCCTCCCTGCCCTCCGGAGACCACACAGACGGTGTCCGGGTGGGCTTCAAGGTATTCCGCTGCGGCATCCAGGCGGTATTTCAGCACGAGGCTTGGACCGCTCTCGCGGACCTGTGCGCCGAGAACGATGAGATAGGAAGGCGCGGAGGTGCTGTTTTCGTGAATCCCGTGAATCCGGTGGCTGCCGGCAAAGGCCATGATCACACAGGAGAGGATCAACACGGCAATGATACCGGCCGGTACCGGCAGGGTGAGGGCAAGGCGCAGCGGCCGGGACATTCTCGTGAAAAGCCCGGAGCGGAGAAGAAAAGCGTAACCGCAGGCGAACGCCGCAGCAGCGAGCCAGATGAGGAAGAAGGACGTCCCGCTGGCGGTCGCCAGTACCAGAATGCCGTAGAGGGCGAAGCCCGCGGCAAGTATGATCAGAAATAGGAAAGCATGCTTTGTCATCATAAGGAAAGTATAGCGGATTTCCCGGGGACGGGACATAGAATGCGGAAATCACAATTTGCGGCCGTACTGCACCGCCGGCAATCTGTGGTAAGCTATTATAAGCCGCTGCAGCCGGCAGAAAGTACATCAGGATCAGAAAAAGCGTAAAGATCAGAAAAACTTTCAGATCAAAAACAAGCTGCAAGTGAGGAGAGGACAGCCATGCCTTGTACAACGATACTGGCCGGGAGGAAGGCCACCTACGACGGTTCTACCATGATCGCGCGGAATGAGGATTCCGGAGCGGGTTCCTACGGGCAGAAGAAATTTACAGTCGTGAAGCCGGATGACCAGCCGCGCTCCTATACCTCGACTATTTCCCATGTTTCCATTGAACTGCCGGACAGCCCGATGCGCTATACTGCCATGCCCAATGCAGTCTATGAGGATGAGGGCATCTGGGCGGCAGCGGGCGTGAACGAAGCTAATGTAGCGATGACCGCTACCGAAACGATCACATCCAATGAACGGGTACTGGCGGCCGATCCCATGGTGGTATATGTGCCGGAGGACAAGAAGAAAGGCACTCCGGAGACTCCCGGCGGTATCGGCGAGGAGGATATTGTCACCATTACGCTTCCCTATATCCGCAGTGCAAGGGAGGGCGTGCTGCGCCTGGGAGCGCTCCTGGAGCAGTACGGAACCTATGAGATGAATGGTATCGCCTTCCAGGACGTGAATGAGATCTGGTGGCTGGAGACCATCGGAGGCCACCACTGGATCGCCCGACGCGTGCCGGACGATGCCTATGTAGTGGCGCCGAACCAGTTCGGTATCGATTATTTCGATCTGGAGGATGCCTTCGGGGCGAAGGAGGAATTCCTCTGCTCTGCGGACTTAAGAGAATTTATCCGGGACAATCATCTGGATCTCGCGCTTTTTGATGAACTGGACGAGGCGGCCCCGCTGGCTGCCGGCTTCGATGCGAGGGCGGCCTTTGGCTCCCACTCCGACGCGGATCATGTCTACAACACTCCGCGTGCCTGGTACGGACAGAGATATTTCAATCCGTCGGATGCATGGGAAGGACCCGATGCCGAGTGGTGCCCGACCTCGGACGATCTGCCCTGGTGCAGGGTTCCGGAGAAGAAGATCACGGTGGACGATATCAAGTATGTCCTCTCCAGCCACTACAACGGGACTCCCTACGACCCGTATGCGAAGTACGGTGACGGCGCAATGAAGGGCGCTTACCGGCCGATCGGCGTGAACCGCACCAATTTCCTGTCCCTCACTCAGATCCGGCCATATCTGCCGGAGAAGATCCGGACCATCGAGTGGGTGGCTTTCGGAGCAAACCCCTTTAACGCCTTCGTTCCCTTCTATACTCAGGTGGAGGAGACACCGGACTATTTCGCCAACACGGATCACCGTGTAACGACCGAGAATTTCTATTGGGCAAACCGGATCCTCGGTGCCCTGGCGGATGCGCAGTACGGAGCATGCAGGAGTCACATCGAGCGCTACCAGGCTGCTGTGCTCACCAAGGGACTGGAGATGATTCTCAAGGCGGACAAGGCCTACCTGGCATCGCAGGCGGAAGCAGACAAAACTGAACCCTTCTCCGCGGAGAAGATCAACCGGGAAATCTCCGATATGGTCAAGGAAAAAACTGAGGATACACTCCTTAAGGTGCTGAATGAAGTCAGCAACCGGATGAAATGTGCCTACGCGAGATCGGACGCCTAGAATTTCTGTCTATTATCCTAAATCAGGATAAGCCGCCCCACATGATACTATGAAAGCCGCAGCTTTCCAGTTCAGGTTAGCGCCGAAACCAACTGACGTTTTCGGCGCTAACTGATTTTTAAACATACTTAGCGCCGAAATCATCAGGAAACTCCGGCGCTAACTCATTTCAAAACTGACTAAGCGCCGGGAATGAATTGCAGGAGGCTTATGCAGTATGAATTCCAGGGCTGATATTGCCCTGTTTGACGAGATATTTGTCAGCGGCGGTTCTAAACTGTGGTAATCTTAAAGTATGCCCCGGAGCGGAATTCTCTTCGGCAAATTACATGATCCGAACAGATAAAGGCGGAGAAACGAATGAAAATTCAATTAGAAAATCTCACCAAAATCTACCCCAGCCGCAACAAGAAGGACCCTACGCCGGTAGTGGCAGTGGACCACTTTACTTTTGAGATTCCGGACGGGGAGCTCATCGGGCTCCTTGGCCCCTCGGGCTGCGGCAAGAGCACCACGCTCAACATGATCTGCGGCCTGGAGAAGCCCACGGAAGGAAGGCTTTTCTTCGGCGATGACGACGTGACCAAGCTCCCGCCGGAGAACCGGGGAGTGGGCATGGTTTTCCAGAGCTACGCCCTCTACCCGCATCTCACCGTGCGGCAGAATATCGAGTTCCCGCTGGAGAACCTGACGGGCAGCGCAAAACTCACCAAAGAGGAAATGGACAAGAAGGCCGATGAGGCCGCCCGCCTGGTGCAGATCGACGGCCTGATGGACCGCCGGCCGAACGAGCTCTCCGGCGGCCAGCAGCAGCGCGTGGCCATCGCAAGGGCCCTGGTCAAGATGCCCCGGGTGCTGCTCCTCGACGAGCCGCTCTCCAACCTGGACGCGAGACTCCGCCTGCAGACCAGGGAGGAAATCCGCCGCATCCAGCGGGAGACCGGCATCACCACCGTCTTCGTCACCCACGACCAGGAGGAGGCCATGAGCATCTCCGACCGCATCGTGGTCATGGAGGCCGGCGTGGTGCAGCAGATCGGGAAGCCCCAGGACGTCTACGACGACCCCACAAACCTTTTCGTGGCGAAGTTCCTCGGGACCCCGCCCATCAACGTGTTCGAGGGAACGATCAGAGGTGGAAAGCTCTATACCGGCGACGACATGATCCTGGATCTCGGCGGGAAGAAGCTGATGAAGGATACCCCGGTCGCGGCAGGCGCGGATGCAGGAACCGCGGCCGGAACCAACAGCGATGCTGCCGCGGAAGCAGGCAGGCCCGGCGCCCCCGCGTCCGTGAAGCCTGAGCACGCGGTGCCTCTTGAGGCGGGAGACCGCGACGTCTGGGTCGGCATCCGACCGGAGGGCTTCATCCCGGCGGAGAACGGAGCGCTTAAGTGCGAACTTCTGGCCGTCGAGGTCATGGGCCGCGACACCAGCGTGGTGGCGAAGCACCCGGCCTTAAGCGGCGTGCAGATCCGCGCGATCATCAGCTCCGAGACGAAGATCGACACCTCGAAGAAAGAGGTGCGCTTCGACGTCAAGCCTTTCAAGACGCTGATCTTCGACCGCGGAGATGGAGAACGGATACGTTTGGCATAAGGCATCTCAGATCGGCGCCGTTTTTCACTCAGAGTGCCTGCGGGCACGCTCCCGCTGCGTCCCGCACAATAAGGGAATTCTACTATGAACAACCAACGTCTCAAACCCTGGCTCTACCTCCTGCCGGCGATTCTCTTCCTCGCCGTGTTCATGGTCTATCCTCTGATCGACGTATTCATCTACTCCTTTGAGGAAGGCTACAACTCCGCGTCCCAGACCTACTACGGCGTGGGCAGGTATAACTACTCCTACGTGCTGAGGGATCCGTATTTCCTGCAGGCCCTGAAGAACACCTTTATTCTCGTGGTCATCACGGTGCCTGTCTCCACCGGCATCGCGCTTTTAATCGCGCTGGGCTTAAACAGCATCACGCGGCTTAAGGAGTTTTTCCAGACCGTGTTCTTCCTGCCCTACGTGACCAACACGCTGGCCGTCGGCCTCGTGTTCATGATCCTCTTCAAGAAAACCCCGTACTCCGAGGGCTTCGTGAACCTCATCCTGAACGCCATGGGCATCGCCTCGGTGGATTTCATCGACGGTCCCTACTGGGCGAAGATCTTCGTCATGTGCTTCTACACCGTCTGGGTGGTGCTTCCCTTCAAGATCCTCATCCTGACGAGCGCGCTGGCCTCGGTGAACAAGGACCTTTACAAGGCAGCCAAGGTCGACGGGACGAAGCCCTTCCGGATCTTCACGAGGATCACGCTGCCGATGATCTCGCCCATGATTTCCTACCTCATCATCACCGGCTTCATCGGGGCCTTCAAGGCCTACGCCGACGAGGTCGCGATCTTCGGAACCGACCTGAACGCGGCCGGGATGAACACCATCGTGGGCTACATCTACGACATGCTCTACGGCGATAGCGGCGGATATCCGTCCTACGCCAGCGCCGCGGCGCTGATCCTCTTCGTGATCGTCATGACCATCACCTGTGTGAACCTTCTGGTGAGCAGGAAACATGTATATTATGCTTAACAGGTTCGGATTCGGAGGAACATAAGGGATGGCGGCATGTACAAACAGGCTCGATGCCTTGGCGAGCGGCCGGCACTTAGGTACCGTACTGTGGTGCCTTATGTGCCGCTGCCAGCGAGACAGAGCGGGAGCGTGCCCGAGCTGTTTGTACATGCCGCCATCCCATAGGTAAATTCGTTTAAATACTGCACAATAGAGGAATCTGAAGATGAACAACCAGGACATCAATGCCGCCGCCGAGGCGTCGAGGACGAAGGCGCAGGTCGGAAAGGCGGTCACCTACATACTGTTGAGCCTCTGGGCGGTGGTGGTGCTGTTTCCCTTCTACTGGATGCTTCTCTCCTCGGTGAAGAGCTACAGCGCCTACAACGGCGAATTCGTGCCGAAGCTCTACACCGCGAACCCCACGATGCAAAACTACCGCGACGCCTTCACGGCGGTCCCGCTGGCGCGCTATTTCGCGAACACGCTCCTCTTTACCTGCGTGACGACCCTGATCATGGTCATGGTCGTGGTGCTTTCGGCCTACGCCTTCGCGAGGCTGGATTTCCGGGGAAAGGACCTGCTCTTTACCCTGTTCCTTTCGCTGATGATGATCCCCAACGAGCTGGTGATCATCACCAACTTCGTCACGATCACGAACCTTGGCCTCAGGAATACCTACAGCGGTCTCATCCTCCCGTCGGTAATGTCCGTCTTCTATATTTACCTCTTAAAGGAAAACTTCGAGCAGGTGCCGGACGAGCTCTATAAGGCCGCGAAGGTGGACGGGACCTCCGACCTGAAATACCTCTTCAAGGTCATGATCCCCATCTGCCGGCCGACCATCGTCACCATCGTGATCCTGAAGGTCATCGAGTGCTGGAACTCCTACGTCTGGCCCAGGCTGATCACCGACGACGAGGCTTACTTCCTCGTCTCCAACGGCATCCAGGAGATCCGCGAGAACGGCTTCGGCCGCGAGAACATCCCGGCGATGATGGCCGCGGTGGTGGTCATCTCCGTGCCGTTAATCATTCTCTTCCTGATCTTCCACAAGAAGATCATGGAAGGCGTCTCGAGGGGCGGTACCAAGGGCTGAGAAAGGCATACGAAATGAAACGACTGAGAATACTGGCTCTTATGACGGCCGCGGCCATGATCTGCGGACTGCTCACCGGCTGCCACGGCTCCAGGGGGTCGGCGGCCTTCGCGGTGCCGGAGAGTTTTGACGAGAGCAAAACTTACGAGCTGACCTTCTGGGCCAAGAACGACACGAACAAAACCCAGACGAAGATCTACGAGAAGGCCATCTCGGATTTCGAGGCGCTTTATCCGAATATCTCGGTGAATATCCGGCTGTACACGGACTACGGCAAGATCTACAACGACGTCATCACCAACATCGCGACGGACACCACGCCCAACGTCTGTATCACCTACCCGGACCACATCGCGACCTACATGACCGGCGACAACGTGGTGGTGCCGCTGGACGAGCTCTTTACGGACAGGAAGTACGGCCTGGCCGGGTCGGAATTAAAGTTCGACGGCCCCTCGAAGGAGGAGATCGTCCCGCAGTTCCTGGAGGAGTGCCGCATCGGGGAGAACTACTACGCGCTGCCGTACATGCGCTCCACCGAGGCGATGTACATCAACAAGGACTTCGTGGAGAAGCTGGGCTATGAGATCCCGGACGTGCTGACCTGGGATTTCGTCTTTGAGGTCTCGGACAAGGCCGCAGAGAAGGACGCGGACGGGGTGTACCCCCTGAACGGGCAGCAGGTCATGATTCCTTTCATCTACAAGTCCACGGACAACATGATGATCCAGATGCTGAAGCAGAAGGACGCGGGCTACTCGGACAATCAGGGGAACATCCTGATCTTCAACGACGTGACGAAGGAGCTGCTCTTCGATGTGGCAAAACACACGAAAACCGGCGCGTTCTCGACCTTCAAGATCTCCAGCTACCCCGCGAACTTCTTAAACGCGGGCCAGTGCGTCTTTGCTGTGGACTCCACGGCGGGCGCGACCTGGATGGGTACCTACGCGCCGCTCTCGGATATCGCGGCGGACAAGTTCGTGGAGTTCGAGACCGCGGTGAGGCCGGTGCCCCAGTTCGACCCGGAGCACCCCCAGATGATCTCCCAGGGCCCCTCGGTCTGCGTGTTCAACAAGGAGGACCCGCAGGAGGTG
>JAEEGL010906896.1_pt1 | contig 20526 bp, 18 predicted proteins | sample 9134231 | NCBI WGS metagenome assembly JAEEGL01 (sample SAMN16246548, study PRJNA631951) | gut metagenome | biome: gut microbiome; feature: rumen; material: fiber-attached | host: Bos | place: Iran: Karaj | collected 2018-10
GTTGCGCCAACGGTAACACCCAACATGATGACTACGATGTTGTTCAGCTCGTTCTGTGCAGCCTTGCTGAGACGCTCCACTACTCCACTCTCCTTGAAGAGGTTGCCGAGCATCAAGCAGCCGATAAGTGTTCCTGCAGAGGGAACAATCAGGCTCACCACGATAGCAACAACGATTGGGAAGATAATCTTCTCCTTCTTGCTGACTGTGCGAAGCTGGGTCATGCGAATCTTGCGCTCTTTCTCAGGAGTGAGGGCACGCATGATGGGAGGCTGAATGACAGGCACCAAAGCCATATAGCTATAAGCAGCCACAGCAATTGGACCAAGCAGTTCAGGAGCAAGCTTGGACGTCAGGAAGATAGCGGTAGGACCATCTGCACCACCGATGATACCGATAGAGGCGGACTGAGCTACAGAGAAACCAAAGACGTCAATCTGCGTTACCAGGAAGGTAGCGAAGATGCCAAGCTGTGCAGCAGCACCGAGCAAGAGGCTCTTGGGATTAGCAATCAGCGGACCGAAGTCGGTCATTGCACCTACGCCAAGGAAAATGAGGCAAGGATAGACACCTGCTTTCACACCCATATAAAGGATGTCGAGCAAGCCACCATGAGCCATGATGTAGCCGTAGCTGTGGTAGTTAGGACTTGCTGGATTGAGGAACTCGTTGTTCCACATATTAGAATCGAAAAGACCAGCACCAGGCAGATTGCTGAGAATCATGCCGAAAGCGATGGGAAGAAGCAGCAAGGGCTCGTACTCTTTCTTGATGGCAAGATAAAGGAGGAAGCAGCCGATGAGTATCATTACGGCATTCTTCCAACCTTCTTCCTGTACAAAGAAGGTGACAAAGCCCATCTCATTGATGAATTTGCTCAAGCCTTCCTCCATGTTGAAATCTGCAGCAAACAAGGGTGTTGCAACAAGAAGGAGCAGGAGCAGACTAATATACTTTTTCATTTTCTTTCCTATTAATCCAGTTCAACGAGTGCTTGTCCGCTTTGTACCTGATTGCCTGTCTCTACGAGGATAGCCTTGACGGTACCACCGAACTCTGCAGTGATGTTGTTCTCCATCTTCATTGCTTCCATCAGGAGGACTGTGTCGCCTGCATTAACAGTATCACCCACTTTGACAGTCACCTTAGTGATAGTGCCTGGCAGAGGAGCGGTAACGGTCTTTGCGCCAGCAGGAGCTGCAGGAGCGGGAGCAGGTGCTGCAACGGGAGCGGGAGCTGCGGGAGCTGGCTTAGGAGTAACCTCTGCCTTTGCTGCCTCGAAGTCTGCCACCATCTCTACGAGAAGGTCGCCCTGATTAACACTCTGTCCTTGAGTAACTGCAACACGCTGAACTGTGCCATCCACTTCACTCACGATTTCGTTGGCCATCTTCATAGCCTCGATGATGAGCAGCACGTCGCCACGCTTTACACGCTGACCGTCAGCAACATTAATCTTCGTGACTGTGCCTGGAAGCTCGCTATTCACGTTCTTTGTGCCACCCTTTTGAGCTTCTGGAGCAGCAGGAGCCATTGCTACACGAGGACCTTGAGCCTTCGTCTGTGGAACTTCTACCTGATAAGTCTGACCGTTGACGGTTACCTTCATCTGTCCGTCCTTGAGGTCTTCTACAGTGGCAGCATAATCCTGACCACCTATCTTAAACTTGAATTCTTTCATTATTATGAATTGTCAATTATGAATTATGAATTTAATTAGAGTCTTGGGTTCAGTTGAGCGCCCCAAGCTGATGGATAGGGAACGATGGTGAGAACGCGGCTCTCACGATTGTCCATCTCTTCGAAGTAGAGGTAGAGTGCTGTTGCCACTGCTGCCTTGTCCTCTTCGCTGGCTTTCTCGAAGCTCTTTGCCTCCAAGCTGGTCTCGATGCTGCTCTTCACGGTCTTAACCTTTGCCGTAGTCTTCTTGGCGATAATGGTGAAGACGTTCAGGATGGCGACCAGAATGAGCAGAATGGCGAACACCACCAAGATGGAGATGCCTGCCAAAAGCCATATCTGAGGATCTGTTATTGAAAGTAATCTCATAGCGCTTACAGAGGAATGTTGCCGTGCTTCTTGGCAGGGTTAGTGAGTTTCTTGTTCTCCAGTTGAGCCAAAGCGCGAATGATGCGGAAGCGAGTGTTACGAGGCTCGATAACGTCATCGATATAACCGTACTTGGCAGCCTGATAGGGATTTGCAAAGAGGTTCTCGTACTCCTTCTCCTTCTCTGCGATATAAGCCTTTGCCTCTTCCACCTTGCCCTCTTCCTTGAGAGTCTTGGCTTCCTTGGCATAGAGCACACTTGCAGCACCACTAGCACCCATCACAGCAATCTCGCTTGAAGGCCAAGCATAGTTGAGGTCGCCACGAAGTTGCTTACAGCTCATCACGATGTGGCTGCCGCCGTAGCTCTTACGCAGGGTAACGGTCACTTTGGGAATCGTAGCCTCTCCGTAAGCATAGAGCAGCTTAGCACCATGCAGGATGACTGCGTTGTACTCCTGACCTGTTCCAGGCAAGAATCCAGGAACGTCAACAAGCGTTACGATAGGAATATTGAATGCGTCGCAGAAACGAACGAAGCGAGCGCCCTTGCGGCTTGAGTTGCAATCGAGCACACCTGCAAGCTGCTTCGGCTGGTTGGCTACGATGCCGACACTCTGACCGTTGAAGCGAGCAAAACCTACGATGATGTTCTTTGCAAAGTTAGGCTGAACCTCGAAGAACTCGCCGTTATCCACGATACCTGCAATCACCTGATACATATCGTAAGGCATGTTGGGATTGTCGGGAATGATGTCGTTCAGGTAATCCTCCATACGGTCGATAGGATCTGTGCAAGCCACGCGAGGTGTCTTCTCGAGATTATTTTGAGGAATGTAAGAGAAGAGCTGCTTAATCATAGCGATACACTCTTCTTCGTTCTTGGCTGTGAAGTGTGTCACACCACTCTTTGTAGCATGAACGCTTGCGCCGCCAAGCTGCTCCTGAGTAACGACTTCGCCCAGAACTGCCTTCACAGGACCAGGACCTGTCAGGAACATATAGCTGCTGCCTTCCACCATGAAGGTGAAGTCAGTCAGAGCAGGGCTATAAACAGCACCACCGGCACACGGGCCCATGATGGCACTAATCTGAGGAATGACGCCAGAAGACATGATGTTGCGCTGGAAGATTTCGGCATAACCTGCGAGAGCGTTGATGCCTTCCTGCAAGCGAGCACCACCTGAGTCGTTAAGACCGATGACGGGAGCGCCAACCTTCATGGCGATATCCATCACCTTACAAATCTTGCTTGCCAGCATCTCGGAGAGAGAACCAGCAGAAACTGTGAAGTCCTGAGCAAAGACATAAACAAGGCGACCGCCAATTGTGCCGCTACCTGTCACGACGCCGTCACCCAGATACTGCTTCTTCTCCATACCGAAGTTCGTGCAACGGTGCTTCACGAACATGTCCATTTCCTCGAAGCTACCTTCGTCGAGCAGCAAGTTGATGCGTTCGCGAGCCGTGAGCTTGCCTTTCTCATGCTGCTTCTCGATAGCCTTTTCGCCGCCGCCTATACGAGCTTTGGCGCGGAGCTCCATAAGCTCCTTAATCTTTTCTGTTTGTGTACTCATCTTTGTGATTTAGTATTTGACGATTTACGTTTTTTCAATTCGCGTGCAAAGATACTAATTTTTACGTTAAGTTGTACTCTTGATGCCGTATTTTTTCCTTTCTTTACACATTATATATTATTATATGTCACTTTGCCCAGAGTAATGTACCGTCTGAAGCTTGCCCTTCTGCATCAACAGATAACTGAGTGACGCGACTATTGTTGAAGAACCTGACTTCAGCCTCACCTTCATCGTTCAGCTTGAGGTTGGGGTTCCAATAGAGTGTACGGCGATAGTCAGACCCCCCATCCCCCTTTAGGGGGAGTTCTGTCTTGCTGTAATCTGGCGAATAGAACTGTGCAGGATAAGCAAAGCCAGGTATTACATAACGTCGATCGCGATAGGTCAATCGTCGAGAACCATCGGGGAAAGGATAGCAAACAAGCTTCGTCTTGGGCTCGTTACTGCCGTAATACATATCGTTGCCATACAGTCGAGGACTGTAATCAGAGTAAAAGACATACATATCCCAGACGCCATTGCCTTGATACTCCATTGCTTCACCTGGGGACATACCGATGTCGTGTAGTGACCTAAGATACTTCCTTGCATATATGGAATCAGGCGGAATCGAGTCGCCCCGCATGGCCATAATCATTCTTCGTGTATATCCTGCGCCGTCGCGAGTCTCGAAGGTCGCTTCCTGACCTTCCCCTAACTTCCTTTCTACCACTCCGACACCAAAGTCCGCCGTATAGACCTTCATAAAGCCCAATCCGACATCTTGAGCTATGTTATCGGCATCTTCGGCATCAATGGCAAAGATTGGCCAAGTGTCGTCGAACTTATTCAAGCCTCGCCGCTTTGCCTTTATGGTCACTTCGCTCATGATGGTCTCGTCATCGAGCCTTATCCACTTGCCATTTGCATTCTTTTTCTCAGGTGTGGGAGCAAGATGATTCTGGTAATATGAGTAAGGATTCACAAATCGTGGATACGGCCAAACTATGCGAGGCAGGTAATCTGCCGGTTCAACGAATATCTTTCGCCTCAGTTTAGCACTTGCAGGCAAGTACATATAATCCGTCTCGAGGTTGTCGGGTTCGGCTTGAATCCAAGTGTAAGGCTTCTTCTTTTTCCATTTAGTCGTGTCTGCAGCACTGATAAAGACGATTGCCGAGCCGTAATAAGGAGGCAACTGAATGCGGAAATCTTTCCTGAAAGTCTCGCTTTCACCGACAAAGGAGGTCTTTGCATCGAGTGCAATTATCTCGGCATGAACCTTGAGTTCCCTGTTCTTCTTATCATTTTGGGCGTTGACAGATTTGTCGTAAGCAATCTTTTCTCGTTCCGCACCCCTGCCTTTGCTAAACATATCGGGCAAGTCCATCGGCTTGGTCTCATAGTAATCATCTTCGTGAGGGCTCCTTCCGTCTTCGCTGAAAGGGTATTCTTCTTCGTCCTCCTTCTCGTTGTTCGTCTCTTCACCTTCCACGAAATCGACGATGACGTTCTTGTAGGTGTTGCCAATCAGGATGGGAGCCTGTTCGGCAGGCTGTGTGATGTCCCAAGCCCCAGCCACCGCCATGCTTCGCCAATCAAAGCGACGCCAGCCTTGTGTCATCATCAAGAGGTCGAGGGCAGCACGATGTTCCTCGTCGTCAGCCTCGAAATACCAGCCAGGTTGAGGCACGAAACCACGTATCTCGCTTGCCAAGAGCATCTCGGTCAGGATGTTAGAGTCGTCGTAGAGGCAGTCCCTCCGGAAATCATCTCTGACCGAAATCGAAATGGAAGACTTGCTTGGAGGTGCTTTCAAAGTAAGGTTGACGGGTTCGTAAGGCTGGTATTCTTCCTTGAGACCCTCGATGCTTAGCGTGGGATTCAAGTCCTCCTTGCCTCGATTGAAGAAGAGACGGTCTGCAAAAACACGCCCTTTTGTGTCGAAGACGGTAAGTTGATAGACGCCAGACTTGCTGAGTGAAGAGTGAAGAGTTAAGAGTGAAGAATAAGAATTACTTTCGTCCAGGATATGGTTGCTTTTACTCTTCACTCTTAACTCTTCACTCTTCACCGATTTCCCCTCGCACATCAGGCTCACGCCCAAGCTATCATCCTGCAAATCAGCAGTATGCCGGATATGAGCAACCCAGCCGCTATCGGTCTGTTCCACTTTCAGGGAAACTCCCGTCTGCTCTGGTTTTGGCAGTTTCGCTTTAGCTTGTTTGCCATCTTTGCTGACAAAGAGAACCTCCTTCTCCAGTCCTTTTTGCGGAATGACCTCGAAGAGTCCTCTGCCCCGATTCACAGTCTTGATTGAGTCGCCATCATAAACAACCCAACCTTCTGCCCACTCTCCAGTGTCGAAACACGCCTCAAAAGCCACTCTGCAAGGCATTCCTTCCACAAGATTGCCTCCTTCCGGATAAAGAGAGAGCGTCAACTTGGGATTATCAGCAGGATTGGGATAGAGACGACGCATGGCTCGAAGCGTCATATCGTGCGTATATTCGCCTGGTTCGAGGGGTTTGTCATAGACGGGAAACACACGACTGTAGAGCTTTTCATAGTCACGAAAATACTCTTTCTCTTGCCGTTTGCTTGCGAACCACGTTTTGATGTCTTCAGTATGCTTGCGCTCGAAACGTCCCCAATTGAGTTGCCAACGAGTATAAGCCCTAAGTTCATAGAAACCAGCGTACTGAATGTATTTGTTTAAAGCAAAGAATCCAGAGCCGTGACCCTCTTTCATTTGGATGAGTTTACGCTCTATCATGTATCCTTCCTGCCCATAAAGTTCCACATAAAGCACGCCACTCACATCGGAAGGCTTGTCCGTATCGGTTCGACGAGTATAGGCCGAGAACCAGATTGTATCGCCAAGTTGATAAGAAGTGTTGTCCATGTGAATGAAGACCTTTTCCTGCGGAATGGTCCGACCAAAGGCGGCTTGCCTCTGTGAAAGCATTTCGAGAGCCGATTCCTCAGCAAAAGCGAGGATGGGCAACAGGAAGAAAAGGACGAAAGTCTTCGTTTTCATTTCGCGCGTACTGTCTTATGTATATAACGCCCAAAAGGGTGGTTTGTAACAAAAAGACGCTACAAATTTAGGAATTTTATTCCTATTCTCAAAGAAAAACATGCAAAAAGAACAAACGACACACTTTTCAACTTGTCACAGAAAAGGCCGATTTGCTTACCATTTAACACTTTGGTTTTAGACGACCTACGGAGCAGTTTTGGTGAAAACACGCCATCTTTACCGACTCAGCAAGGGGAGTTTGTCAACTTAACAGGGAGGGTTTACAAACTTAACAGGGAGGATTTGCAAACTTAACAGGGAGGGTTGAATGACTTGGCACGTTAAGTTTGGCAATTAAGCACGTCGAATCGCCCATCAAAACAGGCCTATTTGACCGATTTGTTGTCCTAAATCGGAACAGATTACAGCCCTCATCAAGAGGCTCAAAACGTAAGTCAAACACAATCAAAAGGTTACGATAATCGAGAAAACAGGCGTTCTTTTAGGCCTCGACACAATTTGGGCTATTTCTTGGCATTCTCAGCGGGTCAGAAAAGCTCAAAGTGTCAGTAATCTTTCTACATTCCGAGCAAAGTGTCAGAATGTCATTACAGACGATTTGTCCTTTCATTATTTCATTTTCATTCCTTCATTATTTCATTATTTCATTTTTAATTCGTACCTTTGCAAACGCTAAGAAAGTCAAGCTTTTCAGGATAGTATGCGACAATACATACCAACAGAACTCGGAACGAAACCCATCGGCAGCCTGCTCTGGCAGTATAGTTTGCCCGCAATCATAGCGATGGTGGCCTCTTCTATATATAATATAGTAGATAGCATCTTTGTGGGTCAGGGTTTGGGCGACGAAGCAATCAGCGGAATGGCTGTGGCCAGCCCATTCATGAACCTGTCGGCTGCTTTCGGAGCCATGATTGGAGTGGGTGCAAGCACGGTGATAAGCGTCCGTCTCGGGCAAGGGAAATACGAGGAGGCTCAGCACATCTTGGGCAACACGATTACCCTGAATGTCATCCTTGGCATTCTGTTCACGCTGGTTTGCCTGCCCTTCCTGGACAACATCCTGTACCTCTTCGGAGCAAGCGACGTCACCCTACCCTACGCTCGCGAGTATATGCTCATCATCTTGCTTGGCAATATCGTGACACACCTCTATTTTGGTTCGAACGCGATACTGCGTAGTGCCGGTCATCCTCGCTTGGCAATGGGCTGCACTTTCCTTGCCATCATCGTCAATTGCATACTCGACCCGCTCTTCATCTTCGTGTTCAAATGGGGCATTCAGGGTGTTGCTTGGGCCACCATCATTGCCCAGACCGTCGCTTTCTGCTGGCAATTGAGGCTCTTTAGCCGACCCACAGAACTGCTTCATCTGCGAAGAGGCATCTATCGGCTCAGGCTCGATATAGTCCGTCAATGTCTTGCAATTGGTCTTAGCCCGTTCCTGTTCAACAGTTGCGCTTGCTTGGTGGTACTGATTTGCAACAACAGATTGCTCCAATATGGCGGCGATATGGCCATCGGGGCTTATGGAATCGTGAACAGAGTGGTCTTCTTGTTCGTGACTGTGGTGATGGGACTTGTGCAAGGTATGCAGCCAATCGTGGGCTACAACTGGGGTGCAAGACAGAACGACCGCGTCTTCAGAGTGCTTCGTTACGGCATTATCGGAGCCACGACTATCACCTTGTTTGCTTGTCTGGCTGGCGAATTCATTCCTGCTCCCATCATTCATATCTTCGGAGCTGGTCCAGAGTTGACCCAGAAAGCAGTCCGTGCCTTCCATTTCGTAGTGGCAGCCTTCCCACTTGTGGGTGCTCAGATGGTCATCGGAAACTTTTTCCAGAGCATAGGTCACGCTGGTAAGAGCATCTTCCTGAGTGTTACCCGCCAAATGCTCTTCCTCATTCCTTTGCTTGCCATCTTGCCGAAGTGGTGGGGACTGGACGGTGTTTGGCTCTCGATGCCCATCAGCGACACCATAAGCTTCGTGGCAGCAACATGCATGCTGACTTATATGATTAGGAAAATTAAGAGGGATGAAACGCATCGGCCTGCTTAGCGACACCCATGCTTATTGGGACAATCGCTATCTCGAGTACTTCGAGAGCTGCGACGAGATATGGCATGCTGGCGATATTGGCTCGCTCGAACTGGCAACCCGACTCAATGAGTTCCGTCCTTTGAAAGCCGTCTTTGGCAATTGCGACGGAGGAGATTTGCGAAGACTCTACACCGAGAAGCTGCGTTGGACTTGCGAAGGAGCTGATGTTCTGATGACACATATAGGCGGTTATCCAGGCCATTACGACCCGCGAATCAGGCAGCATCTCCTCGTCCGACCGCCCAAACTCTTCATCTCAGGCCACAGCCACATCCTGAAAGTGCAGTATGATGAGCGGCTGAAGCTGCTTCACATCAATCCAGGAGCTGCAGGACTGCAAGGATGGCACCAAGTTCGCACCCTCGTTCGCTTCTCTGTGGACAACGGAAACTTCAGCGACCTCGAAGTCATAGAAATGCCACGTTAACTCACTTTTCTTGCACTTTTTTGCCAAAAAACTTGTTTTGTGTTGTACTTTTTTGTTACTTTGCGGCAAAATTGTCACACTTCCGTATCATATACAATGAAAAAGTACATACTATTTGCCGTTTCCATCATCGTATTTCTCTTCAGCTGCAAAGAAGACATAGACACCTCTGCCCGCTATGTTTTCAAGGAAGAAACGGTACTTGGATATCTTCAGAAACACGATGACTATAGCGAATACGTCAAACTTCTGCAGTTGGTCAACATAAGTCCACGAAGTGAGAGCACCGTCTTTCAACTCCTCAGTGTTCGCGGAAACTATACTTGTTTTGCTCCGACAAACGAAGCAATTGCACTTTTTCTGCAGGACCAAGTCAAAGCCGGAATCATAAACGAACCGACTTGGGAGAGTTTCACGAACGACAAACTGAAGGACAGCATCATGAAAGTCGTTGTATATAACAGTATTATCGACGGCGGTGACGAAGAGAGCTATAGGACATACAGCTTCCCCCAAACAGAAAATGGAGAGTTTGGACGTCCCAATATGAACGACATCCGACTTAGCGTCTATCGTCCTAAAGACCCTGATAGCATCTACATCAACCATATCTATCCCATCAGCATTCGCAATAGAGACATCCCTGCCATTAATGGCGTCATCCATCAAATGGAGAAAGTCATTGCTCCAAGAGAGGTAACGCTCAAGACTATCCTGCAAGAACAACTCGAAGGCAGAGAAAAGGGCTTCATCGTAATGGCTCGAATGCTACAGGCTTGCGGGTTGATGGACACACTTTCGAAGATAAGAGACGAGGTTTATGAACAACTCTATTTGACGGGCATGATTGAGGAGAAGACTCCGGCAAACGGGCTAAAGACGATGGATGGCGGCTATTCCTATGCCCCTGAGCACAGGAAATACGGCTTCACAATCTTTGCCGAATCCGATAACTTCTGGCAAGAACAGATTGGGAAGCCTGCAGAAGAGATTACTCCAGAAGATGTGCAAGCCTGGGTTCAAGCTGGTAATTATTATCCAGAAGCAGTTGCCAACACGAATTTCAAAGCTCCTGAAAACCTGCTCTACCAATGGACAACCTATCATGTTCTGCCTTTCAAGCTGGCCCCCAACCGTCTCGTCTTCCACTATAATGAGAAAGGTTACGATTATGCAGGTTCTCCTGGCAAGCTATCGATTCCTGTAATGGAGTATTATGTAACGATGGGAAAGCGAAGACTGCTCAAAATATATGAGAGTCCGGAAGCGCAAGGTGTCTATCTCAACCGCTTCCCAATCCTTGACAATGACAGACACGGAACTGGACACGAAATTAGTTGCGAGGAAGATAAGCTGGGAGCTCGAGTAATGAGAGAAGTCGAAGACATGGACAAGAGAACAGCTCTTAATGGCTATCTTTACGAGATAGATGCTCCTATTGCCTACGACGAAGAGACTCGCGACAATCTGGGTCGCACACGAATCCGTATGGATTGTATGAGTTTCTTTCCCGAAGTGATGAATAATGACATTCGACGTGTTGCCCTGAAAGATGCCAGACATCAATGGGTGCACTTCCCAGATAATACGGAATACAAATATATCGGCAACTTGAGCATCAACGAAGGCTCTATCTTTGTATATTACAATGCCTATGATTACAAGTTCGGCAGCCTTTGTGGGGACGAAGTGAAGTGTGTGGGACGCTGGGAACTCGTCTTCACGCTACCGCCAGTTCCGAAACGAGGAACCTATGAAGTCCGTTATCGCATCCTTACAAATAGCGACAGAGGCATTGCCCAATTCTATTTCGGCGACAGAAAAGATGCAATGCCTGCCGCAGGTATTCCTGTCAACCTTACACTTGGAGGAGCTGACCCCATAACGGGTTGGATTGAAGATACTGGCACAGACGACGATGCAGATGCAGAAGCCGACAAGCAAATGCGTAACAACGGATTCATGAAAGGCGAAGAAAGCATCCTGATTCTTAAGCAACCAGGCACAACAGCAAGAGCCAATGCCAACAGAAACATTGTCCGTCGTATCATCACTCGCCAGACATTAGACCCGGACAAAACATACTATCTCAAGATAAAGTCTGTACTCGATGCTACGACCTCCGAGTTTTATATGGATCATATAGAGTATTGTCCGAAAGAAATATATGATAATCCAGAACATCCGGAGGACATCTGGTAAAAAGACTATTTTAGGCTCTTTAAACGAAGATATTGCCCGCAAAGATATGTTTTGCAGCATAAAATGAGGCTTTTCTTGAAGAAAAACACAACTTTTACCTAAAAAAGTTTGCGGGAATGACAGAAAAGTCCTATCTTTGCATCGGATTATATAAGGTATGAAGAAGTTTTATATCATAACACTCACCTTGGCGATGGCTTTCGCTCCGCTTACCATCATGGCTGAACCAGCTAGCGATGGCATCGAAATGAGCGTATCGGGCATCTCACTTAGCATCAAGGACGGAAACGTCCACATTGTAGGTGCGAATGGAGAAGTTATGGAAATCTTCAACCTGACTGGTGCTAAGGTTGCGACAGTTCGCATTGACAGTAACGACAAGACCTTCGCACTGAATCTTCAAAAAGGCTGTTACCTTATTAAAGTCGGCAAGATTGTCCGCAAGATTTCCATACAGTAACAGCCAAGTTTTAACCCCTCTCCGCAAGAGAGGGGCGTTTTATATCCGCAAAGCTTTAAACCTTCGTCACTCACTCTTGTCTAACTAATTGTAATGATAGACGAGAAAGCACTCTATAAACAACTGCATGACGCGTCCACCAAGGAAGCGGCTTTCACCCGACTTGTGCGCGAGTATCAGGAGCCGCTCTATTGGCAGATACGACGGATGGTTGTGGTGCACGATGATGCCGACGATGTCCTGCAGAACACCTTCATCAAGGCCTGGAGTGCCATAGACAGTTTCCGCGGTGAGTCTCGCCTGCAAACCTGGCTCTTTCGCATTGCCATCAACGAGTCGCTCAACTATCTCAACAAGAAGAAACAAGTGCTGAGCCTCGACCAGACCGATGGCAGCCTGGCCGACATGCTTGCCAGCGACAGCTATTTCGATGGAGATGAAGTGCAGAGACAGTTCCAAACGGCCATCAACACACTGCCCGAAAAGCAGCGGCTCGTCTTCAACCTCAAGTACTTCGACGAGATGAAGTACGAGGACATGAGCAGCTTGCTTGGCACAAGCATCGGAGCCCTCAAAGCATCATACCATCATGCAGTGAAAAAAATATCTGCATTTTTTGACGATAACGATTAAACCTTTCACATTATATATAATCTAATAGGTAGAATGAAGACAACGGACAACATACAAAGGACAACTGAGGAGCTGGAGACGAAGCTCTTCGAACGCTTTGGTGCAGAGAATCACTTCACCGTTCCAGAAGGCTACTTCAACAGCCTCTCAGACAGAGTGATGAGTCGCATCGCAGAGCGAAAGCGCCGTCGCAACCTTATCTGGCGATGGACTGCTGCAGCCGTTCTGGCCGGTTGTGTTGCCGCTGGTGGAATGCTCTTCGAGAGCCATTACAAAGCGCAGCAGCTCGAAGCAGAGAACATCCAGTACATCGAAGATGCACTCGACTATTCAATGATTGACAATATGAGTATCGCATCATATCTAACCGAAGCAGAATAAACATGAAGATGAGAAGAATCATACTTACATTCAGCCTCTTGCTCGTCGGAATAGCCTTGACGGCTCAACAGCCACAGCGAGGCAAGTTCAATCCGCAAGAGTTCAAGGCAAAGCTCGAAAGCTATGTCACTCAAGAAGCTGGCTTCAACGGGACCGAAGCCGCAGCCTTCTACCCCATCTATTTCGAGATGAAGGGCAAGCAGCGTGGACTGCAGCGACAAATCTTCCAGCTCAAGAGAAACGCCCCGACTGCTGAGGCAAGCGACCAGGAATTCGCCATCACAATCCAGAAGATAAAAGACCTCGGCGTGGAAATGGCACAGCTCGAAGTCACCTACTACAAGAAGATGTGCAAGGTTGTATCACCCGCAAAAGTCTATAAGGCAATGTGTGCCGAAGACAAGTTCCATCGCGAAATGCTCGAGAACTTTGGCGGAGGAAAGAACCGTCCGCAAGGACACAGACCCAAATAATCCGAGACAAAGCAGGCTTTAAGGTAAAAAGAAAGTTTCGGCGGAAGAGTAGAAAAGTCAGTGGACCACTTCTACTCTTCTTTTTTTGCCTCGTTCCAAAGCTCATCCATTTGGCCGAGCGTCATATCCTTCAACTGCAGACCCTGCTCCTTCGCCTTTCTCTCCACATAATTAAAGCGGCGGATGAACTTCTGATTCGTGTGCTCCAGAGCATTGTCGGGATTGATGTGATAGAGACGAGCCGCATTAATCAGGCTGAACAGGAAATCGCCATACTCAGCCGTCTGCTTCTCTTTGTTGTCCTCCTTCATCAGTTCAGCCTGCAGTTCGCCAAGCTCCTCCCTGACCTTGTCCCACACATCCTCCTTCTTCTCCCAGTCGAAGCCCACAGCACGAGCCTTGTCCTGAATGCGATAAGCCTTGATGAGCGAAGGTAAAGAACTGGGAACACCGCCCAGAACCGTCTTGTTGCCGTCCTTCTCCTTCTGCTTGATTTGTTCCCAAGCCATCACCACATCGCCAGCCGTCTTAGCCACAGCATCTCCATAGACGTGCGGATGACGGAAGATGAGCTTGTCGCAAAGTTTGTTGCAGACATCGGTAATGTCGAACTGCCCCTTCTCGCTACCAATCTTAGCATAGAAGACAATGTGGAGCAGCACATCGCCCAGCTCCTTCTCGATGTTCGGCACATCATCCTTCAGCAGAGCATCACAAAGTTCAAACGTCTCCTCAATCGTATTCGGGCGCAGACTCTCGTTCGTCTGCTTATGGTCCCAAGGGCACTTTTCCCTCAACTCATCCATCACATCCAGCAAGCGACCGAAAGCCTGCAACTTTTCTTCCTTCGAATGCATATTAGTCGTTTTATTTCTTGCACAAAGTTACACCTTTTTGTGCAAAATGCCCTGCTGTTCGACATTTTTCGTTGCACAAACCGTAAAAAAATGAAAAAAAACTTGCAAGAATGAGGAAAAACTCAGTACTTTGCGTCGTCAAAACATTAAAAACGCACTTAAAACCCAATTGCCTATCGGAAAACATTACTCCTAAACCAAAGTTTGAGACGTAATGAATAACTTATCTGCAATGACCGACCACGAGTTGGTAGTATTGTACGAAGAAGGTAACGATAGTGCATTTGATGTTTTGCTCGCCCGACATCAGGCGTACATCTATTCCTATATACTCTTTTTGGTAAAAGACGCGGATGTGGCCAACGACTTCTTCCAGGACACGTTCCAGCGAGCCATCATAGCCATACGCAGCCACAAATACCAGACAAACGGTAAGTTCAGCGCATGGCTCACACGCATCGCTCACAACCTCATTCTCGACCAAGGCCGCAAGATTGAGACCACACAGACTGTTCGCGAAGACCAAGTGGCACCCAAAGTCCTCAACAGCATGAGGCTCAGCGAAGCCACACGCGAAGACGAGATGATTGACAGCCAAACGCGCGAGAGCATCCGTCACCTGCTCGACTACCTGCCCGAGCCACAGCGTGAAGTCGTCATCATGCGTTTCTACGAAGACCTCAGCTTCAAGGAGATAGCACAGATGACTGGCGTCAGCATCAACACAGCCCTCGGCCGCATGCACTACGCCCTCATCAACCTCCGCAAACTCATCAGCAACAGACAGTTCAGCTTAGTCAGCTAAAGACGACAACAATTGTCAGAAATCACATAACAGCGTGTCGCGTTTTCGAACGTGGCACGTTTTGTTTGAAAACGTAACACTATACGATTACAAACATCACACTAGTTAATTGCAATCGTCACACTAGTTAATTGCAATCGTCACACTAGTTAATTGCAATCGTCACACTAGTAAATCGCAAACTTCACGTTAGTAAATTGCAAACTTCAAACGTGATGTTTCAAGATTACTACTGAGTGATTATACATTTTCGCAAAAAGCGGTAATATATTTGTAGAGAAAGACAAAACGAATGGGAAGCATTTCCGAGATAATTCCTCAGGCAAAGCCAGACGACTTGGAACTCGTCAGTCGCATACAGAATGGCGAAAGAGACCAGTTTCGACTGCTTGCCGAGCGCTATGCCGAACGCCTGATGCGGATGGTTCGCCGCTTGGTTCCCTCGAAGGAAGATGCCGAGGAAGTCACCCAAGATGCCCTTCTGGAAGCATTCAAAAGCCTCTCCCGATTCGACAAGAAGCAATCCAGCCTCCAAACCTGGTTGATGCGAATCGCCTATCACATGGCGCTGAAGCACTACAGACAAAGGCAAAAGACTGTTCCAATAGCGGATGCGAAGCAGGAATGGCTCGAGAATATGTCCGACGACGAAGCCGACGAAATTCTCTCGGACACTTCGTCCGACCGACTCTCCCTGCTAGAACGAGCCATCGACCAACTGAAACCTGATGACCAAATGCTGCTGAGTTTCTACTATTTCGACGACTACTCGATAAAAGAAATCTCACAAATAACCGGTCACGACGGAGGCTATCTCCGCTCTCGACTGCAATGGATAAGGAAGAAACTTGCCGTAATCATCAAACAACTCGAGAACTATGAAAGACAATAACGAATATAAAGACAAAGCCTTGCGTGTTACGATTGAACGCAAGATTAAAACTCTCAAAGGCTCAGGGCTTTCTGATAATTTCGTTGAACAATTGATGCAACGAATTGAGGCAGAGGAAAAGACTGCGATAAAGCAGCCTCAAGGCCTTTGGTTGCGTATCGTTAGCAATGTCTCGACAGTTGCCGCAGTCTTGCTCGTCGCTTACGTCATCACGCTCCATCTGCCCTCTTCGACAAAGACGGAACAATCCTATACATATTGTAATATAGCATCTCTGCCCAAGAGTAGCACCCTCGAGCAAGTGTACACAAGCCACCGCGGGCAGAAGAAAGACCATCAACTCAGTTACACTCACTTCAAACGCATGATTTATGAAAACAAGTAAGTTCATTGGAATAGCCCTCGCGGGCACTCTCCTACTGGCCTCCTGCTATCAGCCGGATGTCGTGATGCACACCACCATTACAGACGATTCTTGGTGGCCTTGTGAGCGAAAAATCACCTATAGTAACGTGATGCCCCAAAAGATGCGCGACTCATTGTGGACAAAAGAAGGTGTGAAATGGTCGCAACCCTTGCCGGAATGCATCAACACAGATGCTTTCATGGGAAGTCACACAGATATAGGCGAAGGAGATACTGTCAGCACAACCTTCTCGATGCCCTTCAAATCGACAGAAGAAATGAGCCAGCAGACCCCTCTGCAGCTCAACGGCACCCACCTTCGCTCGAAAGCCAGCCTCAAGAAACAGTTCCGCTGGTTCTATACGAACTACGTCTTCAGCGAAACCTTCTATTGCGTGGGCGACACATTCCAGTTGGCCGACACACTTTATGCAGACAAAGCCCTCATAAGCTACTGGTTCACAGGCGAACCGAACCTCGTGAAAGGACTGAGCGGAGCAGAGGCCTCGCAGAAACTCAGCGAGATAGAACCTGCCATCAACCGTTGGCTGAACGACAATCTCCTGAAGGTCGGCTTCGACTATATCGTCAGCCATTACGACTCCATCCCTGCCCCACCAGTCAGCAAGGAGCGCTTCATCGAGCTGCACGACTCGCTCATCACCTTTATCATGTTTGGTGCCGACGACCTACTTGACATCAAGCCAGAGGAGAGACTGCAAGCCTTCTTCCATTCCGATGCCTACAATAGTTTCTTCAACGACGAAACAACTCTGGGCAAAGGACTGACCGACGAACTCGGCAAACAACTGAACATCTTCTGGTTCAACGTGCCCTACACCCTCACGATGCCAGGAAAAGTCATAGATGCAGGGAACGGCGCCCTTCAAGCCGATGGCTCAATCCGCTACGCATTCACGGGCGAACGACTCATTCCGAAAGATTACACCATCACAGCCACCTCGCGAGTCACACACATTTGGGCTTACATCCTCACACTCTTCATCATCCTAATCGCATTGGGGAGCATGCTATATCGTAAGAAACGGGAAATGTCGTAAATTTTTCACATTTCTCAGCAAAAACATTTTCATTGTAAAACTTTTTTCGTATCTTTGCATCAACTAAATCTAACAAACGATGCAAAGATACTTTTTTTCACTATTACTAACGTTTTGTACCCTTGTCTGTCTGGCCCAGCCTAAGGTAGTGGCCCATCGCGGCTACTGGAAGACAGAGGGTAGCGCCCAGAACTCTATCGCTTCGTGGCAGAAAGCAGCCCAGATAGGATGCTGGGGAAGCGAGTTCGACGTATGGCTGACGGCCGACGGAGTGCCAGTCGTGTTTCATGATGCGACAGTAGAAGGCATCCGAATCGAAGACACAACCTATGCCACACTCATGAACATCCGACTCAAGAACGGAGAGTTCATCCCCACTCTACAGCAGTATCTCACGGAAGCACAACGTCATCCCGACTGTCGGCTCATCTTCGAGGTAAAACCTCATCGCAATGAGAAACGCGACTATCGCGTCTCCGAGATGTCTGTCGAACTCATCAACATGCTGGGACTTGCCGACAGAACCGACTACATCTCCTTCAGCAAGAATGTCTGCAAACGCATTCATGAACTGGCTCCAAAAGCTAAGATAGCTTACCTGAATGGTGAACTTTCGCCAGCAGAAATCAAGGAACTTGGATGGACTGGCATCGACTACAACTCGAAAGTCTTTGAAAACCATCCCGACTGGGCACTCGAAGCAAAGAAACTTGGCTTGGAAGTCAACGTCTGGACCGTCGATGGAGAAGAAGCCCTCAAGCGCTTTGCCAAGATGCCTGGCATAGACATCATCACCACCAACGACCCTGAGACGCTGATTGAAATCAACAAACACTAACAAGACATCATTCGAATATGGCAAAATACAATACAAGAGAGAAGAAAGAGAAGACCTCTGCAGTTGCTTACAGGAGTTCCGTCCCGCCTCAATTCGTTGAGGAAACTGCAAAGAAAATCATCACAAAGTTGATGGTCGAACAGAAGTATCGCGACCCCAAATACTCTGCAAAACGTCTTTCCACCGACATTCAGGTCAACATACGGCACATCAGTGCAGTTGTCAATCTGCGCTTCCAGCAGAACTACTCGCAACTGGTAGCAAACATGCGCATCCTCGAAGCAAAGTACATGCTTCAGGAAAGAATCTTCGACAACATGACAGTTGAAGACATTGCAGTCAATGTAGGCTTCACCACACGACAAAGTTTCTATGCTGCATTCTACAGGATTTGCGGCACAACGCCAAAGGAATACAGATTGGCTCATGGCTTCATCCCCAAAGCAGACCTTCCGCCAGAACCGAAGCCCAAGAAGAAATCAAAGAAAGCCACTTCAAAAGGAAGAAAGAGAAAGGCACGTAAATCGCCCACCAGCAAATGACCGAGCGATTTGCCGACATACAGCTATTGCGCTACGAAGTGCCTGGGTTCGACGAACTGCCACTTCGTCAGAAACTTCTTGTCTATTATCTTGCTGAAGCGTCCATGCTTGGCAGAGACATTCTATGGGATCAAAACTGTCGTTATGGACTGCAGATTCGCAAGACATTGGAGGCCATCTATACGCATTACGAAGGCGACAAGAACAATTCCGACTGGCTGGCTTTCGTTGTTTACCTGAAGAGAGTATGGTTCTCGAACGGCATCCATCATCACTACAGTTGCCTGAAATTCCAGCCTGAGTTCAGCAAAGCGTTCTTTTTGACAGAAGTCAACAAGTTGGATGCCAGCCAGATTCCTTTCGAATCTATTGACGAACTGACCGAAATCATCTTCAATCCGGATGTGATGCCAAAGCGCGTCAATCATGCTGACGGAGAGGATTTGCTGCTCACTTCCTCGTGTAATTACTACGAAGAAGGCATCACGCAAGCCGAAGCAGAAGCCTTCTATGCCGAACTTAAGCAGAAAACAGACCCGAAAAGACCGCCCATGATTGGACTGAACAGCCGTTTGGAACGTTCCTCTGATGGCTCACTCCATGAAAATGTGTGGCAAAGTGGAGGCCTTTACGGCAAAGCTATCGACCGTATCTGCGAGATGCTCGAAAAGGCCCGGCATTATGCGGAAAACGACAAGCAAAAGGCCGTTATCGACAAACTGATGGAATTTTACCGGACAGGAAACTTGAAGACCTTCGACGAATATGCCATTCTTTGGGTGAACGAGACAGAAAGCGAGGTTGATTTTACAAATGGATTCACCGAAGTGTATGGCGACCCACTCGGATATAAAGCAAGTTGGGAGGGCTATGTCAACATCGTCGACCACGATGCGACTACTAGAGCTAAAACTTTAAGTGATAATGCACAATGGTTTGAAAATCAGTCTCCTGTGGATGAACGATTCAAGAAGAAAGAATGCAAAGGAGTAAGTGCGAAAGTTATCAGTGCCGCAATGCTGGGTGGCGACCTTTATCCAAGTAGTGCAATCGGCATAAACCTGCCGAATAGCGATTGGATCAGGGCAGAATATGGCAGCAAAAGTGTAACCATATCCAACCTGACTCGTGCTTACAATCTGGCTGCAAAAGGCTCAGGAATGCGTCAAGAGTTTGTCATCGACGAAGAAACGCGGCAGCTTATTGACAAATACGGAGATGTTTGCGAAGACCTTCACACCGACCTTCACGAATGTCTCGGACATGGAAGCGGGCAGCTCTTGCCTGGTGTGGATGCCGATGCCTTGCGCTCTTATGGCAGTACCATAGAGGAAGCTCGAGCCGACTTGTTTGGGCTCTACTACATAGCCGACCAGAAACTCGTCGAGCTAGGGCTGACACCAAACACAGAAGCATACAAGTCGCAGTATTACAGCTACTTGATGAACGGACTCCTGACGCAATTGGTTCGCATAGAAGAGGGTGACCAGATAGAGGAAGCACACATGCGAAATCGCGCTCTCATCAGCCGATGGGCACTCGCAAACTATCCTGAAGCATTGGAAATTGACGAGATTGATGGCAAACATTACGTAAGGATAAACGACTACGAAATGCTTCGGAAAGCCTTCGGAGAACTGCTTGCGGAAATACAGCGCATCAAGAGCGAAGGTGATTTTGAGGCGGCAAGGCAGCTTGTCGAGCAATATGGAATAAAGACAGATGCGGAGCTGCACCATGAAATCCGCGAACGATACAAGCGTCTCGACCTTGCGCCCTACAAGGGTTTCATCAA
>JAEEGL016248537.1_pt1 | contig 20526 bp, 18 predicted proteins | sample 9134231 | NCBI WGS metagenome assembly JAEEGL01 (sample SAMN16246548, study PRJNA631951) | gut metagenome | biome: gut microbiome; feature: rumen; material: fiber-attached | host: Bos | place: Iran: Karaj | collected 2018-10
AGATTCTGCAAGTACAAAAAATAATTTATAAGAACCTTTATTTTCTTTAAAGAAATAATAAATAACTAAATTTGTTCTTACTAGATTATATTTTGTAGAATCTTTAAGATCTTCTTTTTTCATTGTGATACTTGGTAAAATAACTGTACTTAAAATATAATCTTTACTTTCTGATACTATAATGTCACCAAATGTTGAATAATTAATACCTAAATTATTTAGTGATTCAAATACTATTGAAGTTGATATACTTGTTACTAAACTATCTTTATATTCTTGACTATTAGTATCTTCTTTACCATTAACAACTGGTATATCTGGACTATAACGAATATTTAAGAAATCTTTATGTCTTTTATAATAATCTTCAACTGATTCTTTTCCATTACTTGGGCCTAGTAATAAATATGTTATTTTTTTAGATAAATCAATAACATCTTTATTTTTATCTTCATACTCTATTTTGTATGATAAATTGTTTTCTTTTGGTAATTTGCTAATTATTTGTTCTTCTTTATTAAAGTTTATATCTTTAATAATAAATGAATTAGAGGATGCTTTAACAGACATTATGAAAACAAATAATATTATGGCTAATATTTTCTTTTTCATGCTTCCTCCACATACTTCCTAAGGATATTTATAATGTACTTACTTGCTAGTTTTGCATTATCCTTATTTAGATAAACATCATGGAAAGCTTCTGCAATTGTTTCATCATACAAGTCTTTACCTGATTCATTTTTTGTAACTGCATAATTAGAAATACTTGCTCTCCATTCATCAAAATCTATTTTTTCATTACCTTCAGAAATATATAAATTATAAGCTTCATCTAACATTTTTTTACTAAATTCACTAGAATCATATTTATCAACTAAAAGATAGTAATTATTATCATCTTTTTTATATAAAAGTGATTGATCTATTTTATTATGTTTACGCATAGCATAGAAAGAAATATAATGTCCAAGTTCATGAGCTATTGGTGAAGTCATATTAGCATTACTAGGGAAATAACCTGATAATGATGATTGATGAACCGTTTCATTAAGTAGTTTCTCATTTAAATAGAATCTAGCATTAAGAACTATTCTCATTTTATAAACTTGACTATAATCTTTACCTTGAGCAAAAGGGAATAATGGTTGATAGAAAGCTATTATTCCATGTTTTTTACTATCAAAGTTACCAATAGTTATATTTGTAATATTACCTTTTATACTAGGAAACATTAAATATACTGTTTTTACTGTTTGATATAGTTCACTTGCTAAGTTATAACTCATTTCACATAGATTAACAGCCTTAATATCAAAATCATTTATCATTTTCTCTTCAATGGATTTAATATTATTTGGACAAGAATCTTTTTGTTTATTAGAGTCTTCCTTAATCAAAGTAATTGCATCTTCAATTGTTTTAATATCAACATTTGAATATATATTATCAGTTTCAACTACTGTTTTATTAGAACTAGTAGAACTATTAAAACTAGTATTTGTTTCATAGTTAGATAAATGATAAGTGTTATGAGAATTATGAATTACAAGAAATAAAGTTATAGCAAGTAATAATATTCCAATTCCTATACTTATTAAATTTCTTTTCTTACTATCACTTTTTTCTTTCTTTAAATTATCTCTTCTTATTCTTTCTTCTTGGGTAATATTACTAACAGACATTGTAGTGTTTAATGGACGTCCACATTGACTACAAAAAGATGTATTATTTGAATTATTATATCCACAATTATTACAATACATTCTAATCACCCTATTCTATCAATATTTTACCACAAAAAAAGATGGTTTTAAACCATCTTATTCATTTATTTCATCTAAAGTGATATTTACATAAATGTCTTCATAGACATCTTCACCAATATCACCAGTACTTGTTTCTTCTTCATCTTTTGCTTTGAAGCTTCCCATTATTTCATCCATCTCATCTTGATCGAATCCACCGATTTGTGCACTACGAGATGATGCAGCTTTTGCTGATGTAGCAATCTTTAATGCAGCTTCCAAATGTTTTGATGAAGGAACTTGTGTTTCATCATTACCAACTGTAACAGCAACAACACCATATTTATTTGAACTTAAAGCATAAGCAAATAATTTACCATTATGGCTACCTGATTTAGCACTATATAGTTTATATTTAGTACCATTATATGTCTTTTCACCTTCAAATGTTACAGAAGATGATGCAGCTTGAACATCTTCATATCTACCTGAATTTACTTGGATAGCAACATTAATCTTATCGTTTGATAATGTTACACCGCCTCCAGAATATCTTGGTACCATATCAATAGGAGCTTGGAAAGTATATCCTCCTACTGTTATTGATGTTGTTTCAGCAGCAACTACACTTCCGCCACCGCTTAATAGTTTATAACCAAAATAACCTACTGCAAAAGCAACTAAAGCAAGTACTACCATTAAGATTGGATTAGCTCCTTTCTTTTGTGGTGGTGCTTGATATGCTCCTGGCATAGGAGTTGGACCTACTGGTCTAATTGCAGGTTGTCCCATTGGTGCACCCATTGGTTGAGTCATAGGTTGACCTACTGGTTGACCCATTGGTTGTGCTTGTACTGCAGGTTGTACAACTGGTCTAGCTGGTTGAGCTACAGGTTGTGCCATCGGTGCAGGTTGAGCTTGTTGAACAGGTTGAGCAGCTGGTTGATTTGCTACAGCAACTGGTGTTCCACATTTTTTACAAAATTTGTCTTCTCCTGTTAAAGGATTTCCACATGATTTACAATTCATTTTAATACCTCTCTATTCATTTTTTAAAACTTCAAATGATACAACTTCTTTTATTATTTCATTTGATATATTATTAACGTTTATACCTTGTATCATTACACTTAAAAATTTATCATTAGGCAACTTATATGTCAACATTACAACTCTACAATTATAAAGTTTACTGTAAAATGTATCGCTCTTTTTTGTAAAGTAACCTTCATAAACGTTGAAGTCCTTACCTTCCATCGTTAATGTTCCTTTTTTAGTTAACATTTTATAATTACCATATTTTGTGTAAAGATCAATAATATTGTTTTCTGATTCAACAGGGAAATCTTCTCTAGACGCTAATTCATATTTTACTTCGTATTTATATTTTTCAAAGTCATTTAAATATTCTTTACCAAAATATCTTCTTTCATAAATGTTTGTTGTTAATAAAGAGTTTTTATCATCAAATTCTTTATATGTTGTTGGTAACATTAATTTAATCTTATTATTACCATATAATGAACCACCATCTAGATAAGCTACAACTTTATTATCAATTATTTCATTCTTAGTATAACTTGAATAATTAGCAGTTCTAACTACTTTAACACTTTCAACTAATTCTTTAGTTATAGGAACGTTTTGATTCTCAAACTTAATTGTGAATATATGATTTTTATTAAGTGGATAAACAAGTATTACTTCTTCTACTTCATTTGTTCTTCCACTATAAGTATTATCTTCTTTATAAGAAGCTTTATAGATATAAACATTTTTATCTTTATCGTAATAATCTAGACTTTCTTTAAAGTCTTTTTTATCATGATTCAATCTATTTTCATTAAAGATAGAATAATAGTCATATTGTCCACGATCAACTAAATATCTAAATAAATTTTTCTTATAAATATTTATTGAAATTGATGATGTTTCCCATGAATCACCAAAAGAATCATACTTAAATGTCCTATATTTAGAATTAATAGAACCTGGTTTATATACTTTAGGTACTTCTACTTCTGCTAAATAATGATTATCTGCGATTTCATATTTATCTTTATTATCAAAACTCTTGTATTCATTTGATTTACCAAGTTCTACTTTACTTGTTTTGATATCAAGTTCATCTGCTAAGGCATATTCTTTATCTAATAATGTAAAGTTATATAGAACATTATTTGCACTATAAAGTAATAAATCAAAATTATCTTTATCAGATTCTAAGCTAAATAATACCAATCTATTACCATCCTTATATACTGATACTTTAACTTCATTTTCTAAATCTTTATAGTAAATATTATATCCATCATGACAGTTAACAGTAATTTCTGCTCTTTCATAACTTATTAATTTGTAGTCTTTATTATCACTTTCAATTTCAAATCTAATACTTTCAAATAAATCATCTATATCTTTATATAAATCTTCACCTGTTAGTTCAACAATACGGAAAGTGATATCACCTTTTTTATGTTTTAAAATGATTAAGTTATCATCTCTCGTTTTAAGACTCCAACTATTTTCATATGTAACACGATAACTATCATTACTATATTCTTTCATCTTTAAACCAGATCTAAAGAATAGTAAATAGATTCCAAGTAGAAGTAATAAAACAACAACACCGATAATAATATATTTTTTAGTATTATTATTTTTTTCTTCTTTTCTTTCTTCTTTAATTTCTTCTCTAACTACTTTCTTTTCTTCTCTTGGTACAACTTTAGGAACTTCTTTTTTAATTTCTTTTTTATTAAGATCTTCCTTTTTATACTCTCTTGTATTACTTACTTTTTTACGTTCTGGCTTAACAACTTTTTCTTTATCTTTTGTTTCCATACTATACCACCATCACTATGACTATATATTCTAAGTCTTTCATTATAATTACACGTTTATTATCTTTTTTATAAACAATCTTGCTTGCATTAGCTTGATCTTCTGTAAATCCTTTTTGAACTAATAACTCTCTAAAGTTAGAAGTTGCTGATAAGGCATCTACATCATTACCAAATAAACTCTTATAACGTAATGTAATCATTCCATTATCTTCATTTGCTCTTACTAATTTAAGATTTACTTGACTCTTAATACCAGTTAATTCATCTATTTCTTTCCATCTAGATTCAGATAAATTATCTTCTTCTTTTAATTTTTCAAATTTAACATAGAAGTTTTCTTTTAATTCTTCAAAACTTACAGTTTTAATTGTACTAAAATCAACATCATTGAATTTGTTTTGGGCTTCTACTAAAGCATCATAAGGTATTTGAAGTGATGTAGGAACATCAACTAGTTCTCCTGACATCATACCAATTACTTCACCTTTAGTATTAAATACAGCACCACCTGAATCAACAGTTGAAATAGGAATAGTACTTTGATTATATCCTTCAGTTGATATTAATAAACCTTTATTTGCTGAATAGCCTACTTCTTTTTGAGTAATAGAAATTACTGGTTCTCCAACATTAATATCTTTTGATAATGTTACATATTGAGTATTAGCATCTTTTAACTTAATTAAGGCTATATTACTCTTTCTATTAACGGTAATAATACCTTCTACTTCATAAGCTTTACCATTAACAAGGACATCTAATACTGAACCTGTTTTTAAGAATTTATATAATAAATCCCAAGTTGTAGCTACAATACCTTTATTAATTAAGATACCATTACCTTTAATTGATGCAAATTGACGATTATTATTAGAGAATGAAATTAATGTTACTAACTTATTTTTATTTAATTCATATATTCTCTTTATATCATTATTTGTAACATTAGCTAATTGATTACCTTTATATAACTTATTGATAGAATCGTCATATTCTGGAGCCATATTTAATTCATTAATTTTACTATTATTTTCTATAGCTCCTAAATATTCATCAATTGAACTAGTTGGTTTACCAACTATGTTATATAATTGATATTCTCCTTTATTCTCTAAGAAGTAATAATACATTACTAAATTTACTTTAACTTTTCGATAATTTGATGTATTCTCTGGATCTTCTTCTTTCATTAAAACGTTTGGTATATATACTGTACTAATTATGAATCTTCCACTATGATATACCATTACTTCATCAATAGAAGAATAAACAATATCTAATTCACTTATTTGATCAAAAACATTACTTACTACTAAATTTGCAGTTGAACTATCAAGATATTCATCACTTGTAGTATCATCTTTTCCATCTTTTTGTGGAATATCTGGATCATAAATATATTTTACTAATTCTTCCATTCTATTATAGTAATCCATTACTGTATCTTGTTTTTGATAACTTCTACTACCTAATAGAATATATGTTATTTTTTTACTTAATTCTACTATTTTTTCGTTTACACCTTCTCTTTTAACTTCATAAGATAACTTATTTTCTGGTGCAAACTTACTTAATATTTCTTCATCTAAATTTAATTTATATTTATCTTTTAATGTGAAATTAGTTGAAGCTGAAACAGATAAAATAATCAAAAATAATATTGTTGCAAAAATTTTCTTTTTCATCTCTTATCACCCCACATGCTTCTTTACTGTATTAAAGATATATTTACTTGCTGGTTTAGCATTATTACCATTTAGGTATACATCATGTACAGCTTCAGCTATTGTTTCATCGTAAATATAATCTCCTTGTTCATCTTTATATACAGCATACTTTGAAATAGTGGCACGCCATGCATCAAACCCAATCTTTGTATTACCATCTCTTAAATATTGGTTATAAGCTTCTTCTATTAATTTCTTACTTGTTGCACCTTCTGCAAAGTCTTCAGCAAGATCCATAATAATATCTTCATTAGATGCATCAAACAATAATATAGAAGAAACACCTTTCATTTTCATCATTGCAATATATGATGCATAATGACCAAATTCATGAACTAGTGGTGAATACTGTGTTGCATTTGGCGGGAAATGTCCTGCTGCTGAATTATCTTGAACAATTTGCGAAAATTTATTTTCATTTAAATAATATGCTGAATTTACAGCGATAGTCATTTTTAAACCAATCTTATTTGATGTATTAGCATCTGATCCTGAATATACGAAGTCAAATATTGGCCTAAAGTATGCAATAGTTCCTGATGAATCCATATTGGCAATTGTAAGATTAGTTAATTTACCTCTTATTCCAGGGAATTGTGCATAAGCCCATTTAACACCTTCATATAAGCCTTTTGCAAAATTAACGTCTATCTCACATAAGTTAACAGCCGTAATACCAAATTCGTTTTGAATTTTTTCTTCAATAGATTTAATTTCACTTGGGCAACTAGCTTTCTTAGTTTGACTATCTTGCTTAATATATGTTAATACATCATTACTAGAATTAATTTGTTTATTGAACATACGACTTTCAACATTTATTATTGTTTGTCCCGAACCTCTTTTAGATGTTGGTGGAGTATCATAAGTTTCACCTCCTCCACCTCTAGTTGGTGGAGTTTCATCATAACCATTTGGCATAATAGGTTGATCTACTAAAATATCATCTACTGAATTAAATAATTTAAATCCTAGGAAACCTACAATAACTAATACTATTAGGGCTCCTATTCCTCCTCCTGATTTCTTTGGTGTATATTGATTGATTGCACGATATTGATTTTGTGTTGGAGCTTGATATTGTGGTTGTTGATATTGTGGTGTTTGATATTGTTGTACTGGTTGTTGAACAGGTTGTTGATATGTTGGTATTGGTGTTACAGGGTTAACATTATTTTGAGCAACATTTGTATTAACATTACTAATATTATTTTGTGCTACATTAGTATTAACCTTAAATTCACTAGCCGGCTTAACAGTATCTTTAACAATCTTATTACCACATTCTGGGCAAAATGCTGTATCTCCTTCTATCTTTTTTCCACATTGATTACAAAATGTAACTTCATTATTAACTTTTTCTTCTTTTACTATTTTGTTACCACACTCTGGACAAAAATCTGTATCTTCAGTTAAAAATTTTCCACACTTATTACAAAACATAATTTTCCCTTTCTTTATTTTATTCTTTCTAATCTTGTGTAATGAACAGTATTATTTAAATCTCTTATTTCAAGCATGCAATAATAATCTTCATTATCTAAATCTACAAAATTGATATTTAAATTATTTTTATTAACTACTTTATAATCTCGTTTTAAACTACTTTGCCAATCTTTATCAAATGATTTATTAAAACTATAAGTACTATTATTGAAATATAAATAATTATAATCTTTATAATCTAATAAAATTGAACCAACTACGTCTTCACCTAAGTCCATAAAAGTGTTAGTAATTTCATTATTAAGTGATAAAACATATGTAACCATATCATCATGAAGATCTACTTTTTCTTCTTCTACGTAACCACTTACTGTATATTCTTCATCTAAATAATTTAAGTTAACATATTCATCATTAATCTTTAAATACTTACCAGATAAATCAATTAATAAGTTATTACCATCAATTGTTGTATTGTCACCTGTTTTAATTAATTTATAATTATTATCATCTTTCTTAAAAATATGATATTTGATATCTAAGATATCTTTCTTTTCATCATCGGTTAGTATTAATGATAATACTTTATCTTTAATAGCAATATTGTTAGTAAAATGACCTTCATTAAGACTAATCATAGATGCCCTTGCTTCAGCTTGTGATTGTTTAAATGTAAAGCCATTTATAAAGTTATAATAATCATCATTAAAAGCTAAATCTTTATATACCTTTAAACCATATTCTTTAGATTTTTCTTTACCATTAAATGGGAAGAATATTGATAAACATTTAGAAGTTGTTTCATCAGTTGAATAACAATTAACAACAACTTCATTAAAGGCTTCTTTTACTTTTTCACTATCATATGAAGAGTAACTTGATAATTCATCAATTAAGTAATAGGCATCAACAACATCATATGAACTAACTTTAGTTCCACCAAATTGATATAAATTTTCTCTTACTCGCGAGATATCTTCATAATTTTCATTAATATCTATTCCATTAAAGAAATTAGATAGTTCTTCTGATAACTTATCAATCTTTGATAAATCAATAACTGAGAAAGCCATAACTTTACGATTTGCTAAGTTACCTCGTACAACGGTGTTTTGATAATACGATTCAGCATACATCTTACCCATTGATACAGGATCAGTTTCTTCTTCTACATAATTTAAGAAATCCATAGCATAAACAATATTACCGGCAAATGTTACTTCTTCAGATCCAATTAAATATTTAGCATATTTAGATAAAGCAACACTTACTTCATATGAACTATTAAGACATGTTTTAAATAAAATTGATTCCAACTTTGTATCTTTAAATGGTGTATTATCAAGTGCTTCTTTGAACTCACTTAATTCTAAATAATCACCTTTATTAAAGTCATCAGAAACAGCGCCCTGCCAAGCACCACCATGATCCCAAATAATTAAATCATATTTTTCACTTTTATAATTGTCATGGGCATAATTTATAAAACTAGATAGTGTTTCGCTAACAGACATATTTAATTGAGAATATGATTTTTTCTTTTTAAATCCATCACTAGTTAATTCATAAATAGCATTTTCAGTATTACCTACTAAATCATTATGCCATTTTGATGAACCACCTGTATAAAGAATTATATTTAAATCATCTAAATCAACTTCATTAGGAATAATAGCATTAATATCACTTGTTGCAGCTCCAGCTTTAGATTCTAAGTCAGAACCTGACATATAAATCATTATGGTTCTAGCTCTATCTTGATTACCGTTTCCAGTAAAAGTAGATACTGCAAAATATGCTACAAGTATTAATAGAACGATTACTGTAGTAACTGCATTTTTACCTTTCATTTCCATACGATACCATCCTATTATAATTATAACATAAGGGCAAAAAAAAGAAACAAATTAATCTTGTTTCTTTATAATTTCATCCATTTTTTTGATAGATTGTTTACACTTTAAGAATTTTTCTATTAAATGTACCGTTTCAAACTTTAAGTCTTCACGAAAAACATCATGTGTAATACCTTCTAAATGAACAACTTTTTTATATTTATTATCTATTTGTTCATATATTAAATTTATTGCATCTTCTGGTACTATTTCATCTTCTGTACCACGGAAGATTAATGTTGGTATATGAATATTTTTACATGTTTCCTGATTAGCTTTAACTAGCTTACGAAATTCTGTTACATAAGCAGTTGGTAATTTAAGAAAACGATTAGCTACCATTTTAAAACCATATTGATCTATTATCTTACTTCCTTTAACAACTGTATTTTTTAAACTAAATGTTCCATCTTCAAAACCATAATGACGGAATGCAGGAGCAACAAGTACTAGTTTTTTAACTTCTTTATATTTGCTTGCAAGATATCCTGCTATAACACCACCCATAGAGTGACCAATAACATAAATATTTTTATACCCATTATCTATTAAATAATTAAGTTCATATTCAGCTTTTGATACCCATTCTTCACATTTAATATTTCTATCTGCGATACCTTCGTGACCAGGAAGTGTAAAAGTAAACACATCATAATTCCATTTTAATTCTAATTCATGATTTAAAATTTCTTGGTCATATACACCACCTGCAAAACCATGAATAATTAATATTGCTTTTCTAAATAATTTCATTTTAACCTCTTTTTCATTCTACCATTTTTTATAATAATTACAAATACTTTCGGAAACTTTTATACCATCAATAGATGCGGATGTAATACCACCTGCATAACCTGCACCTTCTCCACAAGGATATATACCTTTAATATTAGATACAAAATTATCATCACGAACAATTCTAATTGGTGAACTAGTTCTTGCTTCAATGCCGGAAAGAACAGCATCATAATTATTAAAGCCTTTTATCTTTTTATCAAAGAAAACAAATGATTCATGAAGACTTTTATTAATAGACTCACTAAATAATTTATTTAAGTTTGCAAATTGATAATTACCTTTAAACATTGGTTTGATGGATTTTATTTCGTTACTATCTTTATTATTTAGGTAATCTCCTAATAATTGAATTGGGATATTAGAAGATCCTAAAGAGTAAGCTTTTGCTTCTAATTCTCTTTGATATTCTAGTCCACTAAATAGATTCTCTCCATAATCATTTTTATCGATTGTAACGATAATGGCACTATTAGCAATACCACTATCTCTATTATGATTACTCATTCCATTAATACATAATTTGTTTTCTTCACTACTTGCATTAACAACATATCCACCTGGACACATACAGAATGAATATACTCCCCTATTATTACTTGCTTTATAAGTTAATTTATAACTTGCATTATCAAGATATTTATAATACTTTCCATATTGATTTTCATTAATTAACTTTTGTGGATGTTGTATACGAAGACCTACTGCAAATGGTTTTGATTCCATATTTATTTTATTATCATTTAACATATAAAATGTATCACGAGCTGAATGGCCTATTGCTAAAACTACACAATTGGTTTTAATCTCTTCATTATTATTTACGATTATGCCACTAATTTCATTATCATTAATTACTAAATTAGTTAATTGTGTACTATATCTAAATTCTCCACCTAAACTAATTATTTTATTACGAAGATTAATGATTACTTCACGAAGTAAATCTGTTCCTATATGAGGATGATGATTATAAATAATATCAGAAGGCGCTCCACAAGATATGAAAGTTTCCATAACCATTCTTCCACGATTATTAACGTCTTTTACTAAAGTATTTAATTTACCATCAGAGAATGTTCCAGCACCACCTTCACCAAAAGATACATTACTATTTATATTTAATTTATTAGTTTCCCAGAAATTATTTACATCTATTATTCTTTCTTCTATCTTTTTTCCTCTTTCAATAATTAAAGGTTTATATCCCTGTAGGCATAAATTGTATGCACAAAATAGTCCTGCTGGACCAGATCCAACTATTACTGGTCTATTAATTAATTCATGACTACCATTACCAACAAATTCATATTTGCGATTAGGAGCTAAACTAACATCTTTTATATTTCTTTTTAATATAGATTCTTCATTATTAACGTTTATATCAACTTCATAAACAATATAAACGTCATGTCTTGCATCAATAGACTCTCTAATAATATTTAATTCTTTAATATCATCTTTCTTTATTTTTAATTTCTTCTCAATTAGTTTATATAAATTATCAATATTATTATCAACTACATTTAATTTTAATTGTTTAATATTAATCATTTATATCACCTCTTTAATTATTATATCAATAAAAAAAGACTATTAAATAGTCTTTTTATTAATTATTATTTTTCTCTTCTTGTAACTTATTATTTTTCTTTTGTTCACCAGCTGCTACAAAGGCAACAATGACAATTGGAATACATATAAAGAAATATATCGGGAAACAGATTGTTCCAAATAAGAACATAAATGCACCTGCTTTAGCTTTTCCACTTTTCTTTTTAGCATAACCTATCCAAGCAAAAATACAACCTAATGTGAATAATATAATATGAACCCATAATAGGATAATTATAAAATCAGCATCAGAACCTAAAATACGTAATCCCTTTGCTATTTTATTTAATTCATCTCCATTTATTATTACAAACCAAATTAATAGAAAGGATGAATATAAAGAAGCAATTATATTAGAAACTAATAACGTTTTACTTTTCATATTTTCACCTCCTAACTGATCTCTAATAATTTTTTATTTACTCTATTTTGTACTTCAATATAGTATTTTAATTCAGCATCATTTAAATCATCGTCTTCCCATTCTTCAAAATCTTCCATAGCTTCAGTATAGTTCTTTATATATGTTGCATAATCTTTTAATAATTCTGTATTTGATGGATTAGCATTATATTTTTTCATAAATTTAATATATTCATCCATCGCTTTTTCATAACTATCCATAGCCTTCTTGAAATCTGATCTAATTCCTGTACTTGAACTTCCCCCACTATCTTTCTTTTCTTCTTCCTTCTTTGGTTCTTCTTTTGGCTCTTCTTTTGTTTCTTCTACTTTTTCAATATGAATATACATTGTATCTTGACCTTGATATGTTACTTCAATTTTATAATTATTTTTATCTTTTGCTGTATAACCATAATCACTCTTAGTATAGTCAACTGTATATCCTAAACTTTGGCACTTATTTACATATGCTTCATAATCTTCTTTTGAAGTATCTGTTATATATGCTGAGAATGAAGAACTACTATCATAACTAACATATCCTGTTGCAGAAGTTGGTTTAGGAAGCTTTGTTGCTAAGCCTGTTGTTGGCCATGATAATACTTTCTTTTCTTCTGGAGCTTCTGCAGTAATTGATAATTCTTTACCAGATTCATAATAATAGAATCTAATTTTATATCCATCTTCATTGTATGCACTATATGTTGTTGTACCAATATCTTCATCAATAACGAAACCTGCTTTAGTTACTTTCGCTTTATAATCATAATAATCTGATTCTTTAGCATCACAAATATCTATTGATAAATCCTCTTTAGTATTGATATGAATTTCACCTTTTAATTTTTCAGGTGCTGGTATTACTTCATGCATATATATATTGTCCCATTTTAAATCTTCACATTTATTAGAACTATATGATTCACTAGGGTTATAAGTTCTACCGAATATAAGTATTAAAGCAAAAGCAACATAAGCCATTATTCTATGGCAATATTTAAATGGTTCTTTAATTGCATGTAATCCCATTAATAAAGATCCTATTAATAATCCTGATTGAATAGCAGCAATAATTCCAGATAGTATCGAATTATTAACAAATGACATAATAGTTGCTAATACTGTAAAACATAAAATAACTATTATCCATTTTTTTAATTTGCTATTCTTAAAACTATTTTGATATTCTAGTTCTTCTTTTTCTTGTTGTTCTTTTAAATCTTGTTCATGATTCTTTTTTCTCGATTCTAATTTTACATCCTCTATTCTTCTAATTTTAGATGCTTCGTCATCAATAAAATTTTCAGTTCCACAATAGGTACAAAAAATACTATCACGACTACTATCCATTTCTAGTTTTGCACCACATTTTTTACACTTTAATTCAATTATTTTCACTAATTACTCCTATATCTTAATTATGAAATAAAAATCATTAAAAAAACAGGACCTCTCAGTTCGCGGAAAAATCATTTTATTTAAATGAAAATAAAGAAAGAGGTGACAAGGTTGACTACTTTTAAACGAGAATTTAAGTTCTCTAATAACATAATGGTTAATATTTCAAATAACATTAAAAAATATAGAAAATTAGCTGGAATAACTCAAGAACAATTAGCAGTTGATATTGATAAATCATATGATTTTGTAAGACGACTAGAATATAAAAAAGGAAAAATTGGTTGTTCAATTGACACATTATATCGAATATCTATTGTTTTAGGTGTTTCAATAGATAAATTTTTTGAATAAAAAAAAGGATTATCAAATCCTTTTTTTATTTTATAGATAACCCTGCAATAAAACCTGTAATAAAGGCAAAAGACATATTATATCCTCCACAAATACCATCTACATCAATTGCTTCTCCAGTTATATATAATCCAGGAACAATATTTGATTCCATCGTTTTTTCGTTTATTTCAGATAATGGAACACCACCCGTACAAACTTGTGAATTCATAAAACCATTATTACCTGTAATTGTTACTTTAAAATTAGTTACCGTATTATATAATTTTTCTTTTTCTTTACTAGAAAGTTCACTGTAAGATTTCTCACCATCTATTTTGCTTTCTTTAAGAAAAATACTTATTAGTTTTTTATTAAAAACTGTTTTTAGTGAATTAAATAAACTTGCTTCATTTCTTTTTTCCATAAACTTATTAAAGTCTATTCTTGGGAAGAAATTAATTGCTACTTTAACATCAAGATTATTATATAAAGCAAGATTAGCTTTACCTGATAAATCAAAGATACAAATACCACTAATACCATCTTTCGTAAGTTGTAATTCACCACCAGATGCTTTCTTTTTTTTATCATTAATTAATAGGCTAACAGTAGCTTCTACTCTAACACCATCCCATTCTTTTAAATATGGTGTGTTGCATTTTAATTTAACAAGAGCTGGTTCAATATGATTAATTGTATGACCCAACTCTTCAAGTAAATCATAAGTATTACATTCTTTAACACTTGAGAAACTTCCTGATGAGATGATTACTCTATCTGCGGTGTATTCATCTTTATCTGTTTTTACGATAAATACATCGTTTTCTTTCTTTACAGAATTTACAGTTTCATTTAACAAAATATTTACGCCATCTAAATTGTCAACTAAAACATCCCTTATACTACTTGCTTCTTTACTATTTGGATAATAATATCCATCTCTTATAGTCGGATATATACCTAATTTAAATAAATAATTAAGACAATCTTCTTGATTAAATAAAATACTATCTAATTTATCTTTATTATCTGTTTCATAAAAATCTTTTTGTAAATTAGTATGCCAAAAATTACATTTACCATTGCCTGTTGCAAGTATCTTTTTACCACATTCACCATTCTTTTCAATTAAAGTTACTTTATGATTGTGACGTAAGATAGATGCTGCAAGCATACCACTAACACCAGCGCCAACTATTATTATTCTCATCTTAACTCCTTATTAATTCAATATCCATTATATCATCAAAAGATATTTTGCTATTTTTAAGAATTAGTCTTTTAAAAACATTATCTACTTTCTTTAAAGTATCAATTGTTTCTATATATTGATCATCATAAAAATATTTTACTTTTATTAAATCATTCTTTTTAATCATTTCTATTTTTTTATCCAATTCATTTAATTCATCAATAGATAAATCACGTTTTGATTCATGTATTTCTTCCATTGTTCTTATCGCTTCACGAAAACCTTTTAAGGCATCAAAGGGTAAAAATTGTTTTGCACGAAAATCACTATTCTGCATTATGACCTCCTATTAATTTATTCCTTTCTCTAGCGGTTGCATTATCTGTATAACTAACAGCTCGTAATATTGAATTGTTACCATATTTCTTTTTTATATTTATTAATGTCTCTTCTAACTTTGTATCATCATTTTCAATATTACTATTAGTAAATAAATCTTCTTGAACAATATTCTTTTTAGCAATACTAAAACTAATTCCAATACGTCTTATCATACTATTAGTTTTTATATGCTGATCATAATCACTAATAATTAAGGCTAATAATTTATTAAAACTAGATGTTGGATTAGATAATTTTCTACTTTCTTGAACTGGTTTTTCAGAATCATTAGAGTATCCAATGTAAAACCAAATATGATTTGTTTTCTTTTTCTTAGATACTAACTCTAAGACTAAAGAATCAATCATTTCTGTTAATACTTTTCTTGCACTATCTTTATCATAATCATGAAATAATACTTGTGTATTAGATAAAGAATTACCTTGTGATTTATAATTTTTAATATCTTTAATAGTACATGGTTCAATACCCCATGCATGATCGTATATTAAGTTACCATTGATACCAAACTCTTTTAATAATATATTTTTATCACAATGGGCAACATCATACATATTATTTAAACCAAGTTTATTAAGTCGATTAGAGATACCTCTACCTATTTGCCAAAAATCTGTTAATGGCTTGTGATGCCATAATTCCTCTTGATATTTTTCTTCATCCAAATATCCAATATGACTATCAACGTGTTTTGCAGTGATATCTAAAGCAATCTTTGTTAAATAAAGATTTGTTCCAATACCTGCTGTTGCTGTTATCCCTGTAGTTTTATAAACATCATCAATTATCATTTTAGCGATATCAATAGGTTCCTTTTTATACAACTTTAAATATGTTGTTATATCTAAGAAACATTCATCAATAGAATAAACATGAATATCTTCTTTGGCGACATATTTTAAATATATTCCATATATTTTAGCTGAATATTCAATATATTTCTTCATTCTTGGTTTCGCTGCAATATACTTAACATCGCTTGGTATTTCAAATACACGACAACGATTTTTTATACCTCGTTCTTTCATCTTAGGTGATATAGCTAGACACAAAGTTCCCTTACCACGACTAATATCAGCAACAATTAAATCCGTCTTATATGGATCTAGATTACGTTCTACACATTCAACTGATGCATAAAAAGTTTTTAAATCTATACACAAATATATTCTTTTCATGGTCTATTTTTAAACTCTTCTACTTTACGAAGTATTTCTTTAAAATTCTTTTCTTGACCTATTTCAGTTGGATGATAATATTTTTTACCTTTTAATTTTTCAGGAAGACAATCCATTTTTGCTATATGATTTTCAAAATTATGAGCATATTTATAACCTTTACCATATCCCATATCTTTATCAAGTTTAGTTTCTGCATTACGTAGATGAAGTGGTACTTTTAAGTCCATTGTATGTTTTGCATCTTCACTTGCTTCCATATATCCAACTTCTAATGAATTACTTTTTGGACAAAGTGATAGGTAAACTACACATTGAGATAAAATCACATTACATTCTGGATAACCAATATAGTGACATGCATTATAACAACTAACGGCTTGCACTAAGGCATTAGGGTTAGCTAGACCAACATCTTCAGATGAAAATCTAATTAAACGTCTAGCAATATAAAGTGGATCTTCACCACTTTCAAACATTCTTGCCATATAGTATAAAGCTGCATCTGGATCACTATTTCTCATTGATTTATGAAGTGATGAAATTAAGTTATAATGTTCTTCACCATTTTTATCATACATAAATAATTTATTATCTAATATCTTATTTATGTTTTTATCATTAATTGTTCTTTTACCTTTTTCTACTGGTGTTAAATTAATAACGTTTTCTAGTGTATTTAATGCTCCTCTAGCATCACCAGCTGAATTATTTGCAATAAGCTCTAGAACACTTTTTGTTATCTTAACATCTTTATAGTCTTCATTCTTATCAATTGCTCGTTTTAGGATACCAACTAAATCTTCTTTAGTTAAACTATGAAGAGCGTAAACTTTACAACGTGATAATAACGCTGAATTTACTTCGAAAGAAGGATTCTCTGTTGTTGCTCCAATTAAAATAATATCTCCACTTTCAACATGTGGTAAAAAGGCATCTTGTTGTGCTTTATTAAATCTATGGATTTCATCTACAAAGACAATTGTTCTACGGTTATCAAATCTATTTATTCTTGCTTGTTCTACAAGTCTTTTTATATCATTAACTCCACTTGTTACAGCACTTAATTCATAAAATGCTGAACTAGTCTCATTAGCGATAATTTTTGCTAAAGTAGTTTTACCTACTCCTGGAGGACCCCAAAAAATCATGGAAGTAATAGTATCGTTTTCAATCATTCTTCTAATTGCAGAATCTTTACCAACAACATCTTCTTGTCCAAAAAACTCATCCAATGTAATTGGTCTCATCTTATAAGCAAGTGGTTTAAAACTAAATTTCTCTTCCTGATCAAACAATGTATTCATAATATCCTCCTTCTTAATTATTATATCAAAAAATAGATATTAAATCATAATATCTATTTCATTTTTACACCAAAGAATCTATTAGGTATATCAAATATATTTATAAAACCTTCAAAGCTCTTTTCAAAAGCTTTTCGATCAAAAGTAAGTTCTCTTTTTTCATATGTTATTTCATCATCAATATTAATTATATAGTAATGGGTTTTATTACCATAAACACATCCACTTGTACTAACATCTACTATTCCTAAATCTTTATATTCATAAAAGAAATGATGATGACCAACAAACATATAATCACAATCTAATTTATCTTTTATTTTCTTTAATTTCTTTTTATCATCAATTGTTTCAAATGGATAAAATTGATTCCCTCTTTTATTACTTTTTATAAAAAAATGACTAAATAATACTTTCTTACCTTTATATTCTCTTTTAATACTTAAAGGTAAGTTTTCCATAAATTCAAAATGTTTTTTAGATAATCTTTCACGTACCCATAATTGATGTTCATGACCATGTTTATGAATTTCTTCATCCGTAAAGAAAAGTTGTTTTTCTTCGTGATTACCACGTACCATTGTAATATCAGGATGATCCATAATAAAATCTAGACATTTAACAGGTTGTGGGCCTAAGCCGATAACATCACCTAAACATATTATTTCATCAACGTTTTGTTTTTTAATATCATTATAAATAGTAGTTAGAGCTTCGAAATTTCCATGAATATCTGAAAATACTGCTAGTTTCATAAGTCCTCCTATTTCTTTACAATTTTCTTACCATAATCCTCTATTTCATTAACAGCTATTATTAAGATATTATTTTCATAATTCTTTATTTCATTATAATCCATATCTTCTAGTAAAAAGTATACAAGATTATTAGCGTGTTCATAATCTGTTTTAGTAAGAATGACATATCCCTCTATATTAACTAAATTATAAGCTTGTTTATGAATTCGTTTTAATGCTTCTTTTTCTACAAAAACTGTATAAGCTTGAAACATACTATCACCCCTACCTAATTATTATATGATTAAAGTACTTTTCTTGGAAGTCTGTTAACACTTCTATTTCTTCATTACTATAATTAATGCCTTTTGGTACTATTACAAATTTATCATCATTATCATTCGTTCTTTTAATAATAGCGATACAGGTTCCTATGAATCTCTCAACTGGTTCATCTACCCCTAATAAGTAACAATCAATCTCTTCATTATCAGATGATTTTGTATTAGGAATATAACCATAATTTACTTTATAAATCATATCATGTTTAGGATGACGAGTTCCTTTTGGTCTATCAATAATTATTTCTATTTCATTACCAATAAATTCTTTTTTTAATTCATCAATAATTTTGTCCATAATACTATAGTATTCATTAGATAGATCATAATTAATAATATTTAATTTATTAAAACATTCATTATAATAATTATTTCTTTTTATAAAACAATCACATTTATCTAATATTGTTTCATCATCAAATTTATTAATCCATTCATTTTTATCATATTTTTTTATTCTATTAAATAATTCTTTACTTGATAACTCATTATAAGTTAATCCAATAATTATCGTATTATCAATTTTATTATGAATATTCTCTATATCGAGATAAGCTCCTTCAATTACATAATACTTATCTTTATCTAAATTATTAATAAAATTAATGACAAAGTTTAATAATTCATGAGATATAGTACTTGCATCATGATATTTAGGATATGGCCAACTAGGTAGTTCTTCAATTGATTCAAAGATATTATCTAAACTAATATAAACATAGCCTAGTTCTTTACTTATTCTCTTTGCTAAAGTAGTTTTGCCTACTCTTGGACTACCACAAATTAAAATATTTTTCATAAACCTCCTAATGAAAAAAGATTAGCTAGTAATCTTTTATTCACTTCTAAGTGCTTCAACAGGGTCTTTCTTAGATGCTGCTCTTGCAGGAATTAATCCACCTATTAAAGTTAATATAATACTTAAAATAATTAATTTAATTGCACTATCAACTGGAAGTGCTGCAGATATCTTAATATTACCTGTATAGTGTTTTAATACGGCATTTATTATTGGAATAAAGCCATATGATATACCAATACCAAATAATCCTGATAAGAATCCAACAATGAATGTTTCAGCATTAAAGATAGAGGCAATATTTCTTTTACTTGCACCAATAGCACGTAAAATACCAATTTCTTTTGTTCTTTCATATAC